>OCTX012164016.1_pt1 | contig 10888 bp, 6 predicted proteins | sample 1539691 | NCBI WGS metagenome assembly OCTX01 (sample SAMN02144231, study PRJEB22623) | gut metagenome | biome: sheep rumen | host: Ovis aries | place: New Zealand | reverse complement strand
CGCCTACAGAAATGAAACAACTGCCACTTGTCCGAGCCAGAGTAGAGGCTTGTCGAGCTAATCGACTAGCTGCCCCAGATAAAGGCCGTCAAAAATTAGCTGATACGCCAGCTTTATTCCGTGAAACGATGAATCCGGAACATTTTTTGATTGTTCCGGAAGTATCTTCTGAGCGCCGCCGCTATATTCCTATCGGTTTTGCAGATTCCAGTATTATTGCCAGTAACCTGCTTTTCATTGTGCCAGAAGCCACTCTATACCACTTCGGTGTGCTCCAGTCCAATGTTCACATGAGCTGGATGCGGGCTGTGTGTGGCAGATTGGAAATGCGCTATCGCTACTCAAGGGATATTGTTTACAACACCTTCCCTTGGCCACAGCCAACTCCAGAACAGAAAGCTGCTATCGAAGCCAGTGCCAAGGGCATACTGGAAGCTCGTGCCAAATACCCCAAGGACAGCTTCGCTGCACTCTATGACGATGCTTTCATGCCGGCAGAGCTGCGCAAGGCACATCAGGCCAATGACCGAGCTGTGATGAGAGCCTACGGCTTTGGCAAGGATAAAAACAACGAAACCACCGTAGTTGCTGAACTGATGAAAATGTATCAGGCCATGAACAACAAGTAGCAAAAAGCGTCAACCCGCCTCCAAGCCTTGAATATCAAGGTGTTGCGGCGGGTTGACGCTTTTTGTATTCTGTATTGATAAATATATTTCTATACGATATATCACCAATTTTTTTCAACAATGGCGGTAATCTCTTGAATCGGCAACGGATAGTTCTCTGACAATTCCTGAATGATTACCTCTTTTGTAGCCTTTAATTTCTTCATAATCTTGATGGTCTTCAAGATATTTTCATTGCGCTCTTCTTCTCGTTCTTCATCAAGCATCATTTGGAAAGTCATATATCCCGCCTCCTTTGTACCGTCAAGCTTTACGGAACGAATAGTATCGTCTATTTCCGTTATGAATCCATTGTTGGTTACCTTGCCATTCATGTAATCGAGAAAAGCTGCCACATCCGGGTCTATGTCATCTGTAGGACTTCCTGCGGAGCTAAGCAGCACCTTGACCACATCATCTTTCAAGGTAATCTCCTTGTCTTCTGTGCAAATATTTTTGAATGTGTACACACGGCGTTTTCCGTCAAACAGCTTGAAGGGACAGAAGAACATAACTGCGGCACCACCAAGCTCTTTGTATTTATGCCCAGCAGCGAGAAAATCATAATCGATTGAGGATTGGTAGAATCTAGTACGCTTGCCCAATTCTTCCTCGCCGTAATCACGAACTTGCATTTCCAGTATAAATCGGCTATTCTCAACGTCCTCTACGTATACGTCCAATCTTATGCCCTTGCTATCGTAGTGGTTCTTGTAACTCTTTTCGTTCTCAAGGTACACCAATTCTCTGATTTTGATATGCAGGATTCTTTCTATGAGGTGTTTGCAAATATGAGGGTACATCATCACCAGCTTGAACATGTAATCGTCTGTGATGGTCAAATCTTGCCATTTCTTGCGTTTTGCCATGCTATCACCATTCTTTGCCTAAATTATATCATCTATCTGTATATATATATATATATATATCTATACGCTTATTTTCTTTTACCTGCTCGTACATCCTCCACGGTAAGCCCCAGACGTTCCATTTTCTTCAGGAAGAAAGCCCCTGCTTTTTCGCCCTTCCGCTGGATGAACTCCATTTCTATGTCGTTAAGTTCATCACTACTGGTGGTTATTTCAGTCTCGTGGCCTTTGTTAACCTCTGCTGTGCCATGGAACATCTCATAAGCCTGTCTTCTGTCCTTCTGGCGTTCTGCCTCCCTTTCCTGCGCCTCCTTCTGTGCCTTAGCATTCTGCCCTGCCACATCCTGCTCTATGAATGTGATGATTAGCCCCGGCAGATTAGTAGAAGTGTCTTTCTGCTGTACTGCATACTTTAAATTATTTTCTACAACTGATAAATCATACTTCTTGATTATTGATTTAGCCTTTCTAGCACTTACACCACGATTTACAAGTCTGTCATATAACTTTTGTGATTCATCATATATCTTAGAATCATCTTCTATCTTAGTATCTGTCTTAGCAGTTATCTGCTTTTCTTCTTGCTTTTTTTCAAGCCAAAATCTAAAGCCTGTAACTTTTCTGCCAGTTTTCATTACATCATACCAGACTTTATATTCTGTTTTCTCATTTATATCTTTTATAGGAAGGTCTAAAACCCTTGACCTAAAGTTACTCATTCTTCCTGCATACTGTCCTTCTGGTACGTTGAGCCTAAAACGTACTTCATCTAGAGACAACTCACAATATACTTTCTTTTTTCCTTTCTTAAAGTATCCTTGATATTCTAATAATGACTCTAAAAGCCTCCACGCATATTCAGAAGATAGCGGAAACATAGTCTTGATACTATATGTTGTGTATGCTTTCCCTACTATATCTAATATGTATGGCTTCATTTCGTCATCGAACTTAATCAATAAGCCTTTATCTTGAACATAGTGCATTTTATTGTATATATGATATAGCATATATCCGCCATAACCATCAGAAAGCTCTATTTTTCCATCAAAGGCATTCTTGATATGCCTTTTCATATTGTTTACACTACCATCATTATTTGCGAACAGGCTTTTCAATTCAGTCGGAGATACCCATGTTTCGTGAAATTCAACATCATAGACAGTATCATCTTTTATGTGGGGCTTCACACCCTGCAACCCCAATATAAACAAACGCATTTCAGATAGATTCATATATTTTCTAGCTTCTATCAGTGGATTGGTCTGAACCACCTGTTTATCAAGAATAGCGGGTACATTTCCCATGCTATCACCTCTCTCAATTATTCTACTACATTAAGCTACATGATGTCAATCTATGTAGCTTAATAGGTAAATCGTGTAGCTATAAGGGTAAAATCTGTAGCTTTATAGGGTAAAATCTGTAGCTTTATAGGGTAAAATCTGTAGCTTTATAGGGTAAAATCTGTAGTCGCATAAACCCGCCAGCCCTTGCTATACAAGGGCTGGCACCCCCCCTAAAAGTAACAAAAGTATGTAAAAGAACAACAACATAGGGGGGGGCAAGCCCCCATACCCCCATGTTGTTGTTGCTCAAATTTTCATCTTTCTCATGAGGTCATCTCCAAATCAAAGATTTCTACCAGCTGGCTACTCCCCACTTTACACCAAAATTTGCTTGTCAAACTCTACGTTTTTTTACTCAAACCTTGATTTGAGGGAAAATTAGGGATAAAATATGTATAGATATATATTTTTCAACACAGGAGGGGGACAAGATGACTTTCAGAGAACTGCAAAACAAGATACTCCAAACAAACAAAGCGCGGAAAGGGGTTAAGAACAGAGAAGACTACTTCGAACACGATGAAAACGAGGACTTCTGGCGTGCTGTCTACAAGAAAGCCCTTTCTGCTGCCAATAGCGTTGTGAAGCGATGTGAAGTGACCGGCGAAGTTAATTCTTCGGATAGTCCCAAAAGAATGCCTAGTCATACAAGACATGGCAAAATCATAGACAAAGAGCATATCAACATGAGAGCACGACCTAAACTAGCCAAGGTCATGGAGAAAGCCACTTGCTACCTGCTGGATGGCGAACTAAGCAAGAGCAAAAGGAACGATGCTGGTGCACTTACCGTCTGGGCAGAGTATCTTTCACATAGCGAACTCATCGTGGATGAAGCGGCTTATGCAGGTGAGGGAGAGTATTTCAAGGCCATCAGGGTGAGTGAGGCAGGGTTATTTGCCCTAGAAGAAGTGTTATTACCTAAGCAGCCCAAGCGAAAGGAAAGCACGGGCAGACCTGTTAAGTATGGCCTTAAAGCCAAGATACAGGCCAGAAAACTGAAGGAGCAGGGCACCTCCATCAGGAAGATAGCAGAAATCATGGAGGCAAGCACATTCACTGTGCAGAGGCTTCTAAAGTAGTGAAATATATTTTTCAACACAAAATATACAAAATCGCTAAAAGAAGGGGACAGGATTTATCTTCCTGTCCCCTTCAGACGCTCTCACGGCCCCGTAGAGCGTTGCCAGACGGATTTAGGTATAAGAATATGCCTTGGCTTATAAAAGGCGCTTATACGGCCTGTCAGTACGTCCAAAACACCTCTGCTGCTTCTGCTTTGGCCATAGCACTGGAGCAGGCAGCTTCTAAAACGGCTATGGCATCCTCAATTTCTTGTCGTTCTCTGGCTACACTCATCGCAGCTCCTAACTCTGCTACGCTGGTTTCTCCTCGAAGTATGTGGGATAAAACGCTGTCACCGTCGGACTTCCATGACGAAGGTAGAGACGCTAATCGAGACGAGAGAGCATTTACCTTTGCTGAACAAGCCGCAGCTCTAGCTGCCATTTCTGCATTTACAACCTTGCTACTGCCAGGAATAGCGCCATGTGGCAATACGTGCGGTACCTTGTCTGTTCCAATGCCTACGCCGTATTGTTTGGAAACAGCAGCAGCTTGCTTTTCTGAAAATCCTAACGCTACAGCAGCGTGGGTAACGCTTTCCTGAACATTCTTCGGCCATTCTCCTTTGCGGTAGTACACGAACAACCCCTGATCTGGCCGTTGCTTTGCCAATCGCTCAAGAATACCTGCGCCCTTGGCGAAACCTTCTTGGTTGGCAATGTCGATGAAATATTGGCTGCTGGAATCAGCTTCGTCAAAAAGCTGGTCTATGACCTTGTTGATTGGCTCTTGCAGCTTCTCTGAACGCTTCAGCACATTGCTGCTGGCCTGTTTTAGCCCCGGAGCAAGCTCATCCATAACCTTCATCTGTTTTTTCGCACGTTCAAGCTCGGTGCCTGTCTCATCAAGCTCTGCTTTATGTGTATCTGCGGTACTTCTGGCTTCGTCAAGTTGGCTGCGTAAATCAGCATTTTGGCGGTGCATGGCCTCCAAGTCCTTCTTTAGGCTGGCATTTTTCCTGTCCGCCTCTGCCAACTGTTCAGCTATGTCTTTGGGGGGCTTTATATATCGTTCTCCGGCTTTCCTGAGATTTTCAGCGGCTTCATCGGCAGCTCGTTTCTTCTCTGAAAGCACCTTCACGTCTTTCCATGCGCCACAGAGCTCTTTCCACTCATCGTTAGATAGGCGTACACCACCAAGCCCCATCGTATGGTTTGCATGTATTGCCTTCAGATTTTGTTCTCGCTGGCTTACCCATTCATCATTTACTCGTTCAGCCCTCTTGGTTGTAACTGCCTGCTGCATTGTTTCTAGTGCATGGTCAACCTCTTTTTGTCTGCTCAGGGCGTAATTTTCTGCGTTTTTGTAGAGTTCTTGAGCTTTTTCCCTGATATTGCAGCTATATTCATCTGCTTCCCTACGCTCTATCAAGGCTTTCTCACGGGCTTCTTCAATGTCCTTGAGTTCTTGCTGGGCAGTCTCTATGCGCTCTTGTAGCTTGCTGTACTGGTCTATGCTCTCGTTTAGGATACGTTCAGCTGTATTCTTTTCTTCAATGGCAGAGTCCCTGCCTTTTTCAGCAGCACCCTTCTCGATTTCAATGTTTTTCAATTTTTGCCTAGTATCTTCTAGTTCTTTTTGCGCTCTTTCGTTGTCCTGCCTTATATAATCTGCCATGCGGCTATGTTTTCGGCCATTGTCTAACGGGACTGTCTCTATCTCATATCCATGTGATTTTACTATCTCTTGCCATTGCGCTCTTGCCCATGAATCAAAGGTCATTTTTCGGTTATTATATCGACTAACCTTTTTTTCTGGTTCTGGCAATTCTACGCCTGCTGCTTCCAAAGCTTTATTCTGACCAAGAGTAAGATTTCCGTCTTTATCGGTTGTATTCCAAACTCGTCTAATATGAGCATGAAGACCACCTTGTTCATCATGATGGATTGCCATATTTAATATTTGCATAGGCTTTCCATGCTCTTTATTCCAGATATTCAGCGTGTGAAAATAGTCATTGATACAGTTGGTGAAATCATCTGGATTTACTTCTGAATTACGGTCACCAATCTGTAAAATAATTTCTTCTGGACGTGTTAATTTACCAGTTAATAAATCGTCTGTAGTTTTACAGCGTTCTGGGTGCCCCTGAGCTCTATATCGTTCGTTTTTGGCTTCCTGTGCTGCATTATAGGTATCGTGGTAGTATGCCCTTTCCATTTCCTGAAAGGTCATACCTTTATATTGTGGCATTTGCCAAGTCTGATTTTTATTCAGTTTGTCTTCCATCAAATGTGGTGCTAGTGATAAATCAAAATCTCGGTCATTGTGACGAGCACTGCCCTCTCGACCACTGTGTTGAGATACCCGCATAATATTCACCCTTTCCAAGCAAGCTGTTCTAGGCACATTATAATCCAGCCTTTTCTTGTCGTCAAGTAATAACGCAATACCACTTGACGACAAGTCGTCAAGTTTTGCGCCCTACGGGGTAGTCTTGTGGGGCGAAGCCCCACCGCCCCAGCAGAAGGTTTTACCTTCTGCCTTTACAAATCTATAAATGTTTTGCTTTTATAGATTTGTAGGAGTACAATAATAGTATATATTTATAGATAGTCAAATAAAGGAGGGACAATGCCAATGAGCAGATTTCAAATTGCTGTACAAAATGAACATTTAGAAGACTTAATGGACTGGTTAAAAAGGCATAAAGCTTCTGACTTAGAAATATTAGACAGACAAGATAAATTTTGCTATATAAGCTGGAACCTTCAGCCCAAAGTTGGCAGGCATAGAATTCTTGACGCTTTTGAAATAGTCCGGCTGCACTTAGAGAAAAAAATGAGTGTACCAGATATTATTAAGCATACAGGAATGAAACGCTCATCTATTTATTTTTCTATTCACCGATATGCACAGGAAAATAGTAATCCAATCATAAATGAAACATTGGAAATGCTGAAAAACAATCATGCAGAAAATTGCTATCTGTACATTCCTCCACATAAAGATTTTATAAAGACTAGCTGCACTTATGATGAAATTCCTGCTGGTAGTGTTTATTTAGGTGAGTATGGCAAAGAGCGTGATGATATAATGCACTGTCGCTACGCTCTGTATAAGCAAAAACAGGAGATTGAAAAATGGACATCAACAAACAAAAACAAGCAGCCAAACACTTTGCCGAAGTCTGGAAAGGCCACGGCTATGAAAAAGGAGAAAGCCAGAAATTCTGGATTCAGCTATTAGGCGAGGTGCTGGGCGTAGAACATCCCACTGAATTCATCGAATTTGAAAGCCAAGTCAAGCTTGACCACACCTCATTCATTGACGTGATGATACCATCAACCCACGTTCTGATTGAGCAAAAAGGCATTCACCGCAGCCTGAATGAGAAAATAAAACAGTCAGACGGAACTTTTCTCACCCCAAAGCAGCAGGTGCAACGCTATTCCGCAGCCCTGCCCTACTCCCAGCGCCCACGCTGGATTGTGACGTGTAACTTCCAAGAGTTCAACGTCTACGACATGGAGCACCCTCAGGACGACCCAGCTGTAATTCTACTGGAGAACATCGGCAAGGAATACTACCGCCTGCAATTCCTTGTGAATACGACCAGTGATAACCTGAAGCAGGAAATGGAGATTTCCCTCAAGGCCGGTGACTTAGTGGGGGAGCTGTACGATGCCTTACTGGCGCAGTACATCGACCCTGAAAATCCTGAGTCCCTAAAAAGCCTAAACAAGCTGTGTGTTCGTATCGTATTTTGCCTGTACGCCGAAGATTCTGGCCTGTTCGGCACACATTCGGCCTTTCATGACTATCTGAGTAATTACCAGCCCCAAGACTTGCGAGATGCCATCATCAAGCTGTTCAGGGTGCTTGATACACCTGTGGCCAAGCGTGACCCGTATCTGAAAGCTGACCTGGCAGCCTTTCCCTATGTAAATGGTGGCTTGTTTACAGACGAGGATATTGAAATTCCCAACTTCACCGAGGAAATCAAGCAGCTAATTCTGCAAAAGGGCAGTGAGGACTTCGACTGGTCAGACATTTCCCCGACCATCTTCGGTGCTGTGTTCGAAAGCACTTTGAACCAAGATACACGCCGCAAGGGTGGTATGCACTATACCTCCATCGAGAATATTCACAAGGTCATTGACCCGCTGTTCTTAGATGAGTTACGCTCCGAGTTCCAGAATATACAGCAGCAGAAGGTTACTGCGACCCGCAAAAAGAAACTGGAAGCATTTCAGGAAAAGCTGGCCTCCCTCAAGTTCTTCGACCCCGCCTGTGGCTCCGGCAACTTCCTCACAGAAAGCTATATTTCCCTGCGCCGTCTGGAAAATGAAGTCCTGAAGGAATTGCAGGGTGCCCAAATCGTCATGGGAGCCATCATCAACCCCATCAAAGTTAGTATCAGCCAGTTCTACGGCATAGAAATCAATGACTTTGCTGTTACGGTGGCTAAGACTGCCCTTTGGATCGCCGAGAGCCAAATGATGGAAGAGACAAAAGCTATTGTTCACTTTGAAGGGGATTTTCTGCCCCTAAAGACCTACACCAATATCCACGAGGACAACGCCCTGAGGACTGACTGGCAGGAAATACTCCCGGCAAACCAGTGCTCCTTCGTTATGGGAAATCCTCCTTTTGTCGGCTATTCTAACCAGTCCAAAGAGCAGAAAGCCGATATGCTGTCCGTCTATGTCGATGAAAAGGGAAAACCCTACAAAACTGCTGGCAAAATTGACTATGTAGCTGGCTGGTACTTCAAGACTGCCCAATATATGCAGGGCACAGACCTCCATGCTGCTTTCGTTTCCACCAACTCCATCACGCAGGGAGAGCAGGTAGCCTCCGTATGGAAACCACTCTATGACCGCTTCGGCGTACACATCGACTTTGCTCACCGAACTTTCCGCTGGGACAGCGAATCCAATCAAAAAGCCCATGTTCATGTGGTTATTGTCGGTTTCAGCATTGCCCCATCAAACACGCCACGATGGCTCTATTCAGGTTCAAATGTTCAAGGGGTAGATAATATAAGCCCATATCTCTTGAATACTCCTACAGCCTTTGTGGAGCCTCACAGACAACAGCCAGAGGGCATACCTCCCATGAAAACAGGTAATCGCCCCGCTGATGGCGGCAATCTCATCATTGAGGCCGCTGATTATCCTGATTTCGTCAAGAAGGAGCCGGGAGCAAAAAAATTCATCAAGCGGTTTATGGGGTCTAAAGAATTCATAAATCGCCTTGACCGCTACTGCTTGTGGTTGGTCAACGCCACGCCTACAGAAATGAAACAACTGCCACTTGTCCGAGCCAGAGTAGAGGCTTGTCGAGCTAATCGACTAGCTGCCCCAGATAAAGGCCGTCAAAAATTAGCTGATACGCCAGCTTTATTCCGTGAAACGATGAATCCGGAACATTTTTTGATTGTTCCGGAAGTATCTTCTGAGCGCCGCCGCTATATTCCTATCGGTTTTGCAGATTCCAGTATTATTGCCAGTAACCTGCTTTTCATTGTGCCAGAAGCCACTCTATACCACTTCGGTGTGCTCCAGTCCAATGTTCACATGAGCTGGATGCGGGCTGTGTGTGGCAGATTGGAAATGCGCTATCGCTACTCAAGGGATATTGTTTACAACACCTTCCCTTGGCCACAGCCAACTCCAGAACAGAAAGCTGCTATCGAAGCCAGTGCCAAGGGCATACTGGAAGCTCGTGCCAAATACCCCAAGGACAGCTTCGCTGCACTCTATGACGATGCTTTCATGCCGGCAGAGCTGCGCAAGGCACATCAGGCCAATGACCGAGCTGTGATGAGAGCCTACGGCTTTGGCAAGGATAAAAACAACGAAACCACCGTAGTTGCTGAACTGATGAAAATGTATCAGGCCATGAACAACAAGTAGCAAAAAGCGTCAACCCGCCTCCAAGCCTTGAATATCAAGGTGTTGCGGCGGGTTGACGCTTTTTGTATTCTGTATTGATAAATATATTTCTATACGATATATCACCAATTTTTTTCAACAATGGCGGTAATCTCTTGAATCGGCAACGGATAGTTCTCTGACAATTCCTGAATGATTACCTCTTTTGTAGCCTTTAATTTCTTCATAATCTTGATGGTCTTCAAGATATTTTCATTGCGCTCTTCTTCTCGTTCTTCATCAAGCATCATTTGGAAAGTCATATATCCCGCCTCCTTTGTACCGTCAAGCTTTACGGAACGAATAGTATCGTCTATTTCCGTTATGAATCCATTGTTGGTTACCTTGCCATTCATGTAATCGAGAAAAGCTGCCACATCCGGGTCTATGTCATCTGTAGGACTTCCTGCGGAGCTAAGCAGCACCTTGACCACATCATCTTTCAAGGTAATCTCCTTGTCTTCTGTGCAAATATTTTTGAATGTGTACACACGGCGTTTTCCGTCAAACAGCTTGAAGGGACAGAAGAACATAACTGCGGCACCACCAAGCTCTTTGTATTTATGCCCAGCAGCGAGAAAATCATAATCGATTGAGGATTGGTAGAATCTAGTACGCTTGCCCAATTCTTCCTCGCCGTAATCACGAACTTGCATTTCCAGTATAAATCGGCTATTCTCAACGTCCTCTACGTATACGTCCAATCTTATGCCCTTGCTATCGTAGTGGTTCTTGTAACTCTTTTCGTTCTCAAGGTACACCAATTCTCTGATTTTGATATGCAGGATTCTTTCTATGAGGTGTTTGCAAATATGAGGGTACATCATCACCAGCTTGAACATGTAATCGTCTGTGATGGTCAAATCTTGCCATTTCTTGCGTTTTGCCATGCTATCACCATTCTTTGCCTAAATTATATCATCTATCTGTATATATATATATATATATATCTATACGCTTATTTTCTTTTACCTGCTCGTACATCCTCCACGGTAAGC
>OCTX012234660.1_pt1 | contig 10891 bp, 10 predicted proteins | sample 1539691 | NCBI WGS metagenome assembly OCTX01 (sample SAMN02144231, study PRJEB22623) | gut metagenome | biome: sheep rumen | host: Ovis aries | place: New Zealand | reverse complement strand
GCCGAGGACCTGCACCTCGACGCCTCGCTCAGTGCCATCCGCGATGTCACGTCGGGCGTGGCGACGGCTGCCGCCGGGCGTGCCGCCACGGTGTCGTGCCACTCGCTGCGCGGCGAGCAGCTCACTGCTCCCCGCCGCGGCCTGAACATCGTGCGCCGTGCCGACGGTTCGACCATGAAACTGTATATCAAGTAACAATAGTGTTTAACCTAACTAAAATCAAGCAACAATGAAGAAAAACGTATGGATGTGTGCAATCGCCGCCTTCAGCTGCGGCCTTGCCATGAGTTTCACATCGTGTGAGAGTGAAGACAACCCCGTAAAGCCCGCCGACGAGCCCCAGGCCAAGATGCGCGTGCTCACCTTCGAGGACGAGGACTACAAGGCCGGCGACAACATCGTGGGACAGAAGAACTGGACATCGCTCGTTGATGACGCCCAGTATGATGGTACGCTGCTCTACAACAGCGAAGCCGAGGAGTACTACTGGAACGACGAGAACAACACGTTCCTCGCCTTCCACACCCAGTTCTACCCCTTCTGGTCGGGTGGCCAGGCCGTCTCGAACTACGTCGAGCAGGACCTCTCGAAGGCTAACTACACCACCCAGCTGGCCGTGCCCACCAATGGCGGCCATGACGGTTCGAAGAACTTCTGCATCCACTTTGGCTACTCAGGCTACACCGGCCCCACCGGTCTGCCCGGCATCTACTTCATGGACGGTGTGGAGCGTGTCATCGACCACATGTATGTCACCAACACGTCGTATGTGCTCAACAGCCTGAAGAACGGCGACGGCTTCTCGCAGCCCCTGCCCGCCGACGGCTGGTTCAAGATTATTGCCACGGGCTACAATACTGACGAGGAGGTCACCGGCACCGCCGAGTTCTATCTCGCCAAGGATGGCAAGATCGTGGACGACTGGACGCTCTTCGACCTCTCCGTGCTGGGTAAGGTGCTGATGGTTCGCTTCGACGTGGACGGCAGCGACAAGGGCCAGTGGGGTCTCAATACGCCGGGCTACTTCGCCTACGACGACGTGGCCGTGCGCTTCGAGTAATCAGTGCTTAACTGTATGAGATACAGTTTAATACTGCTCTTTATTGCAGTGTCGCTTACAGGCTGCCGCCGTTCTGCCACAGGCGCGGCGCAGGCTGTGGGCGACACGCTTAGCTTCAAGTATGCCACGCAGCTCAGCGTCGTGCGCTACGAGGGCTACACCGTGGCCACGCTGAAGAATCCCTGGAAGCCGTCGGCGACGCTCCACCAGTATGTGCTCGTGCCGACCGGCGAGCCGTTGCCCGACCAGCGTCCCGAGGGGACGGTGCTGCGCGTGCCATTGCGCCGCTCGATGGTCTTCACCACCGTCCACTGCGCCATGCTGCTCTCGCTCGGCATGGAGGACCGCATAGCCGGCGTTGCCGACCTGAAATACATGAAGCTGCCCTGGGTCCACCAGCAGGTGGCCGCGGGCAAGATTGCCGACGTCGGCGAGGGCATGAGTCCCGTCGTCGAGAAGATCATCGACAGCCGCCCCGACGCCATCCTCCTGTCGCCCTTCGAGAACAGCGGCGGCTACGGCAAGCTCGAGGACATCGATATTCCCATCGTCGAGTGTGCCGAGTATATGGAGAAGTCGCCCCTGGCCCGTGCCGAGTGGCTGCGCTTCTATGGGCTGCTGTTCGGCTGCGAGGCTCGGGCCGACAGCCTCTTTGCCCAGGTCGACAGCAGCTATAATGCCCTGCGCAGCATGGCCGCCCAGCAGCCGGAGCCCCCCACCGTGCTGGTCGACAAGGTGACGGGCAGCGTCTGGTATGTACCCGGCGGACAGAGCACCCTCGGGCGCATGATAGCCGATGCCGGCGGACGTTACCTCTGGGCCGACGACAACCACAGCGGCTCGGTGTCGCTGCCCTTCGAGGCTGTCCTTGAGCGGGCTTCCGATGCCGACGTCTGGCTGTTCCGCTTCTCGGGCGACCACGACATCACGGCCGACGAACTGCTGGCCGAGCACCACGGCTACAGTCAGTTTGAGGCTTTCCGCCGCCGTGCCGCCTACGGCTGCAACGTCGAGCAGTCGCTCTTCTACGAGGAGTCGCCCTTCCGTCCCGACTGGCTTCTCGCTGATTTTATACATATACTTCATCCGGACATAACAAATCAGCAATCTCTGCGTTATTATCATAAAGTGAAATGACGATGAGGTATGGCAAGCGATTATTCCTGCTGCTGAGCCTGGCAGTGACGTTCTTTGTGCTCAGCCTGTTGGTGGGGTCGGTCAGGATTCCCGCCGCCGACGTGGTGGACATCCTGATGGGCAACGAGGGGGCACGGCCCAGCTGGCAGTTCATCGTGCTCGAGTCGCGACTGCCGCAGGCCATCACCGCCGCACTCTGTGGCGGCGCCCTGGCCGTCAGCGGCCTGCTGCTGCAGACGGCCTTCCGCAACCCCCTGGCCGGACCCAGCATCTTCGGCGTCAACAGCGGTGCCGGCCTGGGTGTGGCTCTCGTCATGCTGTTTTTCGGCGGCAGTCTTTCCGTGGGCAGCCTCCAGCTGTCGGGCTTCGTGGCTGTGCTCACGGCGGCCTTCGTCGGTGCCATGGCCGTCATCGCCCTCATCTTCTTCTTCTCGTCGCTGGTGCGCAGCAATGTGATGCTGCTCATCGTGGGCATCATGATTGGCTACATCGCCAATTCGGCCATCTCGCTGCTCAACTTCTTTGCCACCGACGAGGGCGTCAAGTCGTATATGGTCTGGGGCATGGGCTCGTTCGGCGGCGTCTCGATGGACAACATGCCCGTCTTTGCCGGCGTCACCTTCTTAGGACTGGCCGGTGCCGTCCTGCTCATCAAGCCCCTGAACGCCCTGATGCTCGGCGAGGGCTATGCCGCCAACCTTGGCATCAACGTGCTGCGGGTGCGCAACTGGCTGCTCATCGTCACGGGCCTGCTCACCGCCGTCACCACCGCCTTCTGCGGTCCGGTGGCCTTCATTGGCCTGGCCGTGCCCCATCTTGTGCGGCTGTTCATCGTCACCGACAACCACCGCATCCTGATGCCGGGCACCATCCTCATGGGGGCCGTCGTCGGACTGGCGTGCAACCTCGTCTGCTTCCTTCCCGGCGAGTCGGGTGTCATTCCGCTGAACGCCATTACCCCCCTCGTCGGTGCCCCCGTCATCATTTACGTCATCGTCAAGGAGCGACAATAGGAATCTTACTAATACCTTATATAATATGCAGACAGAAACAGACAAGACCAGATGGTATGACCGGCCGTGGGCGGCGTTCATTTACTTCACGCGGCTGCCCTTCCGCCGCATTCACAAGTCGCCGCGGGCGAGCTATAACTCCGCCGTGGAGTATTGGCCGCTGACGGGCTGGCTGACGGGCGGACTGGCCGCACTGACACTCTGGGGCGCCAGTCACGTCATGCCCTATACCGTTGCCGTGCTGGCGGCCATCGTGGTGAGGCTGTTGGCTACCGGCGCCATGCTCGAGGACGGGCTGGCGCGATTCCTTGGCGGCTTCTTTGGCGGCAAGAGTCGCGAACGCATCCTCAACTTGATGGACGAGCCGCACCTCGGCATCCACGGCGTGGCCGGCCTCGTCTGCTATCTGCTGCTGCTCGCCGCTGCCCTCTGCTCGCTGCCGCTTAACCTGGCTGTTGTCACCATCCTTGCCGCCGACCCCTTTGCCAAGATGGTGGCCTCGGAACTGGTGATGATGATGCCCTACGCCTGGCGCGACGTCGAGCCGAGGGGTAGGGTGGTGTTCCGCCGGATGGACGTCAAGGCGGGCATCGGCCTGGCCGTGCAGGGGCTGCTGCCCTTGGTGGCCTTCATCTGGCTGACGGGTGCCGCCTGGGAGTTGCTGGTCTTCATCCCCTGTCTGGTGATGTACTTCCTCTACCTGCTCATCTGGCGCACGATTCAAGGCTACACCCTCGACTGCTGTGCTGCCGTCAGCCTGCTCGTCGAGCTGGCTTTCATTCTCGTCGTCTGTTCGCAGAATTTCCTTCCCGCTTAGTCGGCAGTCCAGTGTTCTTGGCTGTGCCGACGTCGCCTTTTGCCTGGAAATGAAAAGAAAATCGCAAATTTCTTTTCATTTCTCTCAGTTATTTTGTAACTTTGCACCCGTAAAGAGCAATCTGGCGCCTGACGACGCCATGATGTAAGGGAATCCGGTGAGAGTCCGGAACTGTACCTGCAGCTGTAATCCCCGTTCGAGAGGCCTGCTTGTATAACGCCACTGGGATGTTTCCCGGGAAGGCAGAGCAGACTGGGGAGAGTCAGAAGACCTGCCTTTGCGACACGAAAGTACGACCGTACAGGATTATGCGGTGCGGAAAAATGAACGGTTTATGACTCAGCAACGGACCCGCCCTTCGTGCGGTGCCGTCTGGAAGGTGTGTTTTTACGTGTATTATTATATAAGTTTATTTGCGGGGATGCTGTCGTGAGACAGCATCCTTTCGTAGTTCTGACGGTCAAGAAGATGAAACTTTACTAAAAAAACGCGCGGTCAGTCGTTATTTCCGGCAAAAAAGAGTACCTTTGCATCGTAGTAAACTGAATTATGGAAAAGCTGATAGCATTATACAGAGAGTGGAGCGGGGAAGAGCCCGCCCTGACAGAGAAGCTGCCGGGAGCGGGGAGCAACCGCCAGTATTACCGCCTGCATGCCGCCGACGGCACCACCGTCGTCGGTTGTATCGGTACCAGCCGCGACGAGAACCATGCCTTCGTCTATCTGGCCCGCCATTTCACGCGGCGGCGGTTGCCAGTGCCACGGGTGCTGGCCGTCAGCGACGACGAGCTGCGCTACCTGCAGACCGACCTGGGCAGCACGTCGCTCTTCGACGCCATCCGCGGCGGACGCGAGGCCGGGGGACGCTACACGCTGAAGGAGCAGCAACTGCTGAAACGCACCATCCGCGAGCTGCCGAATATCCAGATACGCGGAGCCCGCGAGCTGGACTTCACGAACTGCTACCCGCAGCCGGCCTTCGATCAGGACTCCGTGCTCTTCGACCTGAATTACTTCAAATACTGCTTCCTGAAGGCTACCGAGCTTGACTTCCACGAGCTGAAGCTCGAGGCCGACTTTCGACTGCTGGCCAAGGACCTGACGCAGGCCGGCGACGAGCAGTGCTTCCTCTACCGCGACTTCCAGGCACGTAATGTGATGCTTGACCGTGACGGGGCACCTTTCTTCATCGACTTCCAGGGCGGGCGCCGGGGCCCTTACTACTACGACCTCGCCTCTTTCCTCTGGCAGGCGTCAGCACGCTATCCGCACAAGCTGCGCCGCGAACTGGTCTATGAGTACTACAACGCCTTGAAGCAGTTCACCGAGGTGCCGTCGAGCCATCACTTCGTGGCCCGGCTGCGGCTTTTCGTCCTCTTCCGTCTGTTGCAGGTGCTCGGTGCCTACGGCTTCCGCGGCTACTTCGAGCGGAAGCAGCACTTCATCGACTCCATACCGCCGGCCATCGAGAATATGCGCGAGCTGCTGGCCTCGGCCACACTGCCGTATCCCTATCTGACGCAGTTGCTCAACAAGCTCTGCGCACTGCCGCAGTTCCAGCGCATCGAGCTGGCAGCATCGCGTGCTGACGGCTATAAGACCACTGAGCGCAATCCCTACAAGGCGCATCCCCTGGACGGGCCTGCCACCTTCTCGAAGTACGACGCCCAGGGGCCGCTGGTGGTGCGCGTCTACAGCTTCAGCTACCGCAAGGGCATTCCCGACGATGAGTCGGGCAACGGCGGCGGTTACGTCTTCGACTGCCGCTCCACCCATAACCCCGGTCGTTACGAGCCTTACAAGAAACTGACGGGCCTCGACGAGCCGGTCATCAGATTCCTCGAGGACGACGGCGAGATACTCACCTTCCTCGAATCGGTCTACCGGCTCGCCGACGCCCATGTGCGCCGCTATATACAGCGTGGATTTACCTCGCTGATGTTCTCGTTCGGCTGCACCGGCGGACAACATCGCTCAGTCTACTCGGCACAGCATCTTGCCGAGCACCTGCACCGTAAGTTCGGCATCGAGGTGCGCATCTGCCACCGCGAGCAGGGCATCACCCAGACGCTGCGATGAGCCCCATACCGCTCCTCCTCAACTTACTCCCACTCAATCGTTGCGGGCGGCTTTGAGGAGATGTCGTAGCAGACGCGGTTGACGCCGCGCACCTTGTTGATAATCTCGTTTGAGACGCTGGCCAGGAAGTCGTAGGGCAGATGAGCCCAGTCGGCAGTCATGGCGTCGCTTGAGGTGACGGCACGTAGCGCCACGGGATTCTCGTAGGTACGCTCGTCGCCCATGACACCGACCGAGCGTACGGTGCTGAGCAGTATGACTCCGGCCTGCCATACCTTATTATATAATGTCTCGCCGTCGGTATCGACATATTCGCGCAGTCCGCGGATGAAGATGTCGTCGGCATCCTGCAGGATACGCACTTTCTCGCGGGTGATATCGCCCAGTATGCGGACGGCCAGACCAGGCCCGGGGAAGGGGTGGCGGCTGATGAGGTGCTCGGGCATGCCGAGCTGACGGCCCACGCGGCGTACCTCGTCCTTGAAGAGCCATTTCAGCGGCTCGCAGAGCTGCAGGTTCATCTCCTTGGGCAGACCGCCGACGTTGTGGTGGCTCTTGATGACCTTGCCCGTGATGTTCAGCGACTCAATGCGGTCGGGGTAGATGGTGCCTTGGGCGAGCCATCGGCAAGCCCCCTCCTGGCCTCCCTCCGCAGAAGAGGAACTGATGATTTTCTTGGCTTCGGCGTTGAACACCTCGATGAAGTCGCGGCCGATGATCTTGCGCTTCTCCTCAGGCTCGGTGACGCCCTCAAGGTCGTTGAAGAACTTCTCTGAGGCATCGACACCGATGACGTTGAGGCCCAAGCCCTGATAGTCGTCCATGACCTGCTGGAACTCGTTCTTGCGCAGCATGCCGTGGTCAACGAAGATGCAGGTAAGCCGCTGTCCGATGGCACGGTTCAGCAGTACGGCGGCAACCGATGAGTCAACGCCGCCGCTGAGGCCGAGGATGACGCGGTCGCTGCCCAGCTGCTCTTTGAGTTCGGCGACGGTGCTGTCGACGAACGAGGCCGCCGACCACTCCTGGCGCGAGCCGCAGATGTCGACCACGAAGTTGCGCAGCAGCTGTGTGCCCTGCAGGGAGTGGAACACTTCGGGGTGGAACTGGACGGCAAAGACAGGAGCCCCCCCTACGGCCCCCGAGGGGGTTTCTTTAGCCCAGAAGGCGGCATTCGTGACGTCCTTCGTCGAGCCGATGACCTGGAATCCGTCGGGAATCTGGGTGATGGTGTCGCCATGGCTCATCCACACCTGTGAGTGCTGCTCGAAACCTTTGAAGAGGGGATTCTGGGTGTCGACGGTCTCCAGGTTGGCGCGTCCGTACTCACGGCTGTCGGCCTTCTCGACCTTACCGCCGAGGCTGTGGCTGATGAACTGTGCGCCGTAGCAGATGCCGAGCACGGGCAGCCGACCCATGAACTGCGTAAGGTCGACCTTGAAGGCCTCAGGGTCGTGAACGCTGTAGGGCGATCCGCTCAGGATGACGCCGATGACCGAAGGGTCGTCCGCGGGGAACTTGTTGTAAGGCACAATCTCGCAGAAGGTATCCAGCTCACGCACACGTCGCCCGATGAGCTGTGTGGTCTGTGAACCGAAGTCGAGAATGATAATCTTTTGCATATAGAATCCGTTTAGTTCGTTTAATTCGTAGTCGTCAGGAAACTTTCCGCCTTGTCCAGTGTGTCGAGCTTGCCCACGTCGAGCAGCTGCAGGTCGTCCTTGGGCAGTCCCACGACGTGGGAGCGGTGGCAGACGGAGAGATAGAAGTCGATGATGCTGAAGCGGTCGGGGAATCGCTCCATCAGCGGAAACAGGCGCGGCGAGAAGGAGTGTATGCCCGAGAAGGCAAACATGTTGAGCGGTTCGCCGTGCTGCGACAGTCCTGTACGCCGTACATACTTGTATGGCGACTTCACCTCGCCCGTGGCCACGTTCTTCCAGCCCATCAGGCGCATGGCGTTGTCGAAGAGCAGGTAGCGCTGCGTCTGCCGCCGGCTTACCAGCAGCACGGCGTCCTCGTCGTCGAGGTGCTGTCGGCGCAGCCAGTTGAAGTCGACGTTGTCGAGAATGTCGACGTTGTGTATCAGAATCGGCTCGTCAGGGTCGAAGAGCGCCTGCGCCTTCTTCAGCGCGCCGCCCGTCTCGAGCAGCTGTTCCGTCTCGTCTGAGATGCGGATGTCGATGCCGAAGTTATGGTTGTCGGCCAGATAGTCCACAATCTGCTGTGCAAAGTGGTGGACGTTTACCACGATACGCTCGTAGCCCGCCGCCCGCAGCTTCATCACCACGTGCCAGAGCAGGGGCTGTCCCCCCACACTGACCAGCGCCTTGGGCATACGGTCGGTCAACGGTTTCAGACGGGTACCCAGTCCCGCCGCCAGTATCATCGCCTGCTTCATTTCCCCTGACTTTCTGTTTTGACAGCGCAAAAGTACGAAAAAAAAGCGATTCCGCCAAAAGAAAAAGGGTCGAACTTAACGAATGTCAGAAAAAAGCAGTATCTTTGCAACCCATAACCAATGTATTATTCACTTTTAAAAACGACAAATGATTATGACTACAGGTAACGTACGGCCGGCTGACATGGAGCGCATCACGACTCCCGCCCTGGCCCAACAGTACATTGACGAGCAAATCGAGGCTCTGCGCGCCCAGATCGGTGACAAGAAGGTGCTGCTGGCACTCTCAGGCGGGGTTGACTCCTCGGTAGTGGCAGCACTGCTGATCAAGGCCGTGGGCCGTCAGCTGGTTTCTGTCCACGTCAACCACGGCCTGCTCCGTAAGGGTGAGCCCGAGCAGGTGGTGCGCGTGTTCCGCGACGAGCTGAACGCCAACCTTGTCTACGTCGACGCCACCGACCGCTTCCTCGACAAGCTGGCTGGCGTGGCCGATCCTGAGCAGAAGCGCAAGATCATCGGCGCCGAGTTCATTCGCGTCTTCGAGGAGGAGGCACGTAAGCTTGAGGGCATCAGCTTCCTGGCCCAAGGCACCATCTATCCCGACATCGTGGAGTCAGGCCCCGTGAAGTCTCACCACAACGTGGGCGGACTGCCCGAGGACATGCAGTTTGAGCTGGTAGAGCCCATCAAGCTGCTGTTCAAGGACGAGGTGCGCGTGGTGGGCAAGCAGCTCGGCTTACCCGACAACATGGTCTATCGTCAGCCCTTCCCCGGGCCTGGACTGGGCGTACGCTGCACCGGAGCCATCACCCGCGACCGTCTGGAGGCTTTGCGTGAGAGCGACGCCATCCTTCGCGAGGAGTTTGCCAAGAACGGCCTGGAGGGCAAGGTCTGGCAGTACTTCACCGTGGTGCCCGACTACAAGTCAACGGGCGTGAAGGACAACAAGCGCAGCTGGGACTGGCCGGTCATCATCCGTGCGGTGAACACCCGCGACGCCATGACGGCCACCATCGAGGAGATTCCCTATCCGCTGCTGCACCACATCACGCAGCGCATCGTAACCGAGGTGCCCGGCGTGAACCGCGTGCTTTACGACCTGACGCCGAAGCCCACGGGAACCATCGAGTGGGAGTGATTCTGCAATTTAGGGTGCACGGGTGACACAACGCCGATGTGCAGAGGGCGTGCACCCTGTTTTGGAGGGTGTCACGGGTGATCACCCGTGTCACCCTCAAACCTTGTAAACCTGTATTCGGCATGCCACTTCGCTCGTCGAAGTAATCGACTTGTCGCTTGGCATGTCCAAGAAATGGTCGCCCCGTTTCTTCCATTTTGATAAAAAATGTAAAAAGACAGCCCACAGCGAGCGTTGTTCGCTAAATAATTCCTATATTTGCACTGACGTAATTGTTTAGTATGGAAAGAGCGGCGGTGATAGATAACATAAAGACTTTGGCAGGAAAGACTTTGCCTGCCAATAGTACTTTGTTGCTTTATGGGTCAAGGGCACGTGGTGACAAATGAAGAGCGCAGAAGAATATGACTAAGGAAATCAAGGACAAATTGACTTATATTATTACATGCATCGCAGTGTTTGGTGAGCATTATAATTTGCAACCCAAACAATCATATTCCTATTTGAAGCGATTTGGCGGCTTGGCGTTTATTGACGAATGCTATGCTGCAGAACATACTTTGTCACTCAATGATGCAGTAGTCGACATGTCTGTTATTTGTAAACGTAATGGAGGAGGACTGGAATGATATTATATCATGGCTCAAACGTCACTATTGAAGATTATGACATCGTAGTAGGACCTGTAGCAGATGATACCGTAGCATTCCAGTTACGTAGATACCTACTTGGAGGAATATCTTTAGAAAATCTTGTTCGTGAGTTAGAATTCAAAGGTCTTAATCGCCAGTATTACTTTGGAACAAAAATTGCCATATCAAAACTTAATAAGCTATGACTAAGGAGCAGAAATTTCTTATAGAACTGATGATAGACGATTTAGCGAAGTATCTCATTGAGGATATGAACATCTCTATTTTGGAAGCATTGGATATCGTCTATAATTCGCAAGTTTACGATAAGTTGGTGGATCTCGAGACGGGCCTTTATTACCAAAGTCCGGCATACTGCTATGAATATCTAAAACATGAGCTGAAATATGGCAAAGCAGTATGAGATATGACATTCTATTCTAAACATCATTCCCTGCCTATCCCGAAAGGTTCGAACAGAACCCGCCGGAAGGCTTTGCTCATGGTATGTATGCTGCTGTGCGTACAGCCGGCGGCCACTGCCCAGGAAACCGCCGACAGCGTGGAAGCGGACGGGAAGATGCCAGGGGTCATCAAGCAGGTGCTCGACAGGC
>OCTX012224994.1_pt1 | contig 10893 bp, 12 predicted proteins | sample 1539691 | NCBI WGS metagenome assembly OCTX01 (sample SAMN02144231, study PRJEB22623) | gut metagenome | biome: sheep rumen | host: Ovis aries | place: New Zealand | reverse complement strand
CGTGATGAAGGGTTACTATAAGAACCCGCAGGCTACGGCTGAGGTGATCGACAAGAACGGATTCCTCCATTCCGGCGACCTCGGCGTGAAAGACGAGAACGGCTTCTACCGCATCACGGGTCGCATCAAGGATATGATTATCCGAGGCGGTGAGAACATCTATCCCCGTGAGATCGAGGAGTTCCTCTACCACATGGAGGGTATCAAGGATGTGCAGGTGGCCGCCGTGCCTTCGAAGAAGTATGGCGAGGCCGTCGGTGCCTTCATCATCCTGCAGCCTGGCGTGAAGATGGAGCCCGAGGATGTGCAGGAGTTCTGTCGCGGTAAGATTGCCCGCTACAAGATCCCGAAGTATGTGTTCTTTATCGATGAGTTCCCATTGACGGGCTCTGGTAAGATTCAGAAGTTTAAGTTGAAGGAGATGAGCCTCGACCTCTGCAAGAAGTTCGGATATGAGGTGATATAAGTTATAGTTTACAGTTGACGGTTTACAGTTTACAGATGATATGCTGGCAAGCCGTTCTGAGGATACCGCCTATAGAAGTAATCAACTGTAAACAGTAAACCGTAAACAGTAAACAAGATAATATGTTTGAGAATTTAAGTGACAGATTAGAGAGATCGTTTAAGATACTGAAAGGTGAGGGAAAGATCACCGAGATCAACGTTGCCGAGACCCTGAAGGACGTGCGCCGTGCTCTGCTCGACGCTGACGTGAACTACAAGGTGGCGAAGACGTTTACTGATACCGTGAAGCAGAAGGCGCTGGGTATGAACGTGCTCACATCCGTGAAACCCAGTCAGTTGATGGTGAAGATTGTGCACGACGAACTGGCCGACCTGATGGGCGGCACTGCCTCAGAGTTGAAGGTTGAGGGCCGTGCCGGTGCCCCTGCCATCATCCTCATGTCAGGACTGCAGGGCTCTGGTAAGACGACGTTCAGCGGTAAACTTGCCAACCTGTTGAAGACCCGCAACCATAAGAAACCCTTGTTGGTTGCCTGCGACGTGTATCGTCCTGCCGCCATCGAACAGTTGAAGGTGGTGGGTGAGAGTGTCGGCGTGCCTGTCTATACGGAGCCCGATAATAAGAATGTGGTTGAGATTGCCAACCACGCCATCCAGGAAGCCAAGGCCAAAGCCAATGATGTGGTCATCATCGATACCGCTGGTCGTCTGGCTGTCGATGAGGAGATGATGCAGGAGATTGAGACGCTGAAGAAGGCTGTCAATCCTAACGAGACCCTCTTCGTGGTCGACTCGATGACCGGACAGGATGCTGTGAACACCGCCAAGGAGTTCAACGACCGTCTCGACTTCGACGGCGTGGTGCTGACGAAACTCGATGGTGACACCCGTGGTGGTGCTGCCCTCTCCATCCGTACTGTGGTTACGAAGCCTATTAAGTTTGTGGGTACGGGTGAGAAGATGGAGGCCATCGACGTATTCCACCCTGAGCGAATGGCTGACCGCATCCTCGGCATGGGTGATGTGGTCTCTCTCGTTGAGCGGGCTCAGATGCAGTACGACGAGGAGGAGGCCAAGCGCCTGGAGAAGAAGATCCGCAAGAACAAGTTCGATTTCGACGACTTCATGGGGCAGATCCAGCAGATCAAGAAAATGGGTAACCTGAAGGACCTTGCCTCAATGATTCCCGGCGTGGGTAAGCAGATTAAGGATCTCGACATCGATGACAATGCTTTCAAGGGCATTGAGGCTATCATTAACTCGATGACGCCGAAGGAACGTGCCAATCCTGATATCATCAACCAAAGCCGTCGCCGCCGTATTGCAGCGGGATCTGGCACAAAACTCGATGATGTGAACCGTCTGATGAAGCAGTTTGATCAGACGCGTAAGATGATGAAGATGGTTAGTGGCATGGGCTCCTCTAAGATGGCGCAGATGGCAAACGCCATGAAGGCTATGAAGGGAGGGGGAATGCCGAAATTTTAACTTTGTTTACAGTTGACGGTTTACAGTTTACAGATGATATGCTGGCAAGCCGTTCTGACTATAGAAGTAATCCGCTCGAGCTTTGCTCGCTTGCTACCGAAGGGACGCAAGAACTGTAAACCGTAAACTGTAAACTGTAAACAGAAAAAATATGCAACTAATTGACGGAAAAGCAACAGCAGCAGCCATTAAGGCTGAGATTGCTGAAGAGGTAAAAGAGATTGTAGCCCGTGGCGGTAAGCAGCCCCATTTGGCAGCAGTGCTGGTGGGTCACGACGGCGGCTCGGAGACTTACGTTAAAAATAAGGTACTCGCGTGCGAGGCTTGTGGCTTCAAGAGCACCCTTATCCGCTTCGAGGCCGACATCACGGAGGCTGAGCTTCTGGACTGTGTTGACAAACTCAACAAGGATGACGATGTAGATGGCTTCATTGTGCAGTTGCCTCTGCCGAAGCATATCGATGAACAGAAGATTATCGAGGCGATCGACTATCGCAAGGATGTGGATGGATTCCATCCCATCAATGTGGGTCGCATGGCTATCGGCTTGCCGTGTTTCATCTCGGCCACACCTCTGGGTATTATTACATTATTAAAAAGGTATGGCATCGAGACCTCTGGCAAGAAGTGTGTTATTCTTGGACGTTCGAACATCGTCGGCAAACCCATGGCCCAACTGATGATGCAGAAGCAGTATGGCGATGCCACGGTGACGGTATGCCACTCACGTTCGAAGACACTGAAGGAGGAATGCCGTCAGGCTGACATCATCATCGCCGCCATCGGACAGCCCGATTTCGTAACGGCTGATATGGTGAAAGAGGGAGCTGTGATTGTCGACGTAGGTACTACTCGTGTGCCAGATGCCACTCGTAAGAGCGGTTTCCGTCTGAACGGCGACGTGAAGTTCGACGAGGTGGCTCCGAAGTGTTCTTTCATCACGCCTGTTCCTGGTGGAGTGGGACCGATGACAATCTGCTCGTTGATGAAAAACACCCTTGCAGCCGGCAAACGCGAGTATTACAAATGACAGCAGAGGAGTGGTATCAGCAGGGCAATGAGGCCCGTAGGCGCGGCCAGTGGCATGAGGCTATCAATGCCTATATCCAGGCTATAGAGCTTGACCCCGACAGTCCGGCTGTCGAGGCCAAGCGTATGCTCGACGATATCATGGCCTTCTACTGTAAAGATATGTATAATCCCTGAAAAAGGAGTATGATATAGGCGTCATTTCGGAAAAACAAAAGAAAATCGCTTTTTCTTTTGGTTTTTCGCTCGATTTGCACTACCTTTGCACCCCGAATTCAGGATTTAATGCATTAAACAGAATCAATATGGCAAAAATGAAGGGCGCCATCGAGGTGAATACCGAAAGGTGCAAGGGATGTTCGTTGTGTATCATCGCTTGTCCCCAGAAAGTCATCGCGCTGGCCAACAAAGTGAACCTGCATGGTTATCCCTACGTAGAAGCTGTCAACGAGGAGGCCTGTGTGGGCTGTGCATCGTGCGGCATCGTCTGCCCAGACGGATGTATCACTGTGTATCGTAAAAGAGTGGAGGACTAAACTATGGCAGAAGAGAAAAGAGAAGTTTTGTTGATGAAAGGCAATGAGGCTATCGCCCATGCTGCTATTCGTTGCGGATGTGACGGCTATTTTGGCTATCCCATTACGCCGCAGAGTGAAGTGATTGAGACGCTGGCAGAACTGAAGCCGTGGGAGACTACCGGTATGCAGGTGGTGCAGGCAGAGAGTGAGCTGGCTAGTATTTATATGGTCTATGGTGCTGCCGGAGCCGGTAAGCGCGCGATGACCTCTTCGAGTTCTCCTGGCATCGCCCTGATGCAGGAGGGTATTACGTATATGGCTGGTGCCGAGGTGCCGGGCGTGTTTGTTAATGTGCAGCGCGGCGGTCCTGGCCTGGGCACGATCCAGCCTTCTCAAGGTGACTATTTTCAGGCTACCCGTGGCGGTGGTAATGGTGACTATAAGGTCATTGTACTGGCACCGAACTCGGTACAGGAGATGGCCGATTTTGTAGACCTTGCTTTCGAACTCGCTTTCAAGTATCGCAACCCTGCGATGATCCTGAGCGATGGTGTCATTGGTCAGATGATGGAAAAGGTGGTGCTGCCGCCGTTCAAGCCCCGTCGTACCGACGAGGAGGTCATCAAGCAGTGTCCTTGGGCTTCTACAGGTAAGCCGAAGAACCGTGAGCGTGTTGTGATCACCTCTCTGGAACTGAAGCCTGAGATTATGGAGCAGCGCAATCTGGCTCTGCAGGAGAAGTATCGTCAGATACAAGAGAACGAGGTTCGTTATGAACAGCAGTTCATGGATGATGCGGAGTATGCTATCGTGGCCTTCGGAAGTGCAGCCCGTCTTTCTGAGAAGGCTATTGAGATAGCCCGTGAGCAGGGGATGAAGGTAGGCTTGTTCCGTCCGATCACACTCTTCCCGTTCCCCACGAAGGAGATTGCAGCCCTCGCCAATGGTAAGAAGGGTATCCTTGTGGTGGAGATCAATGCCGGACAGATGGTGCAGGATGTACGTCTGGCCGTGAACGGTGCCATCCCTGTCGAGCAGTTCGGTCGTCTCGGCGGCATCGTGCCAGAGCCTGAGGAAATCGTGAATGCTATAAAAGAGAAAATAATGTAGCAGCGGACTACAGGACTACAGGGCTCTCAATGATAAAAAAAGTCCTCAAGTCCTGTTGTCCGTTGCAAAAAGAAGAAGCAATGGATAGAAATCAAATAGTTCAACCAGAGAATATCGTCTGCAAGAAGCCGACGCTGATGAACGACAATAACATGCACTACTGTCCGGGCTGCTCGCACGGTGTGGTGCACAAGCTTATTGCCGAAGTCATTGAGGAGATGGGCATGGAAGACAAGACCGTAGGCGTATCACCCGTAGGCTGTGCCGTCTTCGCGTACAATTATATAGATATCGACTGGCAGGAGGCAGCCCATGGACGTGCCCCCGCACTGGCTACGGGTATCAAGCGCACCTGGCCTGATCGTCTGGTGTTCACCTATCAGGGTGACGGCGACCTGGCTTGTATCGGTACCTGTGAGACCATCCACGCCCTGAACCGTGGTGAGAACATTGTGATCATCTTCGTCAACAATGCCATCTATGGTATGACGGGCGGTCAGATGGCTCCTACGACGCTGATAGGTCAGAAGACCTCTACATGTCCTTATGGCCGTGATCCTCAGTTGCATGGCTATCCCCTGAAGATGGCCGATATCGCTGCTCAGCTTGAAGGCACCTGCTATGTGACCCGCCAGAGTGTGGAGAGCGTGGCATCTATCAACAAAGCGAAAAAGGCACTACGCAAGGCCTTCGAGGCTTCGATGGCAGGAAAGGGCTCCTCGCTCGTAGAGTTTGTCTCTACCTGCAACAGCGGATGGAAACTCACGCCTGCTAAGGCTAATGAATGGATGAAGGAGAACATGTTCCCCTTCTATCCCAAAGGTGACTTAAAAGATACGACAGACAAATGAAGAAAGAAATAATTATCAGTGGTTTCGGTGGTCAGGGTGTGCTCTCGATGGGTAAGATTCTGGCCTATAGTGGACTGATGGAGGATAAGGAAGTAACCTGGATGCCTGCCTACGGTCCTGAACAGCGCGGTGGTACGGCAAACGTGACGGTCATCGTCAGTGACGAGCGCATTTCTTCGCCCATTCTCTCGAGGTACGACATTGCGGTGGTGCTTAACCAACCCTCGCTGGAGAAGTTCGAACCGAAAATCAAGCCCGGCGGCATCCTGATCTACGACGGCTTTGGTATCATCAACCCGCCGAAGCGCAAGGATATTACTGTCTACCGCATTGATGCAATGGACAAGGCTGCTGAGATGAAGAACGGCAAGGTCTTCAATATGATTGTCCTTGGCGGTCTGCTGAAAGTGGCTCCTGTTGTGAGCGACAAGGGTGTGGAGAAAGCCCTCAAGAAGACGCTGCCTGAGCGCCATCACGACCTGATACCTCTGAATATGGAGGCCCTGAAAGAGGGCGCCAAGATTATAGGGGAAGTGAAGTAAGAAGAAACAGAAAAAGGCTCGCAGATGCGGGCCTTTTTTAATACACCTCATTACTCTTCTTAGAACGGCCCTACGCCCATACAACTGGTCGTACTGATCGCCGTGAGGAATGCCGTGAGCGCGGCTACTATCACCTTCACCGCCAGCTCGATGATCCTTTGTTTCTTCATGGTTCGTTTTTTCTTTTTCGAAAATCTAATTACCCATTGCCTCCGTCGCCAGAGTTATCCGCCGTAGGAGCCAGCACATACGTCAGCGGCGTCTTCTTCTGGAATCGCTTCTCCTTGCCACCCACGGTTCGCTTCTCGCTCTCCACGAGATACCCGAAGGTGAAGATGCAGTCATCCTTCAGCGCCCTTGAGGTGAGCTTCTCGCCCTTCGTGTTCTCAGGGTTGAAGTTGATGTGGATGCCGTTGATCATCGCCTCAGGACCGGCAGCCACAGCCTCTGCGAGGTTCGCCTTGCCCAGCTTCTGACCGTCCACAGCGGGAGAGAACGTGCCGAAGCCATCCAGCTTCACGGGCTGACCCTGCGTCAGCAGCTCCTTCATGCAGTCCACCACCTGACCCAGCACCAGCACGCACATCTGGTAGTCGGCGATCTTGCCGTGACTCGTCATGTGGGCTGCAAAGCCCTTCAGGTTAAGAGGTTCCTTTGCGTCGCACTCGGCAAAGTACTTGCCGAAGGCCGTCGAGTCGTCGTTCTTGTTCTGACGGAGGTTAATCACCATAGGAATTTCACTTCTTGCCATAATTTTTGTTCCTTTCTTTTTTTAGTTAAACATAAGCTTTCTTGTCTCCTTGTCTTGAAGCTATTCGTGATCACTCTTTACTTCTGAAAGACACCACAAAATTAATCATTTATTTTTAATTATGCAAGTATTATAATCTTCTGAAACATATTGTTCAACGTTATTCAATGTTATTCAACGTTATACTAAAATATTTGCGGTTTTCTTTGGCAATTTCAACTATTTTTAGTACCTTTGCATCATCAAACATGTTTCACTAAAAACCAATCATCATGCAACATTCCAACTCACATTCCAATTCTCATTCCAACACCGTTCAGCCCGCCAGACCCTCCTCCCCTTCGGGGAGGTCGGGAGGGGTTTATGGCCGTACGGAGCTTGCAACTCGCTATTTCCCCTACATTCAACCGCAAACAGCCTGGCAGAAACTCCGTTCTTTGCTTGCCTCAGACCCGGCACTTGCGCACCTCGCTGCATTGCGTCGACGGACGTTTCTTCCGGCAGAAGTAAATATTATTTACCAACACTTAGGGCAGCCTTGAACTGCCCTTTTTCGTGCTTTTAAGCCCCTTGGAGTTTCCTGCCTTGAAACTCTGACTTTCAATACTTCAAACTCCGGCTTTCCCGGCACTAAACTCCGGGTTTCAAGAGAGCTCTTTTTCATCGCCATCCATAGTTACTTAGGTGTAAATATATTTCCTTATGACCTAAATCAGGAAAAGGCACCATTTTCTTACAATCTTACATTCTTACAATCTTACACGACATGCTATTTTAGTGTATTTATTAAGTTAATGATAATATATATTATAACATATATTATCATTAAATTATTCATTCCACATTTTTACCCTACCCTGTGTAAGAATGTAAGATTGTAAGATTGTAAGATTTTGATAATTTCTCGCGTTTACTTTGCACCCAGAAAACTTAAATGTCTCACTAAAAAGTAAAAGTTATGGCTGGATTATTTTTAATGTTTGTAATGACGATTGCCCTTAGCAATTTAGTGAATGATTATGTGCAGTCAGCCTCTGACTCAGATGACTCAGAGCCAACACCCCTCATCGTCTTTACCCCTGAAGACGACAACACCGATTGGAAAAATGATGGAGAATAATTTGGTGGACTCAGAAATAGTTCTTATCTTTGCACCATTGGAACTAAAAGCAATATGAACGATGACATTCTTAAATCAGTTTCACAAGGAAGCAATGGAGCGTACGATGAGGAAAATCGAAGAATCCGAGAAATCTCCGATGAGCTCCAAAGACTTTGCCGACTACATGAGGAGGAATCTCGAGAAGGCAAAGGCGATGGAGGCCGCTTCGAAAAGGGCGCAAAAGGGTCTGGCACCTTTGCGCCCTTCCGTGAGTGCCGTTGTGTCGGGCGGCGTACTATTGTCGTTGTTGCCGCACGATGTGAGCATGATAGTGCAAAGCACCAGGCATATCAGTTTTCTCATACTTTAGTCTCTCTCCCTGGTGAGTTTCTTCGTGATGTCGACTCCGTTCACGCTGATGGTGTGCGATTGGTAAGTATCATGTGTGATGGTCCAGAACTTATAAGAGTTGTTCGCTACGTTGAATTTGATTTCGAGATCAAAATCACTGGCGGTCCAGTCTTTAGCAGAGAAGAAGAGTATGCCGCCCTCCGACGTCAGGGATGCTCTGACATATTCGGTATCAGGACCATTGATGTCGCAGGAGAACGTTCCTCCATTATTGATGAAGGTGAAGACGGTTGTATTATTGTTCCACTTGTAGGTAATCACCACCTTGGCACCCTTCACGAGTGCATCGGCCAGGGTAACACCATCCGATACATCCTTCAGCAGATTGGTAATCTCCACATTGGAAACCTTCATCTTGAAGCCCGTCACCTTGATATCCGAGTCGCCGGGAATCACCTCCACGGTGCTCTGATTGATGTCTAAGATAGCGGTAAATATGAGTTTGGAGGTCTTCTTCTCATTCACGTAGAACCTCAGCAGGCCGTTGGCCTTTTCTTGTTCCATCAAGAAGGTGCAATCTTCCGCCGCAATGACCGGATCATCGCCACGCGTCCACGCCACCCTGTCAACATCCAGCAGCTCGTAGGTGTCGCCCACCCGCAGGAAGGCCACGTAGAACTCCTCGCCGTTCAGGTTGAAAGTGAAAGCTACTATCGTGCCGTCCTTCAGGGCATCCTCGAGCGTGACCTCCGGCTCAGCGGGATTGTCGTCCTTGGCACAAGACGACAGGCTACTGCCTCCGATGACTATCGTCATCAGAAGCAGCATGCTATACAGGTAATTCTTGATTGTTTTCATATTCGTTAATGTTTTAATTAGTAGCGCTGCTCTACAATCGCGGCGTAAAAATTTAAATCAGACCTATAAGAACTCCACTTTGACTTACCATTTTGGGAGTTTTCTAATCGTCCAAGTTGGTGATAATCCTTGCGCCATATATTTTCCGGTGAAACCGACGCTAAAGGCGCTATAAAAAGTTCTATTGTGCCGGAGCCGGAATCTTTAATTACTCCATTATAGTCTTGATAATAGCCAGTATTTTTGCTTTGCGGGTCATACAACAACAGTTTACTTGCGCTTAGCAAATATGTGTTTGGTTCCTTGGCATAAACTGCACCAGCAGCTAACTTACCATCTATCAGCACATCCATCCACCTGAATACATCCCCCTTGGGATAGACAGCAGGCCTATAATACTTATACAAGGCTTCATACTCTTGACAGCGAAGCAAGTGAGAATTCCTCAGGTCATAGGGATTATCTATCTTGACAGAGCCAGCCTCATGCCACTCAGGTCTATAAACAGCTATCTCGCCATAAAGGGCTGGATCTGGAGCCTCGTTATTCTTTCCACAGTAGTTATACTTCTGTATCTCCTTGTGCATCACGAAGTGGGCACCTGGAATCTGGCAGACACGGAACTCAGCGGGGTTAGCGACGTTAAACTCACAGAAAGCCTTGATTTTTTCGAGGCTGCTAATGTAGTTTTTGTAGATTCCGTTCTTCTTGACGTTCGAAATATCACAATAGGAGGCGTAGAGAGTAATCATGAAGAGGCACCTGGTGATCATGAACATGTCGTAGTCTCGGTAGGTCTGGCGGTCGCCGATGCCCATGTGCTCCCAGGGGTACTTGTCGAATGTCATCCCGTCGTAGATCTTGTCCAAGCCCGTGCCGTAAGTGGAATGCTGCACGGTGGAGAGGTAATTGATATAATTCCAAGTCAGCTCGATATACTGTTCGCCGTCGGGGCCCACCCATTCCTTGGCATAATCTCCTAAGTCTTTGCTCACCTTGCTCAGGTCGTCCTTGTTTTCGTTATAGAGTTTGTAGGCATCGTCAAAGTAGGCGGTGTTACGCGTATTCAGCGGATTGTAATATGTCGTATTGCGGTTGTTCATTATAGTCAGGGACTCGCTATTACTCATCTTATTGGCGATAGCGATGAGACGTTCATTCACCTTATCGAAATGCTTGTCTATCTGGTCGAACTGCACGTCCATCTGGGTCATCATCTGCTCCTGACCCTTCAGAACCTCGTCGAGTTTACCTGTGATTTTATTAAGATTGTTTTTAATCTCTTGAATATCGGCCTTAGGGTCGTATTGTTCTTCCCCAAAGAGAGAGCCTAATATGTTCATGACCACCATTGCGCCCATGCCGACAGTCCTCGTCCTGGCTTGTGCCACATCGCCCTCGTCCCACACCAGCGGCTCGTCCAGACCTTCCACGTCTGAGTCGCTCCAGTCGATGCTTGCGTCGGGGCCTGCTTCGGCAGCGATGGTCTCATAGTAGGCCATCAGTGCGAGCCAGTCTTCATCCGTAATATCCGAACTCCAGTTGTCCAGGTCCTCGCAGAGCCATGCGAAGGTGGCGGTCGTCTGCTGGCCTTCGTAGGTAAGTTCGAACTGCATCACATCGTCGGCCATCATGCTGAAGCTGACTGTCTGGCCTGAGAGCGGACTGTCCTTGATGGCAGGGAAGGTGATGGTACCTTTACCAGTATTATTGTTATAACTGATCTGTCCCTCTACGGTCTCGCTCATATCCTCAGCCGTGTAGGTGAAGAAATAACCCTTGTCGCCCTGAATCCACATGCCGACGGTTGGCATCTCGGCCAGTT
>OCTX014557063.1_pt1 | contig 10894 bp, 5 predicted proteins | sample 1539691 | NCBI WGS metagenome assembly OCTX01 (sample SAMN02144231, study PRJEB22623) | gut metagenome | biome: sheep rumen | host: Ovis aries | place: New Zealand | reverse complement strand
GGACTTCAATATGAAGAACACACTGAAGCGTTTAGGAGCACTGCTCATCGCGGCAATTATGATGATTGCGATGTGCGTACCGGTAATGGCCAGGACCACCGAAACTGCATTAGAGAGCGATTATCCCACTAGTGCGGATAGTGCAGAAGTGACAGTATCCGGATTTGAGAAGGGACAAGTCAAAGAAGTATGGGCATATCGTATTGTAGATGCTGAATATGACAAGAATGGTCAGATAGGCTTTTCCGGTTATGTTGCAGTTAAGGATCTGCTGAGAGAAGCTAATGAGCAGAATCCAAAGTCTTCTGATCGTATTCCGATTTTCGGAAATGTATCGGTTAAAGATGCTAACGGCAATGAGAAATATACGTACACTGCTGATGACGATTCTATCGTGGAAGTATATAAGAAAGCAGATGGAACCTACATTGATGGAAACGGTGCAGCCGTTACAATTCCGAGCGGAAAAACTCCGACTCTTGTTACAGAATATATAGCTGTTTATCCGACTTCATCTGAGATATCGCTCCTTGCAGAGGATCAGTCGATTTTAGGACAGACAGATGAAGGAGATGATCCAGGCAGGATCCGGCTTACTTCTACTGATGAGGGACAGACATTCAAAGGCACCGTGACAGTTGGCGAATGGCTGGTTATCGCTGTACCTGCCGATGACAGTGAGACAGTTTACAATCCGATGCTTGTAAGTGCTTACTATGTTGTTAACAATGATGGTGCAGAAGTCGTTACAGTTGATCCGATTACAGCGAACGACGCATGGGATGGAAAACTTGAAGTCAAGGATGCATACACCAAGTCTTCGAGACCTACTGTTTTGAAGGAAATTGTAGACAACAGTAGGCATAATCCGGCACAGGATTCCGGTAATCACGGTGATGATCACGCAATCGGTGATACCGTAGATTTCAAGATTACATCGAAGATACCTTCTTACAGTGATGAGTTTCTTAAATATGTACAAGCGGTTAATAACGCTGAACAAGCAGGTAATTCTTATACAACTGAAAATACTCCGATAAAGTATGAGATCACTGATACTATGGAGAAGGGGCTCACTTATCTTCCGGCGGCGGATGCAGCGAATTACAAAATTAAGGTATATGTTGGCCCAATGAACGATGACGGAACTCCAATGGAAGGCACGGAAGAGTACGAGTTGGATGAACCGGGTGCTCAGGGTTTCATTGCCAAAACTTCAGATAATAAAGAAGTACTTACATATACCTATGTAAAGGACTCATCGAATAAGGTCATCGGCTACAAATTAGCATTTAATCAGAACTATATCCTGAATAATGATAACAAGACAGTTACAGTTACTTATTCAGCAAAGCTTAATGACGATGCGGCAACAGTAAACTATGACCCGAATGAGAATACCGTAGATGTGACTTATACAATTGGCCATGAGCCGACAGTAGACTCTCAGGGTGGCTTCGTGTTCAAAGAAAAGACACTTGAAGATACAACGTATCATTATACTTTCGAAATCGATGGAGACGTATTAGGCTCGGAAGAGAAAACGAAAGATACCGATGGCGATGGTGAGCCGGATGATTATGAACATAAGACTCATGAGCTCCTGAAGATGGATGAGAACGGTAATACTGACGTTGACAAGACTGAAGCAGACAAGGGTCAGGGTAGTACTGAAACTGTCAAAATCTCACATCCGCTCGCGGGCGCGATCTTCTCACTTACCAGAGTTGACGCAAAGACCAATGGTGAAGTTTACTATGCGATGTCTGACACAACAGGGCATTTTGCTGCATCAGAAGAGAAGTACAATAATAAAAATATCAATGGCTTCAAAGGTCTTGACGCAGGCGTTTATGAACTTGAAGAAGTTAAGGCTCCGTCCGGTTACTCTCTGAACAAGACAAAATATACTATTATAATTGAAGCTGAATACTATTCAGAGGATGCTGCGGCAGATAGCACTAACCAGTATAAGAAAGGTATGCTTAAAGACTACAGGATAGCAGTGCTTAACAATTCTACTCTTGAAGCTGCGGACACAGCAATTATTGAGCAGATTAAAGCCGGAACAAAGAAGATTGAAGATCTTGATCAGTCAAAAGTTAGCTTAACACAGCATACGGCAACTTACAAATTAACCAAAAATGACAATGGTACACAGGAAGAGGATTCTGATGACACGTATGAAACAACAACTACAGTAGTAGATAAAGATGTTACTTTATCAGAAGTACTTCAGGATTCAACTCTCATCAAAAATACGAAGCTTACTGATCTTCCGTCAACCGGTGGCATGGGTTCCTACCTCTTCACTATCATTGGTGTTGCAGTTATGGCAATTGTAGCAGGTTCTTACTTCAGAAGCCGTGCAAAGAAAGCCTGATAAAGGAGTTGCTTGCGCAGAGGATTTTTCATTATGAATGCGGATGATTTAAATACAGTCCGTTGAGGTCTGTGTCATCTGCGATACGTAAAAAACAGACAGGGCCGGAAATACCTCCGGTCCTGTCTGAAGCGAAATATCAATTGTAAATCTGACTCTTTATTCTTCATCGCGCAGTACACATGGCTTTAGTCATGAGATAAGCGCGTTGAGGAAAGAATACATATGTATAATAACTCGATATATGGGACTACCGAATTCTTTTAATAAAGCGTGAGATTTACATTTGAAGAACAGCAGGGAGAATATATGAATAAAAAGCTGATTCGAAATATTGCATTTGCTGTATTTTTCCTCATTGGTATGGGAATCACTTTTTATCCGATGATCAGTAGCAGATGGAACGCATACCGTGAGTCACTTCTGGTTACGGAGTATAAGAAAACAATTGAGGCAAATGCCGGCAGCGATCATTACAAGGAAATGATTGAAACGGCCCAAGCATATAATAAAACACTTGACGTCCCGGCAGTACCTGATGCCTTCTCAATACGTGAGGGAATTCAGGATAAAGTATATGAATCACTTCTCAATGAGTCCGGAACAGGTATGATCGGAACGGTTGAGATACCGGCTATCAAAGTAAACATTCCGATATATCACTATACGACTTCCGCATCTCTTGAAAAAGGTGCCGGTCACCTGCTTGGAAGTGCGCTGCCTGTCGGGGGTGAGAGCACGCACTGCGTAATATCTGCACACAGGGGACTGCCGAACCAGAAACTGTTTACCGATCTGAATCTGGTACGCATAGGCGATGTATTCTTCTTTCATGTGTTGGATCAGACGTTCGCATACGAAGTAGATCAGATCCTGACGGTCGAACCGTCGCAGGTCGAGTCGCTCTCGGTCGTCAACGGGAAAGACTACGCTACACTGGTAACCTGTACGCCTTATGCGGTTAACACACACAGACTCCTGGTCAGAGGACATAGGATTCCGTTTACGGATGAAGACTATGTCGAGGCTGTTAAGAATGCAGTACCGCGATCAGATAGGAATTATATGATGATGCAGGCGCTGTGCGTATTGATAGGTATTGTAATCGCAGTCGTTATCTTCCTGGTAACCGGATGGATAGGAAAGAGAAGGAAGATGAAGTGAAAAAAAGCGATAGTAAGAAATGGGCATGGGTGCCGCATTTACTTAGAATCATCGGTCTTATGATAGGTGCCGGAATCCTGTTTTATCCAACGATTAGCAGTCAGTGGAATAAGTATAGGGATTCGCTGCTTATTTCCAAATATACACAGAAAGTGCAAGACTATTCCGAGGAGCAGTATCGAGATGTCTATCAGGCAGCGAAGGCTTATAATGACCAGCACTTAACTAATTATATCCTGGATGCATTTGATGAGAGTGCCGAAGAGTACATTCTCACTCACCCTTATGATACATTGCTGAATCCTCTGGGTGATTATGTAATGGGTTATATCGAGATTCCTAAGATTGATGTGTCTCTTCCAATCTATCATGGGGTAGGTACGGCTGCATTGGAAAAAGGAGCCGGTCACATTGAAGGCACAAGCTTACCGATTGGCGGTCCCGGAACACATGCGGTTCTTTCCGGACATCGCGGTTTGCCGGGTAGAAAACTGTTTACAGATCTTGACCTTATTCAGGTCGGAGATCAGTTTTACCTAAATGTGCTGAATGAGACGCTGGCATATGAGGTGGATCAAATTCTCACAGTTTTGCCGCATGAGACCGAGGCACTCGACATAGTGCCCGGTGAAGATCTGGTCACGCTGGTAACCTGCACGCCTTACGGCGTTAATTCGCATAGGCTTCTTATTCGTGGGCACCGTATTGAATACAGCAAGGCCAATAAGGACGAGCAGGAGCGAAATGTAGTTGAAAAAGTAAAGAACGCCGGTATGGAAGAAAAACTCGTCATGGTCGGATTGGCGGTTTTCTTCGGACTGTGTATCATATTCTGGATAATTTCTGAGATTATTCGCAGGCGGCGAAGAAAGCTGAATGAAACGGATGCAGACAAAAGGAACAATGGAATTTGATGAAGTCTGCCGGAATGAGAGCGGAGAAGCGAAAACATTATCCGATCTTGTATTTGAGGGGAAAGACGGAGGTAAAAGATGAAGAATACAGTAAAGTATATGTTGCGCCTACTTTGGATCACCTGCATCGGAATTAGTCTGCTTGCAGGTACGGCAATGTCTGTATTCGCAGCTGAAAATATGCAGGGCGATGATTCTATCAGCGGACTATCAGGTGATTCAGCTATCGAAGATCTCGCAGATAGTCCGGCCGGCACAGAGAATGGAGACACTTCCTCAGATCGCTCTACCGGTAAAAGCAATCCACTCCTTCCGGTAGAGGATTTGTCCGGTGAACTTGCTTCGTTAAAAGTTCATCTTGTTTATGTGGATGAGGAAATTAAGGATACCGTTCCGGTCACGGGAGCTGTAATCGATCTGTTCAAAGTTGCAGATCTTGTTACGGAGAATGGGGCAGCACACTATAATCTGACGGATGCATTTACATCATCCGGAATTGATTTTGAAGGAATGACAGCTTCGGAGTCGCTGGACGCAGCAGAGAAACTGAATGCTCTGATAAACGAAAAATCCATTCAGCCTATTGCAAATGTTACAACCAACGAGCAGGGTGATGCATTGTTTACAGACCTTGATCCGGGAATGTATCTGGGAAGACAGCGGGACCTTGTACAAATATCAAAAACTAAAAAAATCACAATGGAACCTGTTCTCTGGATGACACCGATGTATATGCCGAATGACACGCAGGATGCATATGTGTGGAACTATTCACCGGAAGTATATCCGAAAGAAGGGGAAATACAGAAGATTCCAACGGCAACGCCGACGCCGACGCCGAAGCCGACTTCCACACCGGCCCCTACCGCTACACCGAAAATAACGCCAAAGGTTACATTGACTCCGGTGCCGATGCAGCCGGGCAGAACACCGGATACACCTTCAAAACAGACAACAACGTCAGGAACAAAGCTTGTTAAGACCGGTGACACATCACCAATTGCGTTGTATGTAGCCGTCGGAGCGGCGGCTATAGCCATTATAGTATTGCTGATCAGAAAGAAATAACAACTTACAACGGGGGTGAGTAATTGTGAAAGTATACAAACGTATTTTGGCAGGTACTATTCTTGCAGGGTTGTTATTGTCGAGCATATCAGAATGTGCAGGTGACTTATCACTGCTGTCACCTGTCTCGGCTTCGGAGAGGTTTACCTGGGGAACCGGAAGCTTTCAGGATGATTCTACGTCTGTGTCCGAAGAAGCAGTAGAACTGACTGAGAATCCGGAACAGCCGGAACAGTCAGCAGAGCCGGAATCGGAATCCGAGAAATTTGTCTGGGGTGGGGATGATCCTGCAAGTGAAGAATCGAACGAGGATATAGTAGTTGAGCCTGATCAGAATACAAGCGAAAACAGAGATAGTGCAGACGGAAAGTTTGCATGGAGATCAGGAACAGACAATTCTGATCAGATGAAGGATGCATCTGTTGCGGAGGATGCGAAAGCTTCTTTGGAAGGAGAAGATATTCTCATTGAGGACGTACTGTCTGCCGATGACGAAGCTGAAATGCTTTTAGGCGCGGGGACGCTGCCGGACGGCGTTACGGGATTGCGGCAAACGGTTGATACCAATTCTATAATGACAATCAATCTTTTTGACTATCAGGCGTATGATGGCGGTGAGTGGGATTACAGTATTAATAACTATTCCTGGAATTCCCGGGGTATTGATCATTCGGAGAATTTCAGCGGTACTACCATAAATAAAGACGCAGATGGCAAGCGGCGTCAGTTCCGGTTCTTTCCATCCGGAACTCAGCCTTTTGCGAAGAATAATGGGTGGTATACTATTGATAATCCATATACAATAAATAATTATTCCGGTGGTCATGACGGCCTGCAATCATCTGCCGTACAGGGAATTGTTGCGGAACATACAGAGGATAATTACCCGGTCCTTAAGACCGGCTATACTGATAGCACGGTGCAGTCCTGGCAGGTTAACAACGATATGAGCCTTGCCTATCTTTTTGATCCGAACATACCTGATGCAAATGTCCCGGGAAGAACCTCCTATACGGGACTGAACCATTTATTCTATATTGATGAGCAGGGCTACTATACGTTTGACAGTTCCAAGAACTATGCATATATAAATGCAGCAGGCGGAGAAAAAGATTTTAATCTTTACAACCTGGGGAAAGACAATTCAAACAAGGATTTGATATATCATGGTTTTTACCCCCTGACAGAATATCATAAAGAATGGAACGGTAAAAGTACGTCTCAGCAGCACACGACTAAGTACAACCATCACTTCAGTTTAACGATGTCTGCTGAATTCATGATTCCCGAAGGCGGAAAAATTAACGGCCTGGATGAGATGTTCCGATTCAGCGGAGATGATGATGTATGGGTCTTCGTAGACGGCAGGCTTGTGCTGGATCTGGGAGGAATACATCAGCCGATCGGAGCCAGTATTAATTTCAGGACCGGTGAGATTACATATGAAAACGGTATAAACAGTACTGCCGGAGGCGTAAAGAAAGACTGTACAACTGTACAGGTCGGACAAAAAGACAGTCAAAAGCAAAATCCCCGTACTGAAACACAGAGTGTTCTTAAGAATATTGTGGACAACAGCACACCGGATACGGTTCATACCATTCAGTTTTTCATGATTGAACGAGGCGGCTGCGACTCTAACTGCCTGCTGCAGTTCAATCTGGCAATGTATGAACGGCTTCGCATAGGGAAGAGAGTAACCGGCAATAAAGATGATGATGACAAAGCTGCCGATTTTGGTTTCATAGTTTATCTCGAAGATGAAAACGGTCAGTTTCAGCCGCTTTCGGGCAACACCGTAAATCAGACGGGATCCATGCTCAAACTGAGGTACGCCTCTGACAACAGCAATGTTGTATTCCGTAATGATAATCCGAATGTGTTTAACCTGAAAGACGGTGAGGATGTTATACTCACAGGTATACCGACAGGACGAAGATATTATGTGGAGGAAGTTGGTGTTGACGCATCCAGATATAAAGTATATCTGGGTGACGATGAGATTCACGTTGTAAATAATACTGCGCAAAGCGGGCCCAGTCCAGTGTCGGCCAGACCTGACTTCATTTATAAAAATGAGGTCAGACCCAATAAAGATATTCGTGTTAAGAAGGTCTGGTATGATAAAGACGGCAAAGTTGAAGACGGCAGCGGCATTACAGATGCATCTGTTACGATGCGTTTGAACGCTGACGGAGTAGAGGTCGCCAGTGTTACGCTGGACGGTGTCGAAGACGAAATAGAGACAGTACCATGGGAACATACTTTTGAAAATCTTCCGGTTGAAACAGTTGATGCAGAAAGCGGTATTGAAAGAGCTATTCATTATACTGTAAAGGAAGATTCGATAGAAGGCTATTATACCCTGTTTGATACTCTTGAAGAAACAGAGGATATCTCAGGAAAGTATAACGGAAAAACGTACTGGGAGGCTGTTGAAGGAATAGGGGATCCCTCAGAATTCCCGAGAGGAACCTACCTTGTAATAGATGAAAATGTAAATGCCGACAGAGCTTTATATGCAGCCTATGATTCGGTTTCGAATGCTGATAATGTGGCAACTTTAAGTGACACAGCTATTCTTCACAGGATGAATGATGCGCTTGAGGATGAAAACGGGATCTTCCATAATGATTATCTATGTATCGATGAAAATCTGATAAACACGTATCTTTGGAATGTAACGGGTACGAGCGGAGGTTACAGTCTTTACAATTTAAGCAAAAATAAATGGTTGGGATATGAGACCGGATACTATGATTATAATGGACAGTCTCTGGTTTCCAGAAAGTCTTTCGCACTAAAGGACATCGAGCCTTCTACGTATATTCTGAATTCTGACATGTACATGGAAGGCAGCAGAACCGGATCAAGCGGACAGACCATAAAGGATTATGTTTACAATAACAGCGGAGCTGTGGAGGTTACTCAGAATAAGGCAACCGCAACACAATTCACATTCTACAGACGGATCATGCCGCTTATGACCAAAACGACAACGGCCGTGGCCGTTTCCAATAAGCGGGAAATTGATCTGCCCGAGGAAGATTTCTTTATTCCGATCAGCAAAAAAATTGACGCCATGAGAGATGGCGACGACAATCCGGATACAAATTTTGAAGATGAGCTGACAGATGAGCAGAAGAAAAACCTTTATCGTCTGTATCTGGACATGGGACCTGTAAAAAATAAAAAGACAAATGTCATCCTGGTAATGGATTGCTCCGAGTCGATGTATCCAATTGTATCTTCGGATAATGCATATGCAATAAAGGTAGGTGACAACTACTTTGACAGAAGGTATCTCATGACGGACGAAAACGGAAATTATGTGACCAGATACGATGCGATGCTGGAGGCTATGACCGGTCCGCATTCACTGGTAGACATGATCCTTCCTGACGGAAACACTAAGAATCAAATGTATGTAATCGGGCTTTCGAGTCTCGAGAAAACATCTGTACTTACAGGATGGACAACGAATTCAACAGTTGTCGAAAATGCTTTGCAGAGTGTCACTCCGTCAGGCTATGACAATTATGAAGCAGCACTTGAAAAGGCAAGAACAGCTATCAGTACAGCGCCGAGGGGTGCGGAAGAAACCTATCTGATTTTTGTCAGTGACGGTGTGCCGACTGCTTATCTTAACGGCAATGCGGAATCCGCAGGAGACGGAGCCGGGGCTGCGGTCGGAGAGATGTCTGTCCAGAATCTTGATGGTGCTCATGGCGTGATTCAGAATACACTCGAGGCAGTTCGGGCATTTAAGAATGATGTAGGTGATGTGAAGATTTCGACAGTAGCTTTTTCCAATCAGGCTATGAACGACAGAATTGAAGCCGTAGATTTAAGCTTATGGGATGATATCAGACATGATTACAAACGGGATAAACTCAGTAACAGATATGATGTTTGTCTGGAAGAGCTCGTTAAAGACGGCAAATTGTACGCAGCAGGCAGTGCAAACGCTCTGAATACTGCTGTCAGCACTGCAATACCTATTCCTCGCATTCAGGGTCCTGTAATTAAAGATCAGCTGACAGATTATGTGACTGTCAAAGGGGAAAATGATGAGGATATAAAAGACATCAAATGTACTATGAAATATCCGGACCCTGCCGATCCGACAAAGACTCTGACAAAAGTATTGTGGGATAAGTCAGGTCCTACATCGTATAATGTACAGTCTGACAACGAAACGCCGATTATTCAGAATTTGTCGGTGTCGGAAGAAGGGCAAGTTGTACTTACCTTTAATCCAGATTATGTGGTGCCGGATGATTATGTGTTTACCGTGTCATTCAATGTGAGAGCGACTCAGAAAGCGGAACAGGACTGGGTTGCAAACGAAATAGCATCCCGCAATAAAGATTTACCTTCTGAGGAAAGACCTGCCGATGGTTATGCCGGAGTCAAAGGTGACGAGGGAACTGATTTCAGCTATACAAACAATGAGAATCAAACGATTTCCAATGATACAAGCTCGAAGCATCCCGGGTTTCATTCCAATGTCGTAGCGGATCTTACTTACAAAGTGAACCGCGACAGATACCGTGAAGAATATAAACATCCGGTAATACAGCCCAGTACAACTGTGGATATCACTATGATCAAGACAAGTAGTGTAGAGTTACCGCAGGCTGACGGCACAATGGCTTATGACATACTTCCCGGTGTTGAGTTTACACTTTTTGAGAAGACCATTGAGACTGTGACAGGAGAAGACGGTACTGAGACGACAAAGGAAGTTCTCACACCGGTAAAAGAGCATATTGTATCTGATGACGGTAAGGGTTATGAAGAGGGTGCCGACGAAGAGACAATTGCGGCAGCAGCTGCTAAGAAGGGAAAAATCTTCCTGAAAGATCTTGAGCGCTTCAAGACCTATTATCTCAAGGAAACGAAGGCAGCGGATGGTTATTTCTTACCGGGTGGCGGATGGACAATTGTTGTCGACGCTTACGGAAAGATTACTATCTCGGGTGAGAATAATTATGCAGACACTTATAATGTAACAAATGATAGTGAGTTTCCAGGCTGTTACCAGATTCAAAATGTAAAGATGTATGAACTTCCAGCTACCGGTGGTCCCGGAGATTACCTTTTCACAATAATCGGTATTTCAATCAGCTTCGCAATAGTATTGTTGAAGTTAAGAGAGCTAAAAGAGGAAAGAGCCGCGTAAGCAGCTCTTTTCTTTTGAGATACATTATCAGCATTTGACTGATATTAGCGGGAACACAGCACGCCGTTGTGATAGACCCGCGTAACTCGAATGAGCAGACCGCTCGTCCTCGGAATGCGTTCCTCTTCGATCGTCCAGCCCATTCTTCCGAGTATGGAGTCGGCGGCGGTGCGGCTGTAT
>OCTX012205293.1_pt1 | contig 10894 bp, 7 predicted proteins | sample 1539691 | NCBI WGS metagenome assembly OCTX01 (sample SAMN02144231, study PRJEB22623) | gut metagenome | biome: sheep rumen | host: Ovis aries | place: New Zealand | reverse complement strand
TGGAGGATACGTATATCATAGATAAGTATAGGAGAGATGAAAGGAAAGTTAGACTGAAGCCCTTCCGCGATGACTGTACGGCTTTTGACCGGTTGATATATAACGATGAGACTGACTATATTCAAGACTCTAAGGTAACTATCAACTACAAATATTTCTACGACAGAATTGTGCAGTTTCGTGAATTGACACCTGATGAATTGTACAGAGCTATTGATAGCCTTGAAATCATTGATATAGAACTGGAACCTCAGCACGGTGACAATCCACAGTTGATATTTGAGAGTCTGAACTCTACAGGACTTGACTTGACTGAGGCCGACAAGATTAGAAACTTCGTACTTATGAATTTGGCCCCCAATATTCAGGAACAATTCTACGATAAGTATTGGAATAAGATAGAAAAATGCAGTGGAAATGAGTTGGATGGCTTCGTTAGGAATTATCTGACCATTAAACAAGGTACAATTCCTAATCAAAGAAAGATATATTTCGCATTTAAGGAATTTACCAAGCGTTGTGACTGTATAGAAGAGGTGCTACAAGATATGCTAATCTATGCCAATACCTATCGTGACATCAAGGCATTTCAGGTGGGTGATAAAGATACAAATGAGATCGCCAAACGACTGGATCTGCTTGACATGACTGTTGCTTATCCTTTCTTAATGGCGTTTCTCGTTTATGCCAAAGAGGTGGAATTGCCGTTGACGGAAATCTACAAAGTATTCTCGTGCATTGAGACCTTCATCTTCCGTCGCCTGATGTGCGACTTGCCAACCAATGCACTGAACAAAATATTTGCTACACTTCATGATGCTGTTCTGAAGAATAAAAAAGAAACGGACAACTATTCGGCAGTACTGATTTATATCCTTGAAAGCAAAAAATTGTCGAGTGCATTCCCCAAGGATGAAGAGTTTATTAACGGCTTCACGACAAAGAAGGTCTATTCTATGCAGGCCAAGAATAAGATGTACATCTTCGAACGACTGGAAAATGGAAGTAGCAAAGAAAAGAATGATGTGGTAGAGAATATTGAGGAAGGCATCTTGACAATAGAGCACATCATGCCACAGACACTGAGTAATGCCTGGAAACAAGAACTTGGTGCTGAGTGGGAAACCATACAAGAAAAATGGCTACATACTATATCTAACCTTACTCTGACAGGCTATAATATCAAGTACAGCAACAGACCTTTCGCTGAAAAGCGAGATATGGAGAACGGCTTTAAGCAGAGCGGACTGAGGATGAACCATTACATTGCCCAGTTTGATAAATGGAGCGAAGAGGAACTGGAACAGCGAAAGCAAGAACTGTCACGTTTGGCAAAAACTATATGGAGTTACCCAGAAACAGACTTCGAGCCAGAAGTGCAGGATGATGATGTTGTCAGTCTATCAGAAGACAACGGCATTTCTACTGGCCGTAAAATTCAATACTACATCTTTCAAGAGGAAAGGGAGGATGTGGATGAATGGTCTGAAATGATGTGGGCTGTTATCAATAAATTGTTTGCCATCAATCCTGTTCTGTTGTATGAGGAAGCCAAAAGTAACAGAAATGTTTGGTTCTCTACTACTGAGGCAAGTAAACACTACAAGAAGATTGCTGAAGGATTGTACTACTGTCCATCAAGAAGCAGCACATGGAACAAAATGGCCATTTTGAAGAATCTTTTCCGTCTATATCAGATTGACGAGGATGATTTGCAATTTGGCTTAAAACCGATAAAACAGTAAGTGTTACAGTAACATCTCCAAATACAAATAATCTGGTGCTTAAAAACCTAGAACAGAATGGGGAGATATAATAACAAGGATAGAGACCAATGCTTGAGGATATTTGCAAAAAGAAAACTTGTAGCAGATGCAGACTGCTAAAGTTGCCTGTAGAGGCCATCTATCGAGGTGGAAACTCAAAAGCTCGTAATCCCAAGATACAGAATATGCTCCGTATGATTGGCTTTGGTGAGAATGTCGGTTCTGGATTCCCAAAGATAATCGCTGCATGGAAGGAAACCAATTGGGGTGAACCGCAACTGCTGAACAAACTGGATGTTGACGAGGTGGAATTGGTGCTACCTGTGCCTTCTACTAAAGCTACATCTGACACTGCACCTGCAAATGCACCTGCAAATGCACCTGTAAATGCCCCTGCAAATGCCCCTGTAAAACTGAGCAAAACGCAATCGGCTATTATAAAAGTTTTGCTGAAGGATAATAGGGCAACCTATGAGGATCTGGCTCGAACCATTGGAGTGGATAGAACTACTATTAGACGCAATATTGCTGTTTTAAAGGAAAAAGGTGTTATCAGACGTGTGGGTGAGGATAAGAATGGATGTTGGGAAGTGCTAATAGCCATTGAAAATGTTGTTTAGGGGGCTAATTCGGTGGTGCAAATGTGGTGCATTATGTAAATAGAAAAATCCGCAAGATTCTGAATTTCAGTTTCTTGCGGATTCTTCTTGGTGATCCGCTTGGGGCTCGAACCCAAGACCCCAACATTAAAAGTGTTGTGCTCTACCAACTGAGCTAGCGGATCGACCGTGTTTGCTTGAAAGCGGGTGCAAAATTACACATTATTTTTGAGACGGCCAAATTTATTGCGGTGTTTTTTTGTTTTATAGGGTCAACCGGCAAGTGTTTTTTGGCTTTCTTCTTCAATAGCCCGTTGGTAGCACTCGCGACAGAGGGGCTCGTACTCCTGTGTCTCGCCCAGCAGCACGCGCTTGTCGTTCTGCACGGTACGGTGGCTTACGTATGCCAGGTTGCCGCAGCGCACGCAGATGGCATGTACCTTGGTGACGTCGTCGGCAATGGCGCAGAGGGCGGGCATGGGGCCGAAGGGCACGCCCTTGTAGTCCATGTCGAGACCTGCGATGATGACGCGTACACCACGGTAGGCCAGTTGGTTGCATACGTCTACGAGCCCCATGTCAAAGAACTGTGCCTCGTCAATGCCCACGACATCGATGTCGCTCGAGAGCAGCAAGATGCTGGCCGAGGAGTCGAGTGGTGTAGAGGGAATGGCGTTATGGTCGTGGCTGACCACCTCCTCGTCGCTGTAGCGTGTGTCGATGGCTGGTTTGAAGATTTCTACGCGCTGGCGCGCAAACTGTGCCCGTCGCAGACGACGGATGAGCTCCTCGGTCTTGCCCGAGAACATGGAGCCGCACACTACTTCTATTCGTCCTGGGCGGTGTGCCTCGCCCGAAGTGGGGTAGGTTATCATGGCGACAAAGGTAAGAAATAAAATGAAGAATAAAGAATGAAGAATGAAGAATTTTTTAACGAAGTATGTAGTTTTCTCGTTTTAAAGTATTACCTTTGCGGGCGAAATGGGCATGTTATATATAGTACCCACGCCTGTGGGCAACATGGAGGACATGACGTTGCGTGCCATTCGCATACTGAAGGAGGCTGACGTGGTGCTGGCCGAGGACACGCGTACGTCGGGCATCCTGCTGAAGCACTTCGGCATTCAGCAGCACCTGCTGTCGCATCATAAGTTCAACGAACACGGCACCTCGGCAGCCGTCGTGGAACGGCTGAAGGCCGGCCAGACGGTGGCTTTGGTGAGCGACGCGGGGACGCCAGGCATCTCCGACCCTGGGTTCTTCCTGGTGCGCGAGGCCGTGAAGGCGGGCATAGAGGTACAGACGTTGCCAGGAGCCACAGCTTTCGTACCGGCACTGGTGTCGAGCGGACTGCCTTGCGACCGCTTCTGCTTTGAGGGCTTCCTGCCCCAGAAGAAGGGACGGCAGTCGAAGATACAGAGTCTGGCCGACGAGGAGCGTACGATGGTGTTCTACGAGTCGCCATACCGTGTGGTGAAGACGCTTCAGCAGCTGGGCGAGGTCTTCGGCACGGAGCGCAGGGTGAGCGTGTGTCGCGAAATATCGAAGGTGCACGAGGAGTGTGTGCGTGGCACGCTGGCCGAGGTGACGGCTCACTTCCAGGAGCATGAGCCTCGCGGTGAGTTTGTCATCGTGGTGGCCGGGAAGAATTAAAAGGTAAAAAAGTAGAATTGAAATACTGAACAACATGAAAAAGCTTTTATTTTTTGTAGTATGTGTGCTGGCCCTGTCGGCCTGCGACGAGAAGAAGCAGCAGACGGCCGACCTGCGCGTGCAGCAGGAGCGTGACTCGCTGAACCGCATCATAGCACAGAAGGACAACGAGATTAACGACATGATGTCGACGTTTAACGACATTGAAGAGGGCTTCCGTGCCATCAGTGCCGCAGAACAGCGCGTCAGCGTGGCCCGTCAGGGCGAGGGTGCCAGCATGAAGGAACGCATTCAGGAGAACATGCAGTTCATTCAGCAAACCATGCAGCAGAACCGTGAGCTCATCAACAAGCTGCGCAGCCAGCTGCGCCAGAGCTCGGTGAAGGGCGACCAGCTGCGTCGTACGCTGGAGAACCTGACACAGCAGCTGGAGGAGAAGGACGCCCAGATAAAGAGCATGATAGCCGAGCTGAAGGCCAAGGACGTGCAGATAGAGGAGCTGAACACGCAGGTGAGCGACCTGAAGGACGACGTTGGCAACCTGGAGGAGGAGTCGACTCAGAAGTCGAAGACCATCTCGGCCCAGGATAAGGAGCTGAACACGGCATGGTTTGTCTTCGGCACCAAGAAAGAACTGAAGGAACAGCGCATCATTGCCGACGGCGAGGTGCTGCGTTCGGACTTCAATCAAGACTACTTCACAAGGATAGACATCCGCGTAGACAAGGAAATCAAACTATACAGTCGTTCGGCTAAGCTGCTGACGTCGCACCCCGCATCGAGCTACCGTCTGGAGCAGGACGCCAACAAGCAGTACATACTGCGCATTGAGAACCCCTCGCAGTTCTGGTCGACCAGCAAGTATCTGGTGATACAAGTGAAGTAACTTCATAGGCTGAGAAACTGACTATGAGGCAACTACTAATCCTTTTTCTGACAGGGATTGCAGTCGCCGTATCTGGCGCCGACCAGCGTGACGAACGTCAGCTGCAGACGGCTGTCAGGCAGCTGCAGCAGATGGGCATCAGCGACCGGCCCGTGATGATGGCCGAGACGGAGACGTATGCCGTCTATGGTGCCCAGAATGGCGGCTTCGTGGTGGTGGGCAAGCAGGACGACGGTCAGGTGTTAGGCTACTCTTCTACGGTGTATGACGCAGGCCACATGCCCTGTGGGTTGCGCTGGTGGCTGGGAGCCGTGGACGAAGCCCTGCAGCAAGGGGCTACGACGCGAAGAGCCAAGAAGTACAGCCCCGTGGATAACTTCCTGAAGACCACCTGGGGGCAGGGTACTCCCTATAACGACCAATGCCCCAGAATAAAGAAACAACGTCCCCCCGCAGGGTGTATAGCCACGGCCTTGGCTCAGGTGCTGCGCTACTACGAGTGGCCTGCTCAGGGACAGGGCAAGGGAGGATACTACATTGACGACAACTACGTGGAGGTTAACGTGGACGGTGTCTACGACTGGGCCAACATGCCCTATGTGAGCTATAGCGCATCCACAAAGTCGGCTATCAAGAAAGCTGTGGCCACGCTGGTGTACGACTGTGGCAAGGCCACCCGTATGGCGTACGACCTGGAGGGCAGCGGTGCCATCACCACCGACCAGGCGCTGGCCCTGGCCCGCAACTTCCAGTACGACTCGCTGGCATTACAGTACTGCGACCGCGTGTTCTACTCGTCAGACCAGTGGATGGAGATGATAAACGCTGAGATACAGGCCCGTCGCCCCATTCTGTATGCTGCCAATGACAAGAGCGACGCGGGTGGCCATGCCTTCGTCTTCTCGGGTATCGACGAGGACGGCAAGGTATGGGTAAACTGGGGATGGGACGGCGATGGCGACGGCTTCTATGCCGTCGACCTGCTGGACGTTTCAGGATATAAGTTCAGTGAGGGACAGAAGATGAACATCGGCATACAGCCCATGTCTGCAGAGGGACCTACGGGCAGCTATCAGTCGAAGTGGGCTGTGTACTACTTCACGAACCCCACTGTCGTCGATAAGCAACAGCTGCGGGTAAGCTATTATTACGTGTATAACGCCCATTTCCTGCCCTTTACGGGTGATGTCGGACTGATGGTGGAAAGCACCGACGGCCAGGGCTATGCCAAGCTGAATCTGCTGGAGGAAATGGCCCCTGAGGCCTTGGAATACGGGTGGGGATACACCAACCTAACGGACGACGACTCTTCCATAGAGCCTCTGGTCATTAGTTTCGACGAGCTGCCCACGGGGTGCTACAAGCTGACGTGGGTGTCGAAGGACGTGCGAGAGGATGAGTATCAGGTGATGCTGAACGAAGACAGTGGCAAACTGCAGCAGCCTTTCTATCTTGAGAAGGCAGCCGACGGCACGCTGACGCTGGCAGACAAGGAGATTACTTCGGACATCCGTCAGCCTCGTACAACCCACGACGAGCAGCCCGTTTACTATCGTCTGGACGGCACGCGCAGCAGCAAGCCTCAGCGTGGCATCAGCATTATCCGCCAGGGCACACAGGTGCACAAGGTGGTACGATAATAAAAGCCTACACATAGGTATTTACATAATGAAATCAGGGCAGGTCTCGCATGTTGGCGATTCCTGCCCTGATGGCGTCATAGTGATTAGAGGTTTAGCGCCTCATTGGATATGTTACTTGTGTAGCATACAATTTGATGACATTCTTCTCATTGTCCACATCAGTAAGTATAATATACGAAGGGCTCTTGATGTTGTCAGTGCTTAATTTAAAGGTGCGCTCTACAGGAATGGGTTTTCCGTTGGCGTCGAGCTTCGTGCTGCATCCGAACGGAACCATCAGGTAGTGGAAGTAGGCATTCTTGATATACCAGGCTGCACTACTATTGTCGTTCACCACATTGTCGCTATATGCTATAGTGATGGTGTTGTCGTCAATAATTTTATTGCTGAAAATATAACCGCTAAAATAGTTTCCCGCACCATCATAGCTGGCGGTGGTGATGCAGAAGACGTCGCCATACACTTTCGCAACTGACGGATAGGGCATACCGAGAGTGAATATCGTCAGCTCTTCACCAAGAATTGGCATGATTTGCGCCTGGATGGCTTTCCAGTAAGGAGTGCCAAATTCACCCAGCTGGCTCATTGTGGCGTACCACGTAGAACTGATAAGCTGTTCGGACAGCGTGGGAACGATGGCTTCGAGGCTTGCGCTGGCTCCGCTGGTCTCTGGATAGCTTAGAGAGTTCTCTACATATTTGAATCCACTCAGCTCCACACCATTTACCTCGTACGTCTTGTAGAAGCTATAGCCCTCTGGAGTCACGGTGTAGGGGATTTCTATCGTCTGATTGCCCTCGTCTGTAGGAACCGTTATAGCCAGGTTGCGATAGCTGGTCTTGGCAGAATAGGTCTCGTCGCCTATCTTCACCATATAGTTGGCGCAGCTCATGTCTTTTTCGACGGCTGCCACCTGGTCAAGATAGCTCTGCCACTCGCTCTCGGCTACGGGTGAAGGCACCATGACCAGACGGTCGCCATGCTTCTTTCCCACCATCACGATGCTGTCGGCTGAGGCGCTGATGACGCGGAATTCCAGGTCGGCCCAGAAACCACGGCTGTTAGTGCCCATGCCTGCAGGGTTGGCGGGGTCGGAGAAGAAATGGATGTTCTGGCTGAACTCGTCGAACGACAGTACGACGCCTGAGCTCTGCTCCAGTTTGTAGTGCGAGGTCTCAACCGCATACGTGGTTGGATTGGAAGGGTTGTAGTACACCTCGCCAGCCACCCTGAGCGAGTTGTCATCGTTGAACTTCAAAAGCAGGTTGTAGCCTCCGAAGTCCAGGTCACCGTAAATCTTGAGCAACCAGCCGTTGGGCTGATTGACCAGAATGGCCTTGTCAGCAGCCATGGCCTCCTCGATGCGCTGTGAAGAGCTCTTGTCGAAGACATCGTCAACTTCGCTGACACACGAGCTGATAGTCAGGATTGTTGCTAAAGCAAGCAATAAATTCTTGATATATCTCATAGTCGTCATGTTCTATTAGTTATTTAATGTCATATTCTCTATGTTGACACCCTTCTCAACTTCCTGCGAACGGCGAAGCACTACTTCGCGAAGGTTGTCGAGGTCAATGTTCCATGAGTTCTTGAAGTAGTCATAGACGATGTTAAACTTCTGCACCAGCTTGTTGTAGTAGGTGTAGTCCTTCTCCATCTCCTGTTCGTAGGCAATAGCAGGCTCGTAGCTCTCGGTGCCGTCGGCGGCTTTTACCTTGGTGTAGACCACATTGCCGTTACTGTCGGTGAGGTAGATCACGTTGCCGTTCTCGTCGGTCTGAGGAATGAGATTGCCGCTTGCGTCCTTCTTATACACGGGGTTGCCATTTGAGTCGTAGGCTGGAGAGTCGGTGTCTACGACGGATGCTTCGAGCAACTTCTGCCAGGCAGCCTCTGTATGGGTAACATAGAAGGAGAAAATCTCTGCGAAGTCTTCGTTATACTCCTTACTGGCGTAGCCGCTGGTGAAACCCATGGCAGGAGCCTCAGAGTCGTCAACGTTCACCCAGTTGGTAGTCTGATAGTCGCTGGCCGAGATGGTCTGGAACTCGGTAGAGTAGTATTTCTTCTGCGTCAGGATATGGCAGAACTCGTGGTGCATGGTGTGGAAGAACCAGAAGTTCAGGTCCATCGGGTTACTGGCCGTGGTGTTGGGATAGTAGCTGTCCTGGTCAATCCAAGGATTGTCGGGTGTAATGGAGTTGACGCGGAACACGGTTACCTTCATACCACCCTCGGCTGTACCCAGCACCATTTCGTTGTTGCCGCTGGAGTACTCGGCAGAACCGATGAGTTGGTAGACGCGCGGGCTGTAGGTCTTGATGAAGTCCTGGCCCACGGCCTCGGCATAGGCGTCCAGCCATACGTGCTTGATCATAACGGCCAGTGCCTTCGACTTGTTGATGTCGGCGGGAATGACGTTGTAATAGTTGTCAGTCTCACTGTCGTTGTATCGATAGATAAAGTTGATGTTGTAGGGCTTGGTGTAGTTCTCCAGAAGCCAGTTGTCAAAAGCAGAACGTGTGGGCGAGGTGACGTCGAAGGCCGAGTACGACGTGTCCACGTCGTTGTCAGTGCCACAGGCCGTCAGTAGCCCCGCAACTGCCATGAGTGCAAATATATTCTTTATTTTCATAACTTTGTTCTTTTAATGTTACTCGTTATTATTGCTGCCTCTTTACTCTTCGCCGGTGGTTGCTGTGTTTGCTTCCTCGCGCGGGTTCTCAGGTAGACCGGCCTTGATGACGTCGTCTGGCAACTGGATGGCACCACGCAGGTCGCCGGCCTTGAAGACGATGGGGTCCTCGCCGTCCAGGAAGTGCGTGTACTCAATGCCATAGCGCTTCAGGTCCTGGAAACGGATGCCCTGATAAGGCATGCTGACACGACGCATCCAGAGAATGAGGTTGATGCAGTTCTCCTGTGTGCCTTCCGCAACGGTAAATCCCTGAGGATGGAGGGTCTTCTTAATCCAACGCTGCTTGGCGGCCAGTGTGGGGTCTGCCTGTAGTTCCGCAGAGGTGATGCCATCGTCAGGTGTGACGGCTGAGTAATACATGTCCTTAAAGAAATTGTCCAGATTTTCCTGGGTGATGTCTGTACGTCGCTTGATGTAGCGCTTGCCACCACTGGTATAGATGTACGACTCGGCAGTGAAGCCTTGAGCCCAGGTGTTCATGTCTGCAATGGCATTGGCGAAGTCACCCTTCAGGGCATAGGCCTCGGCACGGCACAGCAGAGTCTCTTCACCCTGGAAGGGCACTTCGAGAGTGTGTGCATAACCTGTGCCATTTACCTTGTCTGTATATTCAAACTCCTCGTTATGTACTGGGAAGCGGATGTTCTGGTTAGAACCATACAGTTTATGCGACGGCCAGAACACGTTGGCACTTGAACCACTGCCCCACCATGGAGTCTTTATCCAGAACATCTCGTTGAGCGTGATGATACGGTTCAGACCAAAGCGCTTGTAGGCCGTGCTGCCCGAGGTGGCACGTCCGCACGTAGAGTAGGCGGGCATGAAGATAAAGTTTGCAGGTACGGCAGAGTTCTTGAAAGCGTGAAAAAAGTCGGTGGCACCCAGTGAAGACCAGTCGCCCAGCATGTGCAGGAATTCAACAGGATTGCTGCCCAGACAGGCAGTAGCATACTGGATGGTCTTGTCGTAGTCGTGATAGTACAAGTAGAAGCGTGCTGCAAAGGCATTGGCAGCCTTCTGGTTCCAGTGGTACTTGGGAACCAGCAGGTGGTCTTCGTTGACGTAGGGCAGTGCGGCTTCAATGTCAGCAGCTATGTTCTCGTACGTCTCGCGCAGTGTGCCACGCTCGTTGACCGATGTGCCAGCCGTCTTGGGGTAGGGGATACCCATGTACTCATCGGCCTTCTGTGGGTCGTAGGCCATACAGAAGGTGTTGGCGCACATAAACATAGAGAAGGCACGACATAGCAGTGCCTCGGCACGTTGGCTTGCCATGCTGGCGGGATTGCCCATGGCGTCAATGGCAGCCAGAGCCTCGTTGGCGGTGGCGCACTTCTCGTAGTAGTTGTTCCACAGGGTGCGTGGGTCGTCGTTGCCACGTCCCTCAACGTTCTGCCAGCGGTACATCTGCTCCTGATTCAATTGGGCCGTGTAGGCCTTGCCGTTGTCGTCCACGTCGTCACTGCTCATCCAGAATAGGAAGCTTGGTGAGTGATCGGGATATGCACTAACCAACAGCTGATTCACCTTTTCGGTGGTGTTCACCTCGGCACGATCGTCAGGCAACTTGTCCAGATAGTCGTTACACGATGCCAGACCCATGCTCAAGGCAATGATGGATAATCCAATATATTTCTTCATAATAGTAT
>OCTX014534253.1_pt1 | contig 10896 bp, 21 predicted proteins | sample 1539691 | NCBI WGS metagenome assembly OCTX01 (sample SAMN02144231, study PRJEB22623) | gut metagenome | biome: sheep rumen | host: Ovis aries | place: New Zealand | reverse complement strand
GCTTTGCAGCCGCCTTAGGCTGCGGAACTGATTTAGACATTGATGTGACCTCCCGGAACCGAACACCTATACAGATGATACAGTTACCACTCAAAATATACACCCAAAATCACAACTTATCAACAGGAATTTTGAGAAAAGTTTAAAAAACACTTGACAAAGATGTATAAAATGTGTATATTATACACGTAAACAACAAACAAGAGGATAACACGATGAAAGTTAAAATCGACCATATTCCTACAGCAAAAGGCGTAAAATTCGGATTCATCGGAGAAGACGGCTGCGCTTTAAGTATCGGATTCCGCTTCGCTTCTGTCGAAGCATGTATGAAGTACGCATTCAAACGCGGATTCGAAGTAACCGAAATCTTTTAACCGCCAACGTCGCACGGGCAACGCCTGAACCCGCAAATTTAAAAAAGAGGATACAGCCATGAAAAAGTTCACGAAACAAGAAATTATTGAAGAATTGTCGCAAAATATGTGCGTCATGCAGACCGGATACGGCACATGGAAAATTTCATCTTACATCGGAAATCGCGACAATAAGATTTCTTTTTCCGAAATCACGCACCAGGAAGAAGACGAAAAGGGCATTTTCGACGGAGAAGAATACAACGATTACGCCAATAGCGATCAAGCGCGAGAAGACTGCGAACGAGATGGCGACAATTACGAAGAATGGCGCAAAGCCGTCATCAACGACAGTGCGAACGAAGACAATTACGAATCTCGCGACCAACGCGACAAAAGACTTGCAGAACGCATCTTTGACCACAATTTCTCCGAAGACCCGACCGCTGGCGATTACATCATTTGCCAATCCGGAGACGAAAATTTTTACTTTCTCGAAACCGATGCCGAGCGTCAAGTTTTCGACGACAACACGAACTACTGGTTGTTCGGAACCGTCAAATGGTGCGACAAAATCGACGAATTCAAGGCCGAAGTCAAGAAGGCGGAGGAATAGTAATGCCGAGACGAAAAGAAGACCGAGAGCGCCCGTTATACCGCGTGAACGTGATGCTGGACCAGGAAGCGCTGGACAAGGCGAAGAAGAAGGCCGTCGAGGACGACGTGCGTAACGTCGCCAACGTCACGAACACGAGCAGGTTCCTGCGGTGGCTCGTGGAGAGATATATCGCCCAAAACACGGAATAATTTCCCGAAACTAAACATTTTGTATCGATTCCAGCACAAGGACGGAGCAATCCGCCCTTTTTCAGTATCCGAGGAATCCTCGGCGGTCAACAGTTTGGAAAAAAATTTTTCTATCAAGCGCATTTTTTTGTTTTCATTTCCCCCTAGAACCCCCTATAATGTACATTCTCTCAATATATGGATAAATACATAAAATTGAATAATGGTTAATATCTAACTTCTATACTTCTATCTTCTATCTTCTATCTTCTAATATGCTTTTGTTTAGCTTTTGTGTTAGCTTTAATTTAGCTTAAACTAAACGAAAGCTAAAAAAAACCTTAGCTTTTTTCTAGCTTAACTTTTTTTAGTTTATTTTTTAAAGAAAAATTTTACTTTTTTTATTGACTTTTTATTTTAAAAGTATTATATTTGAAAATCGAGACAGCACGAACGATAGGAGAATCTAATGGCAGAAGCAAGAAAGCAAGTCGCAATCCCTGAAAGTACAGATGCCCTTTTGGAAATTCTTTCCGAAAAGCTGGACGAGACGAAGGGAAAGATTGTGAAGAAGGCCGTCGAAGCGTTTGCGAAAAAAGAAGGTGTTTGATGGCTGAAAACGATAAAAGGCCCAAATGGGTAAAAGTTTGGATAAGCAACCTGTCCGAACTTACAGACCAATTCCGCAACGAAGATGGCGCTGTGAATTTCGAAGCACTTGGACGTGAGGAATATCTTTACAGGATGGCCTTGTCAACAAAAAATTTCAAGAATAGCGCAAGGGCGAAATTAGCGTGGGATGCCGCTGTGAGAGATCACGATGTACGCTCTGAAAACGGGAAAAAAGGCGGACGGCCGAAAAAAGAAAAGGAGCCGCAGAAAGAAAAGGAGCAAAACAAGGAAAAAGACAAGCAGACCGAGCCTAAAAAGCCAGCTGCCGTAAAGCATGCGATAGACGGTGATAGAGGATTCGTGACCGTTACAGACGACGAGGAAGCCTATTTGGTGACTAAGTACGGGAAAGACCTTGACGAGATGGTGAGCATATTATCCAATTACAAGGAATCAACAGGCAAAAAGTACAAGAGCGATGCCGCTGCATTGCGCGGATGGGTGCATGACAGCCTCTTGGAAAAAAGGGCGAAAGCCGAAAGAAACCAACCTCAAAAGAGTTTTGCTCAACAGGAACGTGAACGGATGGCTGCATCGGCACGTTCGCTATTGACGGATGACCAGATTAAATTCTATGGACTTTAAAAAAGGAAAACTGTAATGACGAAAGAACAAATTAGCGAATTGGAACACGTCCTTCGCAAAAAGATAATCTTTACGCTCCTCGTTCGTGAGTTCCATAGACACCGTGTACAGGTGCCGGAAGCTGACCAGCTCGCTTTTGAAATTGAGGAAATCGACAAATTAAAATGCCCTACACGTATGCTTAAAGGGTATTTCAACGATGTCCCCGAAATGCGGGAGGCCAGAGGATTGAAGCCTGCGCCTGCAAATGTAGACGACATTAGATGGTGTGTTGAAAAGCGCTATCACAGAGCTAGCGGATGCAAGCAGGCTATTTGGAGCGACAAGCTCCCGTATGATGAAGATATTGAACTTTGCGCCATCCCTGAATACAAAGCTCTTGTAAAAGAGTACAAGCAGATTGCATACGAAAAAAAAGCAAGCCATGATTGCCGCACGTCCAAAAGAAATCCCATCACAAGACATTCCAGTTCCTAAACCTAAATACGACCAAAATCCGATAGGGATAAATTTTGATCAAGGTGGAGTTTTGTCCAAAAGCATCAAAATTCAGATTGAAAGACTTTTGAAGAGCTTGTAAGGAGCGTATAGCATGAATCCAGTCATCCCAAAACCTGAACCGAACGAATGGCATAACCCGTGCAGGACCTGGCTGCCGGACGAACCCGTAAAGAAGGCCATCAACTGCAACGAGGCCGTAAGGAACTACACCATTGCATGCGGCGGCAATGCGTACTTTAACCTTTGCGACGCGCGCTCTAACGGCCCGGACTACTACAGGACTTACACGCTGCCCATCAAGAAGGCCATTTACAGGCTCTATCTCAAGTACTGGCGAAAGATGCCGATAGCTAACGGATACCCGGCAAGCGGACCTATATCGCTCGCCCTCATCCCGGCAACCGTTGACGACTTCCGCAAGATGTTCGGTTACGAGAACGCGGGGCACGTATGACATACAACGGAATCCAGTTACGACAAATGACGGTGCACGAGTCGAGGCGCTTTAGCGTCACGGATTTTCACCCACAAAAAAACAAAATAGCGTCAGCAATTGCGCTATTTTAGTGTTAATAAATATTTTACAAAAAAAATTAAGTTTTTTATAAAAAATATCTTGACATTGAATAAAAATTATGGTATATTTACACATGTAAACGAAAAAAAGGAAGGTTAAAAAATGGCAACAGAAACGACGACGCTCAAAAGCGTGGCGATAACGGCGAAGGCTTACGAAATCGCCACCGCCGAATCCAGGCGCCGCAAGGATAGCGGAATCCCCGCTTCCCTTACCAACGTAATCAGCGAGGCCGTTGTGCGCTCTTTCTCGCGTGATAGCGACCTCCAGACAATAGCGAAGGCCGAAGAACTCGGCTTCAAGGTGGACTCCACGGCCACCATCGGCGAAACTTTGCGCGACGCGAAAAACTTTATCGAAGGGGCGTAAAATGTCATTTTCCGACAACATTATACGTTCAAAGGATGGAAACTGGCAGATCGTCGTAGACGAAGATGCAGAAGGCGCCCACATCCGATGCACAGGCAATGTTCCGAAGTCCGTCAAGGAAGCCGTCGAACAGCGCGAAAGTAACGGCAAGTGCAACGGCGCCAAGGAGCTCCGCTTCTTCGCCCGCCTGCTTGTAATCAACGCATAGGAGCCGACGATGAATAATGTAAAGAATATTGCCGGATTTGTCGGCCTAATGGCTGTCGGAATGGGCTGCATGTACCTCTTTGTCAAGCTCATGGCCCTTGCGTCCATGCTCGACCGGATTTAGAGCATGGATGCGAAGCAGATATTCTATGTCGAGGCGAACGGAGAGCCGCTTGGCGTAATGACAATGAGCGACGCTTTCGCATGGGCATTCGCCCACGACCACGCCCTGCTCGAATTTGAACCTTTAACAAACTACTTACGGAGAAAGTAAAATGAAACCGCTTGAACGCATAGCGAGAAAGATCAACCGCATGAAAGAGGATCCGCAGGACTGGGCCGAATTCGTGACCGATTTCCTCTGCGTAGTCGTTACCGCGTTTCTCGCAGTCTTCTCGATCATCCTCCTCTGGAAAGACTTTTAACAGGAGAATACCACAATGGCAAACGAAATTGTGACTACAAGCGAACAGAACCAAATTACAACGAAGCTACTTAGCGACTACTTCGCAACGCTCACGGACAAGCTTACGGACGTTCAGCGCAACCAGTTTGCAGCCGTCGCGCAGGCTTTCGGCCTCAACCCCTTCAAGCGCGAAATCTACGCCACGACGTACCGCAACAAGGACGGACAGACTGTAATGTCCATCGTCACCGGATACGAGGTGTACCTCAAGCGCGCAGAAATGAACCCGAACTACAACGGATTCGAAACGAATTTCCAGGTAGTGAACGGCGAAATGGGCTGCACGTGCAAGGTTTACCGCAAGGACCGCACCATGCCGGTAACGTCCACCGTATGGATGAGCGAATACTCTACAGGTCGTTCGCTCTGGGCGAGCAAGCCGCGCATGATGCTGGAGAAGGTAGCGATTGCAACGGCTTTTAGACGCGCTTTCCCGTGCGACTTCGGCGGAATGCCATACACGACAGACGAACTCCCCGAACACATGACCGGAGCCGACAAGCTCGAACAGCAAGGATTCACCGAAGTTCCGCAGGACACACATCCGCAACAGCCGCAAGCTCCGGCAAAGCCTAAGGCCGCAAAGAAGGAGCTCGACGAAGATACCAAGCAGTTCATGGACGGGATGAAAGGCCTGTGGACGCAGGCGCCCGAAATCTACAAGTCCACGATGGACGAATTCGGCTTCAAGAGCGCAAATAACGTTCCACCTGAACGCCGCGGCGAGGTCTTCAACACGATAGTCGCGAACATCACGAAGGCCGCGCAGCACCAGAGCGCACCGACCGCGATGGAACAGGCAGAGGTGCAGGATGTGTAGCGGGCGCACATGCTTCGGCTGCAAGCACTGTGACCGCATCAACCACGCGCCCGTCGGTTCTGGTTACGTCGAGCTGGGATGCCAGCGCGAAAGAAAAGGCTACTACGTGACGGTAGGAAGCGGATACAAGGCGGAAAGCTGCGAACATTACGAAAAGTAAAACGGAGAATTTATCATCATGGCAACCAAGGAAATCATGGCTTTTTCGGAAGCCGACATCAAGAACCTCACGCTCACGACGAGCGAATTTGACACGCTGAAATTCCTCTCGGTACATGCCGGGATAGAGATGGATGAGGAAGCAACGCGCGAATTCGTCGCGCAGCGAAACGCACGCATCAACGAGATCGTGAGCATCAGCGAACTCAAGGCGAAGGCCGAAAAGCTTGCAGATTACATCAAGACGGTGCTCAAGCATGCGTTCAACGTCGGTTCCGACGAGGATTTGCCCAAGAACGTAAGCTGGAGCAAGCAGACTTTCACGGAAAAGTTCACGGACGCTGGCGAAGCGGTCAAGAAGCTTATCGAGATCGAAGGAACGCCCATCGAGAACTTCGCACGCTACGTGACCCCTAAGCAGGCAGCGGAAGCCGCCGGGATTACGATGGACCGTCTCTATGCGGACTTGGGCGACATGGTGGAACGCACACCGAAGGAACGCACCCTCAAGATCAAGTAACGGCGATGAGAAAGATAAAGTACCCGTCAACGCAGATAGCCCGCGAGCGCTTCGGAGCGCAAAGCCAGGAATATAGGCGCATCAAGGCTCTCGAAAAATGGGCGGTCGACCACGGCTACGACGGGTACGCGCCAATCCAGCGCAGAACAAAAACGGACAAGCAACAGCAAGTGTGCATGGCATTTTACAAGGATTGAAGATGGACGGACAACTAGAACTATTTAGCGATTGCGGAAAGACGTGTAAAAATTGGGGAATGCCGTGGATGGGTTCAAAGAATGACATTGCATGGGAGCTTGTTCATGCCATTCCAAAGGCTGAAACGCTTGTCGAGCTGTTCTGCGGTGGTTGTGCTATCACTCACGCCGCAATGGTTTCAAAGCGTTGGAAGCGTTTTATTATTAACGACATCTTACCGACCGCTGAAATTTTTTACAGGGCTATTCATGGAAAGATGAAGTCTTACGAGCGTTTCGTATCGCGCAGGGAGTTCAAGGAAACTGACGACCTCGTTATAAAGATGCTCTGGTCTTTTGGTAACGATTTGCAGTCATATCTTTGGAATGGCGACAAGGAACGCATAAAAGGCTACGCAGTCCAAATGCTGACCGCCAAATCTCTAAAGGAACGCCGTGCGTTTTGGATGAAGTTTATAAAGGAACTGAAGGAGCAGATTAGATACGAGGATTTGAAAAAGCTGAAAGACGAACGCCTCGAAAGCCTCCAAAGCCTCGAACGCCTCCAAAGCCTCGAAAGCCTCCAAAGCCTCCAAAGCCTCGAAAGCCTCGAACGCCTCGAACGCCTCCAAAGCCTCGAAAGCCTCCAAAGCCTCCAAAGCCTCGAAAGCCTCGAAAGCCTCGAAGGAGACTACAAGGAAGTTAAAATCCCGCAGAACGCCATCATCTATTGCGATATTCCGTACAGAAACACATCGGGCTATCTTAACGGCTTCGACCATGAAGAGTTCTACAAGTGGGTAAAAGAGCAGAAAGTACCTGTATTCGTCAGCGAATACAATTCTCCACTAACTCAGGTCGCTGAATGGGAGAAAAGAAAAAAAAAGGGCAACCCGAGCACGATGAAAGACAACAGTCTAGGCTCATGCACAGAACGTCTTTACTTCAACGGAACTCTTGAACAATACAAAGAATTAATGAACAGATAAAGGAATTGAAACATGGCTTACTTAAACAAAGTAATGTTAATCGGCAATCTCGGCAAGGCCCCCGAAATCCGCGTGAGCCAAATCGGCGGACGCAAGAGCGTATCCTTCTCCCTCGCCACCTCCCACCGCTACCGCGACAACAACGGCGAACAGAAGGAAGACACCCAATGGCACAACATCGTAGGCTGGGGCAAGGTCGCGGATGTTGTCGAACAGCTCGGCATTCACAAGGGAACGAGCCTCTATGTCGAAGGAAGACTCACGAACCGAAGCTGGACAGACCAGGCGAGCGGACAGAAGCGCTACGTGACGGAAGTTTTGCTCGATTCGTTCCAGATTCTCACTCCTCGCGGAAACGGACAAGCGAACGGCAACGGGTACGGTCAGCAGACGCAACAGCAGCGCCCCGCGTACCAGAACGAGTACGACCAGCAGCAGGCCGACGATTGCGAAGACTTGCCGTTCTAGGCTTTGAAAATCGCAAGCGGAGCCCAACTTTAGCCCCTTGCGAGCGGAAGGCGTGACGAGTAACCAACCAATCAAGGACAAAATAATCACCATATAACCGGATGATCATTGCTCCTCGAAAGGCTCGGAAAACTCTCCATTGTTGATGCCTCGCCTACCGCACCCCGCGCACGAGGGAAAACGGATTTTCCCAATTCCCGTAATTCGCACCTTGTGCGCGGTTAACGGTTCCTTAGCTCAGTTGGTAGAGCGCTAGAGGTCGCGGGTTCAAGTCCCGCAGGAGCCACGAACGATTGACGGAATGGTATTTGATACGAAAGAAAGCTTAACCTACCCCGTCAATCACCATTTAAACCTAAGGAGAATAACATGGAATCCCCAATGCAGCAGATAATCGGACTCAATCTCAATGTCGATCAAAAGTATGTCACCGATGTCGTCAAGCAGAGCGTGTTGCTCGCAATTGCTAACGCCGTCGACACCGAAAAGACTGGAATCGTGAATGGCGTTGTCAACGCAGTGCTGACCACCAAGGTCAAGAAAGAGAATGGCGCCAAGGCTGATGACTACGACATTCGCAACGACCGTGCGTGCACGCTAATTGAATACTACGTCAGCAAAATTATTTCTGATCTCATCAAGAGCGAGTTGCAGAGCATTATTGAAAGCAAGCGTAATGACTTCCGAAAGCTTCTCCTCGAAGCCTTCAGCAAGAAGGAAAACCAAAAGAACCTCGTCAACGGCTTCTTGGACTCAATCGTGAAGAACGCAGAGTCCACCTACTATACGAAAATCGATATCGACTTTAAGCGAACGGAGGACTAGATATAATTCCCGATGGCGGCAGTGGCACAAGCCACGCACTTAACACACATTTCATTTATCACTTCCAGCCGCCGGAGGGAACAAGTTTCAAAATTAACGGAGAAATCAAAATGGGCGTATCAATTAGATTCCATTCTAAAACACTAGATTGTGGGTATTTTGGGTTCAAAAAACTTCGTGATTCTATTCTTAATCACGTTCCGCACAAGAAGCTTCATGAAGTTTACGATGACGTACAAAATAATTTATTCATATTTGATGCTGATGAGAAAAAGAAATTTTACGAAGATGTAAACAAGAAAATCAACGACATGGAATACCTCGCAAATGAGGGTTCTACCAAAGAAGAAAAAATTTTCCTCAATCTTTTCTGTAATTTCTTTTGGGCATCTGATTGCGAAGCAAAAATGAAACCCGCTCACGCCAAAGCCATTTGGCACTATATAGAGAACGCTACTGAAGATTTCCGTTTTGGGTATAGCGCAAGACCTGACTGCTCAACATTCCAGCAATTCAAACAATGTATCAAGGAATGCGTAGAGAAAAACAAAGGTTTTTACTGGTTCTAACATTTTCCAAAATGGAACAAGTTTGCACGGAACGAAACAATCACCTAACGAAAACAATTCCCGCGTTAGATGAATCTCCAAGAGGGTATTACACAAAGTCCCGTGCGAAGGTGGTTCGTCCGCTCCATCAATAAAGGCGGACAAAGTTTAGCTCTCGACATGCCTAGACCAGATAAGGCGAGCAACCTAAGGGGCTATAATACTGGTAACGTACCGCCGTCATACGGCCCCGAAGACGGCAAACTTTACGACCAAGAACCAACGACGATAAGTACAAACAAGGTCAAGTAATGCCGCTACTCGGAAGCCCGGACGAGGACCACAGACGGGCAAAATTTTGAGGCTCGGGAAAGGCCAAACCTCATGGATGCCGTGAACGGCAACGCCACGGAGAACATGTACTGCATCGAAAGATGTTTTGCTGGAATCTGCCAACATCCATGAGGAAATTTTTTTGAACAACGGAGAAAGACGAATGCAAACAATCGAAGAATACAAGGCTTACACGCAGCAGCTCGAAGGCGAAGTGGGCAAGTGGCATCACGCCTACGACGCGCTTATGGTCGAGCGTAACCAGCTCGTGAACCATCTGAAATCGACGGAAAAATTCCTAGAAGCCGAACGCGAGGAATGCGACCGCTGGAGACAGAGGGCGGCAGAACTCGCAAAACAACTCAAAAAGGAAGGGTAAAAAAATGCAAATTCAATTCAAGGATGTCAAAGAAATTTTGAATAAAGTAAAAATTGGGGGGGGGTAATTACACGCCCCTAGAAATCGATCTCGCAAAGATGGCGTACCGTTACCGCTGCAAAATTGCGGAAATGGCAGAATCCAAGGCGCTCATGTTCGACTCCCTCTTTTCGGCCTACAGCGCAATGCAGAACAGCCCGTTCGGGGCCGACCTTCTGCACCGCAGGGCGGCTACACTGGCAAGTCAGAGTAAGGCGCACTTTGCGGAAGCGGTTAAACTGGACGATCAACTCAAGGAACTAATCAACGATGGCACTGGCGAAAGTAAAGACAGCGGAGGAAATGGCGAGGCTTGACGCCATATATGCGGAGATAGAATCCGCCGGATACAATACGGACGGCTCCGTTAAAATCGATGAAAAACCAAAGCTGTCGCCCGAACAACGGCTCGAATGTCAGGACGTGAAACAGATTGTATCGAACGCAAAAGGAATGCTCCGCGACAACGCTTTCAAGACAAAGTGGGAAAAGGTTCTTGCAAAAACATTGTTAAAGGTGTTCGAACAAGGCTGTTTCATCCCGTCCAAGGAATTAGGAGCGTTGAATACAGAGCTGAACATTCTCCGTAACTTCGCGCAAGGCGTGAGTCAGCGATTAGAAAAGGCGGAACGCTCCGCGAGAGAGCAAGACAACCACCACTACTACAAGATTTTCGCCGACGGCGTGAAAACCTTGCTGGAGGCACTATGACCGACCAAATATCATTCCTCCCGATGCTTGACGACGCAGAACACCCCACGTGGCTACTCAACGGAAAGCCCGGAATACAGAACGATTGCGGCGTGTATGTCGAGAACGTTTTCCGATTCCGCGAGGGAAAGCTATCGGGCGTGAATGTCGATGTCAATTTGTGCGCGGAAGGCGATTTCGTTCTGTTCGAGTTCTCGTATATGACCGGCACGTACGGATGTGGACACCCGCTGTGTCGCCCCTGCCACGAATGCCACCGCAACAATTCCTCGGAATTTCTCGCGGAGGCTATTTTCTCGACATTCGAGAACTCGGTCGTTCCGTATGACGGGAACTTGACGAACTACACGAAGGAAACGAAAGAACTTTTGAAGCTCTGCAAGAGAGCGTGCGACAGAATCGCAAAGGAG
>OCTX012274434.1_pt1 | contig 10897 bp, 8 predicted proteins | sample 1539691 | NCBI WGS metagenome assembly OCTX01 (sample SAMN02144231, study PRJEB22623) | gut metagenome | biome: sheep rumen | host: Ovis aries | place: New Zealand | reverse complement strand
GCCGCCGCGCGGTTCTTGTTGTCGGTGAGAACGTGGACGACGATCGCGGTGCCGTTCTTGATGCCCTCGTACTGGCAGTCGACCATTTCTGCCGACTCGAGTTCGCCGGTGCCCTTCTTGATCGCGCGCTCGATGTTGTCGTTAGGCATCTGCGCCGCCTTCGCCTTCGCGATGAGCGTGCGGAGCGTCGGGTTGTTGTCGGGGTTGCCGCCCTTCGCCTTCACGACGATCGTGATTTCCTTGCCGAGTTTCGAGAAGATTTTGCCCTTCTTCGCATCTGCCGCGCCTTTCGCGCGCTTGATTGTCGCCCAGTGGCTGTGACCTGACATGGTTTGTCCTTATCTTTTTTGTGTTAGTTTGAAACAGCGTCGTGCGCCCGGAATCATGCCTTGTGGCGGTAGGTGATGCGACCCTTGCCGAGGTCGTAGGGCGAGATCTCGACGGTGACCTTGTCGCCAATCGCGATCTTGATGAAAAACTTGCGCATCTTCCCCGAGATGTGCGCGAGCACTTCGTGCCCGTTTTCGAGCTTCACCTTGTACATTGTTGCAGGCAGAACCTTGGTCACCGTACCGGTGACTTCAATCGCCTGGTCTTCTTCTTTCGCCATTCAGCAGTTCCTTGTTTGCCTTTAAGTTTTGATATTTTACCAAAAAAACGCCGGAGTGGCAATCGCACGGACTATCCGCAGACTTTCAGCAGGGTCTCCTTAAGTTCCATGATGGTGAACGGCTTGCCGAGAAACCCGTTGTAGGACTGGTCTGAGAACATCTTGCCTATCTCGTCTTCCGGGGAGCCGGAGACGATGACGACCGGAATGTCGGGCGAGGCGATCCGCAGCGTGTCGAAGAGCCGGACGACGTCTACGCCGCCTATGTGGGCGTCCATCAGGACCGCGCCGATGCGGCTGGTGTAGCGTCTCATCACCGCAAGCGCGGAAACACGGTCGCGCGCTACATGGGCAGATACGCCAAGCGACTTCAGCAATATGGAGAGCGTCTTGAGTATCGCCTCGTCGTCGTCTACGACAAGGACCTCGGACGGCAGCGAGCCGGGCGTTTTATCCTTGGCTCTGGCGACTACTTGGGAATCTTTCGGCAGTTTCGTCTGCGGCAGGAATATGGTGAACGTCGTGCCGTGGTCTATGACGCTTTCAACCTTGATGCCGCCGCCGTGGGCCTCGACGATAGTACGCACCGTGGCAAGGCCAAGGCCGCGACCGAGTGTCTTTGACGACACATACGGGTCGAAGAGCTTGGGCAAAATATCTACGGGGATTCCGGGACCGTCGTCGGCAATCTTGAACACTACGCCTGGGCCGGGTGGGATGGGGCTCTCCGAAGTGAACAAGGTTGCCGCCTCCTCGGTCATCTCGAACGACTCGGTAGAGATTGTGATGTGGCCTGGACGCTCGCCAAGCGCCTCGGTAGCGTTCTTTATGATGTTGAAGAACACCTTCCAGAACTGGTTCGGATCGGCATCGACGTCCGGCAACCCCTCTGCAAGCGTATAGGATATCGCAACATTGTCGCTGACGACATGCGAGGCAAGCGCCTGGATGTCCTTTACGAAGAATTCGGGTGACGCCCTCAGGAGCGACACCTTGTTGTCGCCTGCGAAGGCCATCAACTCCTTGGTCATGCTTGATCCACGCATTACCGCGTCACGGATGGCGACCATGTCAAGCCCGGAACCTGAGTCCGCCGCGGCCGACTCCACAGTGCTTAGGATTACGGAAAGAACGTTGTTGACATCGTGGGCGATGCCCGCGGCGAGAAGCGTCAGCGATTCACGCTTGGACGCGTCGAGGGAGCGTGCCTCGGCGGCGAGTCGCAGCTTGTGCTCGGCGGCTTCCCGCGTGACGTCGCGGACTATCGCAAGCGCGAACACCTCGTCCATGCGCGTAACGCGCAACTCGAAGTTCCGCGGCTCGTCGCCGCGCGACTCGAGGCGCACCGCCTGCACCGACGGCGTCTCGAAGACGGTGGCAATCGCCTGTGCAATCGCCTGCGCTCCTTCTTCGCCAAACACCTCTGCGCTCGGCGATTCTCCACGAACCATTCCAGGAAGCGGCGGCGTTCCCTCGGGCTGCTTGTTTATCGCCACAAGGCGACCGCGCCTGTCGAAGACTGCAAGCGCATCCGGCAATCCGTCGATAAGCGCCCTGTGCCGTGCCTCCACCTGGGCGATCTTGACGGTTCGCTCCGTTATCGTCTCGAGCATCCTGTTGACGGACAGGGCAAGCATTGCGAACTCGTCGTTGCCTTCCCATTCGAGAGACGGACAGTCTATGTCCTCATGTCGCTCTCCAAGGTCGCGAATTGCCTCTGTCATCTTTGTCAGCGGATTGAGCAGCACCTTTCCCTGGAACCAGAAGATCGGCAAGATGAGGATGATTCCAACCATTGAGATGAAGAAGGTAAAGCGGCCAAGCGCGGAACGCGTCACGGTAGAGAGCGACGTCGGGAGCGAAACTGAAATCATGGAGACGGCGTTGCCTGCGATGTCGCGAAGCGCGAATACGGCCTCGTACGGATTCGACCCAAGGTTCCAGAACCCGCCGGAGTAGAAGCTTATCGCCTCGGAAAGCATCGGCACGATGCCGAACCCCGCAGTTCCCTCGCTGGCGCGCTGTGCCGCCTTAGCTGACGACGACACAGATACCGTGACCGCCACCTTGCGGTTCACCACACGCACATCTAGGCCGGAAAATCCGTCGTTGACGCTCGACGTAAACACCGCAGAGTCGAACGGAGCACCGACCACTACGCGCAACGCGGAGTCCTTTGCGGAAGGCACGACGAAGACATAGTGGGCCTTTCCACACAGCTGTACAAGACCGACAGAAGGAGAGTGCTTATCGCCGTCTGGGTTAAGCCATTCGGAGAATCGTTCGACATATGGCGCGACCTCGGCAGAAGACACGGCCAAAACGCCATCAGCCCCTCTCGCCGCGCCTGAAGCAAACTTGCCCGAACCCGAGAACACGAGAACAAGGGAGATTTTCGCGAATTCCTGTCTCGAAAGGGCAGTCGACACATCCTCCCCCCGCTCGACCAGGAGCGCAATTTCTCCAGCGCTCTTGCTGTTCTCCTTCACCACCATGTCCGCGTGGCTGTACGCGAGGCGCGACATATCGTACCCTATCTCCTCGACCTGGTGCTCAGCCTCCCGCATCATGTGGACGAGGACGATGCGTCCGCCGATATAGAACACCGCAAGGCAAAGGAGGATCAGGAAAGCCGTCGCTAGCGAATACCGTGTGCGGATCGAATGCAGCGCACGCTTCACCGCACTTTGCGAGCTCAACTCCTCATACTGTTCATGTGCGCTCTTCTTCATCTTTTGCCTCTCTTCCGCTTGATTTCCCTTATCTGGTCGCGCAGATATGCCGCGCGTTCGAATTCAAGATTGTCCGCCGCCTCAAGCATGTCGCGCTCGAGCTCCGCCAAGATGTCCGCGACGGGGATTCCGTCGCGCGTCCCGCGCCCCGCACCTGGGACAGCCGACGCCGATGAGCCGGCCGCAAACACGTACGCCGACTCGTTTATCGCGCGCTTCACCGACTTCGGGACGATGCCGTGCTTCTCGTTGTACGCAATCTGCTTTTCGCGGTGCGCCTTCGTGATGCGCAGCAAGTCCTTTATCGCGTCGGTCTTCTTGTCGGCGTAGAGTATGACGCGCCCCTTCTTGTGGCGCGCAGTCCTTCCCGCCGTCTGCACGAGAGAAGTCGTCGACCTCAAGAACCCCTCCTTGTCGGCGTCGAGAATCGCGACGAGAGCGACTTCCGGAAGGTCGAGGCCTTCTCGCAGGAGGTTGATTCCGACGAGAACGTCGAACTCGCCCTTCCTCAGCCGGTGCAGTATCGAGACGCGCTCGATTGCGTCTATGTCGCTATGAAGGTACTCTACGCGGATGCCCGTCCCGTGGAGATACTGCGTCAAGTCTTCAGACGAGCGTTTCGTGAGCGTCGTGACAAACACGCGGTCCTTCTGCTCCACGACGCGCTTGATCTCCGCTACTAAATCGTCAATCTGGTTCGCGAGCGGACGCAACTCGATCACGGGATCGAGAAGCCCCGTCGGGCGTATCACCTGCTCCGCGACCGTCTTCGACTGTTCGTATTCGTAGTCGCCAGGAGTTGCCGAGCAGTAGACGATCTGGTGTACCTTCGCGTTGAACTCGTCGAACTTCAAGGGCCTGTTGTCCTTCGCGCTCGGAAGACGGAAACCGAAGTCGACAAGCTTCTGCTTTCTTGCCTGGTCGCCGTTGTACATCGCGCGTATCTGCGGCACCGAGACATGGCTCTCGTCGATGATCGTGAGGAAATCGTCTGGGAAATAGTCGAGAAGGCACTCTGGCGGCGAGCCGGGCGCGCGGCCAGAAAGCGGACGCGAGTAGTTCTCGATTCCGTTGCAGTAGCCGAGCTCGCGCATCATCTCGATGTCGTATTCAGTGCGCTCCTTTAGCCGCTGCGCTTCGAGTAGCTTGCCCTTTGAGGCGAAGAACTTGAGCCTGTCGTCGAGCTCGGCTTCGATTCGCGCAAACGCCGCCTCGAACTTGTCCTTGCCCATGACGAACTGCTTCGCGGGCGTTACGACGGCGGCAGGCATAGAGACGCCGCATTTCCCAGTCAGCGGATCGAGTTCGCGGATGGAGTCGATCTCGTCGCCGAAGAACTCTACCCTGATCGCCTTCGTCTCGTAGGCGGGGAAAATGTCCACCACGTCGCCGCGCACGCGAAACGCGCCAGGCGCAAAGTCGTAGTCGTTTCTGACGTACTGCGCCTCGACAAGCCGCGCGAGAAGACGCTCGCGCGACAGCGACTCGCCGACCTTGAAGCCGACGGCGAGATCGCGGTATTCGTCCGATTCGCCAAGACCGTAGATGCAGCTCACCGACGAGACGACGATCACGTCACGCCTCGCGATGAGCGCGTTCGTCGCAGCGAGGCGGTATCGCTCGATCTCCTCGTTTATCGACGCGTCCTTTTCGATGTACGTGTCGGTCTGAGGAATGTACGCCTCTGGCTGATAGTAGTCGTAGTAGGAAATGAAATACTCGACCGCGTTCTCGGGGAAAAACTCCTTGAGTTCGGCAAAGAGCTGTGCGGCAAGCGTCTTGTTGTGCGAGAGGATGAGCGTCGGCCGACCCCACTTGGCGATGAGGTTCGCCATTGTGAATGTCTTGCCAGAGCCCGTGACGCCCTGAAGGACGAGCCGGTCCTCTCCACGCTTCAAGCCCTCGTAGAGCGCGGCGATCGCCTCGGGCTGGTCGCCAGTCGGCTTGAACTTCGACTTGAGGGCGAATACGCCCGCAGACTTGGCAGGGGCGCGCGCCATAATCAGCCCTCCCCCTTGCCGCAGCGCGTATAGACCGCGGCCGAAACGATGGCCGTGAAAGGAGCGACAAGGACGAGGCCAAAGCTTCCGACAAGTGTCTTTACGAGTTCCGCCGAGACGAGCGTCGAATTGAGAAAGTCCATAGGCGCCGTGCCCTGCGTGGCAAACACCATGAGCAGCGTAAGGTACCCGCCGGAATAGGCGAGCAAAAGCGTCGTCGTCATCGTGCCGACGACGGCCCTTCCGATCCTGACGCCAGACGCGGTAAGTTCGCGGAACCCGAGAGACGGGCTATGCCTGTGGACTTCCTCCACGCCCGCCGCTATGTCCATGCCAAGATCCATCACCGCGCCGGAGGAGGCAAGCACGATTGCGCCGAAAAAGACATCCTGAAGATTCAGTCCCGAGAATCCCGAGTAGAGCAGCTGCTGCGCGAAAGGCATCGTCGCGCCGTTGACGTTCATGACGCGCCCGAAGAAATGAGCGAGCGCAAGCGACGCGACGACGCCGAGCATCGACCCCGCGAACGCGCTAAAGCCCTTCTTCGTCCAGCCGGCGACGAGATACATTATTACGCCCGTCAACGCGGCGACCGAGATGAACACTACGGTCGACGCGTGCCATCCCGCAAGGACGAGCGGTATGAGGAGCTTCCACACTACAAGGCAACTGAAGACGAAACTGAAAAGCGCCTTAAGCCCGGTCCAGCCGCCGAACACGCAGAGAAGAGCGCAGAAGCCGGCGAAGAACGCGAAGCCCCAGCCCATGCGCCAGTGGTCGCGCGCGACAAGAATGTCGCCGTCCGCCGCGTTTGGCGGCAGCACGACAAGCGCAGTGTCGCCGACGGAGAATTTCTTGTCGAGCTCCAGCTGCGCTCGCAACTCGTTCGCGGCCTGGAAAACGCGTCCGTCGGGAAGGCGCACCTTCAACTGCTGAGTGCCGAATTCGACGAGCCCATGCAGCTGCAATCCTGAATTGTCGATCTCGACCACCTCCGCCCGTACCGTCCGCACTCCATCGTCCGCAAGGCGCCGCGGCCCGGGGACAAGGAGAAGCGCCGCGCAGCAAAGCGCGAAAACGGCGGCGGAGACGGCGTTCCTCATTCGTAGAACGCCTTCATTGCCTTCGCGATGTCGGTGTTCTCGATGAAGCCGGAGAATTTCTCGGCGCAGCGGCCCTTCGCGGTCGTGAGAACCGGCATCGCGGTGTGTGCGCCCGAGCTCCAGCCGATGCCGCACTTGTGCGACATCACGACGCGGCACTCGCCGCCGAGAAGATAGCGCTTCTCGCCGTCGTACTGCGAGTTCTCCTCGATCTTGGACTTGTGGAACTCAACGTCGTGCTCAAACGCCTCGACAATGCCCTTCAGTTCGGTCTCGCTAAGCACCATGCCGTCCTTCTTGGCGTCGCCCTCGAACTTGAAGCCAAACGCCTCGGCTATGATCGGCTTGACGTCGTCGAACGAGAGATTTGGGTTGGCCTTGAACGCGTCATTGACCTTGTCGCCGAACTTGCCGACGGACATGGTCTGGTTCACGAGTCGGTCCATGTAGAGCGCGTAGCCAGTGCCCGCAAAGCCCATCGACATGCCGCCTGTCTCGTGGTCGCCGGTAACGACGACGAGCGTGTCGTCGGGATGCTTGTTCTGGAATTCGATCGCGACCTTGACCGCCTCGTCGAGCGCAAGGACGTCGCGGAGATTCGTCGCCGCGTCGTTGCCGTGGCCAGCCCAGTCGATGCGACCGCCTTCGGCCATGATGAAAAAGCCGCCGTCGCCGTCGAGCATCTCTGCCGCCTTCGCGACCATCTCGGCGAGCGTCGGCTGGGTGCCGTCGGCATCGATCATGGAATCGAGAGCTCCGTTCGTGAACTTGGTGAACACCTTGCCGTCGCCGGGCTTGAGCGCGAGGAACTGGTCCTTCGTCTCGACAATCTTGTAGCCCTTGGAGCGGACGTACTCGTAGGCGTCGCCGCACTCCGCATACTGCGTATGGTTCGTGGAATTCTTTTTCGTGACGTCGAGACCGCCGCCCGCAAAGAAATCAAAGCCGGAGTCGGCGAGGTCGAGGGAGATGCCATAGGCGTCGCCGCGGTTTTTGCGGTGGGCGTAGAAGCCGGCCGGCGTCGCGTGCGTGATCGTCACGGTCGTCACAATGCCGACCTTGGCCCCAGCCTTCTTCGCCGCAACGGCGGAAGAGTACACCGGGTTCCCTTCGGGATCTACGCCAGAGTAGTGGTTCTTCGTCTTGATGCCGCAGGCAATCGCCGTTGCCGCCGCCGCGGAATCGGTCACTAGCGAATCCGCCGAGCAAGTACGCGTCATCGCGCTGAACGGCATCGCATTCATCGCAAGGGAGCCGGTGCCGTTCTTGCGCGAGAACTCCTCGGCCGTCATCCGCTGGGGAACAGACATTCCGTCGCCGATGAAAAGAAACACGTACTTGGGCCTGTCCGCAAACGCAGACACCGCGATGGCCGCAATGGCCAGGAAAAGAATCTTTTTCATAGGGACATTATACCAAAATATCCCCCATCGGTCACCCTCCGGCGGCGAATATCAGCGCTCGGTCGGGAGACCCCATTCGTCGAGTTTGGACGCCATCCAGTCAAACGCGGCCTCGTGCATTACGCGCGACTTCGCGTTGGGAATGACAGGGCCGCATGCGACGCGGATGTCGTGCGTTGGGTCAAGGGGACCGAAGTCCTTGAAGACCTTGCGGAAAATACCCTTCTCGCGTGTCAGCTGGCAGCGAGTGTCGACGACAATCGGGACAACGGGACAGCCCGCCTTCTCGGCGAGCTTGGCGCCAATCGAAGAATAGACCTTGCGGCTGAAAACCTTCTGGCGCGTTCCCTGCGGGAAGATGAGAAAGCTGTCGCCGCCCTTGATGCGTTCCGTGCCGACATTGAGGACGGTCATCAGGTCCTCTCGCGGCGACTTACGCCCGACAGGGACCATTCGCATGTGCTCGGCCGCCTTCTCGAGAAACGGCAGGTGTGCAAGCGAGGCCTTGGCGACATAGCTGAACGGCCCAAACGCGAAAAGCGTGGGCACAAGAAGAATCGTCTCCGTCGTCGACATGTGGTTGCATAGATAGACGACAGGACCGTCGTGCTTCTGGCGGGCGTCAAAGCCCTCGATAATCACGTTGATCCCGAGTTTCTCGGCGGTCGTGACGGAAGAGAAGCAAGCAGCGGCCCACTTCTCCGTGGTGAGAAGGCCGAACGGCTCTCTCAGCGCACAGTATGGGAAGACCTTCGTTACTCCAATCGTGTAGCGGAAGGTGTTCCATGCCGACGGACGCACGCGTTTCGCCCTTCTGCGCTCGGGAGGTGTCGAATAAGACCCCGTCGAGCGAATGGAGGCGTAGAACTGCTCAATTTTCGTCTTCTGCATTTTCGTTGCGGCGAGCCGCCTCACGCTCTTCCCGCGCGCGCTCTACGGCCTCGCGCTGGGCCTTCAATTCGTCCTTGAGAAGCTGAAGCTCTCGGCGCTGCTCCTCACGCTCGGCCTGGCGCTGGGCTTCGCGCTCCTTTTCCTTCTCGGCAGCCTCCGCCTTGCGCTTGTCCTCAAGCTCCTTCTCCTTCGCGGCCTCCTCCTGGCGGGCCTGCTCCCTTGCAGCACGGCGTTCCCGCAGTGACGCACCGTTCATCACCGGATCTGGGGCAAGCCCAGTTGGACGCCTTGAAGCCAACAGCGTCGAGCGGCGACCGGCAGTGGCGGCGGCAGTGGCGGCATTTGCACCAGCACGGGCGGTAGAGCCGCCGCCTCTGGCGGAATTCGCGCCAAGGTCAAGGGCAACCTCGATGTCGCCCTTCGCGACTTTCATGGTCGCCTTGACGGGATCGGCCTCAAGCACTTTCCAGCCGTTGCGCTCCTCTCCCACCTTGAGATAGTAGTGGACAGGCAACTTGCTGTCGGAGTTGTCGGTGAACCCGACGGCGATGTCGCCGGCCGGAGTCACATTTATCGCGCTGAAGTGAATGGCGCTTTTTATCGCCTCCTGTTCGCGCGTAAGCACCTTTTCGTCACTAGCGCCCTTTTGCACCTGGGACGGCGGCTTAGTCGGATCGAAGTTGGGCGGGGGCTGGCCGAACATCTGGCGGTCTATGATCGACTGATACCTGTCGATCGGCTGGCGCTCGGCGACAGCCGCGAGGCAAAAGAGCGACGCGACGGCGCAAAAAGCGGCCCGAAACTCACCCCTGCTGGTCATTTCCCGTCGTAGATGGTCAGCATGCAGGAAATCGCAAGATGGTCGCTAAGGTGGTCCGCCTCGAGGAACCTGACCTCGGAGATCCCGACGCCCTTCAAGATTATGTTGTCGAGCGGCTGGATCGGGCTCTCGACGGGATATGTACCGGTGCCGAAAAGGTTGGCAAGTTCGAACCCGGCCTTCTCGAACACTTTGTATTCCTCTGGAGCCGGGAAGCACCTCTTGCCTGGAACACGCACGCCCACGCGGAAATCGCCGGCGATGACGACGTGCGGCTCGTCGCGAAAGTCCTCGATGAGCTTCTTCATCTGTTCCTCGCGGTCCTTGCGATGACCAGACAGGTAAGTGTTGCTGTCAAGGTGCGTCTGCACGAACCAGACAGGCACGCCCGAGATGTTGAGTTTGACGGCCCTGTAGTACGTGTCCTCGAAATGTCTCTCGAAGAAGACGTCCTTCTCGTCGATCTTCGAGGCCTTGGCGGACTTGTAGAAGATGGCGTTGCAGACGTCGCCCTTGGCCGGGCCGACCGACTTCTCGTACCCCTTGAAGAGCGCGGCAGACGCCTTCATGGAGCCGTTCGTGGTGAAGTCCTCGTTGTATTCCGTAATGCCCACGATGTCGGCATCGACGGAATTGAGGAACTTGACGTACTTGGCCGCCATCTTCTGCCCCTCGGATTCGGGAATCGAGGCGACGGAATACGGTCCGTCGCTGAAATGGCTGACGCTCCAGTGCATGAAGCGGACGCTGGTCCGCTCAACCTGCTTCGTAGCACACCCAGCCGCCACGCAAGCGACGGCAACAGCGAAGATAATGTTTCTCATGGCGGAAATTATACTAAATTTTTCACAGGCTCGCAAGAAGACCGCCGCAGAGGAGGAGGTGCTTCTCGCGGTCGGAAAGCGCCGTCTTGACGCGGAAAGACCCCCTCGAGCCCTTGACTTCAAGAACGCCGTCTCCCTCGACCGCAGCACGAATGCCCTTGAGCTCGAGCTTGTCGCCTGCCTCGACCTTGTCGTAATCCTTCGGGTTTTCGAAGAGGAACGGCACAATGCCGAAGTTAACGAGGTTGGCGCGGTGGATGCGCTCTATGGACTTCGCAATCACGGCCTTGACGCCGAGATACATGGGGCAAAGGGCCGCATGTTCGCGGCTCGAGCCCTGTCCGTAGCTCTCGCCCGCAACAATGACGTTGGCGAGGCCCTTCTCCTTGTTCGCGAGGCACTTGTCGTGGAACTTGGGGTCGCACGGCTCGAAGACGAACTTCGCGTACTCGGGGATGTTAGAGCGGAACTTGAGCCGAGCGCCCGCGGGCATGATGTGGTCGGTCGTAATCTT
>OCTX012273442.1_pt1 | contig 10898 bp, 8 predicted proteins | sample 1539691 | NCBI WGS metagenome assembly OCTX01 (sample SAMN02144231, study PRJEB22623) | gut metagenome | biome: sheep rumen | host: Ovis aries | place: New Zealand | reverse complement strand
CTCATGGGACCGATATACGTCCGCATCCGGGAATCCGATTCCTTTTCTTCCAGCAATTCCTGCGCCTTTTTGTCCAGTTCTTTTTGCAGTTGCGCTTCATCCTTTACGTTTTCAGGATTTACAGCCGCTTTCTCTTTCCGCTGCATAAAACACATTCCCCTCTTCAACACGCCGGCCGGCCACCGGAAAACCGTTCATCCGAACACGTTCCGGTCAGACCTGCGTCAGTTAAACACGCCAAAAGCCTGTAAGAATAACACAAACAGCAGTACCGGCGTAACATATTTGACCATCACCCGGTACATGCGTTTACGCCCGAATGTATATTTACCCTGCTCGATTTCTTCAATAATCCAGTCTGCGCCGACAACCCAGCCGATCAGCAGGCATTCGCCAATGGCCACCAGCGGCATGAACACGATATTGCTGATATAATCCATCAGATCCAGGATCTGGGCCACAGCGCCGTTAGGCAGCGGCAGCTCGAAATAAGCCACATTATAGCCCAGGCACACGATGATGCCGCCAACCAGGGCATACAAACCAATCAGCAACGTAGCCTTGGAACGTTCCCAGTGGAACTTATCCATAAAGCTCGCCACGATTGCTTCCTGCACCGACATGGCGGACGTCAGCGCCGCAAAGGTTACCATGACGAAGAAAATAATTCCCACAACAGACCCGGCAGAGCCCATGGCCGCAAAAACTTTCGGCAGGGAGATAAACATCAGCGAGGGTCCTGCGGCCATGCCTTCCTTGCCCATAAAGGTGTAGACAGCCGGAATGATCATGACACCGGCCAGAAACGCCGCCAGTGTATCAAACATTTCAATGTGATTGATGGACTTGCTCAGGTCCACATCTTTTTTCGCGTACGAACCGTAAGCAACCATAATGCCCATAGCAACCGAAATAGAATAGAACAGCTGTCCCATGGCATCCATCAGCACATTCAGAAATTTGCTGATGGTAACGCCTTCCAGGTTGGGAACCGTATATACCAGAAACCCTTCCCAGCCCGTACGGGTCACACCGGACGCATCCGTATAACTTAGCGTAAGGGAATACAGCGATACCCCGACGATCAGCAGGAAGAAAGCCGGCATCAAAACCTTGGAATACTTTTCAATCCCCTCTTCCACGCCAAGATAAATGACGAACACAACCGCCGCCATAAAAATCACAAACCAGAAAATCGGTTCCCAGGTACTGGTGATAAAACCAGTAAAATATTTGTCCCCCGCAGCAGCCAGACCGGCGCCGCTGACAAACGCCGCCAGATACTTCAGCACCCAGCCGCCGATGACGCAATAGTACGGCAAAATCAAAACCGGTACCAGGCAGGCCAGCACACCGATAACGTGCCCCCGCTTATCCAACTGGGAATACGCCGTTAACGGACCCTGCCGGGTCTTACGACCAATCGCGATTTCCGAAGACAGCAGCGTATAACCAAACGTTGCAACCAGCAACAGGTAACATACCAAAAATAAACCGCCGCCGTCGCGGGCCGCCAGAAACGGGAACCGCCAGATATTCCCCAGGCCAATGGCGCTGGCCGCCGAAGCCAGAACAAAACCAAGCGTTCCCGTAAAATTATTTCTTTCCTTTTCCTGATCCAATGAAATGTCCCCCAAGTCTCTGAAAATAAATTTTGTGCCAGTGTTTTCACACATCTGCCACAATAATAATGTCCATTATAATATGAAAACAACTTTAAAGCAACTTATAATTACACAGGAAACGCCATTTTGGCGAGGTTTTGTACCTCCCGGGCGTTCCATGTGCCCGGCAGACAAAAAACGCTTTCAGGCATTGCCAAAAACGCAAGCCTGAAAGCGTAGATTACGTAAGTGAAAACTGCCGGGTTATTTCAAAAGTTTTTGATTGAACAGCGTCTCATTTCCCTTAAAGGGAATGAAGGCCTCAACCGGTCCCATTACCGCGGGCCCCAGGGTGCCCGCCGGGAATACCATGGTGATCCCTTCGTCACCCCAGTACCATGTCAGAGGCGGTTCCCCGGCATAATCCCTTTGGAACAGCTCGTCCACAATGGCCCTGTAGTTATCGTAATAAAACAGCTGCCGCTCCTTTTTCGCCTTTTCCAGAGCCGGCTTCACATAGTAATCACGGAACTCTCCCCGTTTTCCGAGAGCCAGTGCCCCGTCCATGGTTATGAAATTGCCGGTCACCGGGTCAAAGTTGTAGGTGAAAATATCGATGTTCGGATGGGCCCCGCCCCGACTCTGATAAAACTCAACATATAAACTCAGAATGTTTCGGTCCAGGTATTTCTGCCAGACCCTCTCTTCCAACAGGAAATGCATATACTCTTCCGGACGGTGCTTTTTCAGTTCTACCGCGTCGTTGTAATCTTCTTTTGCTTCGTCCTCCATGCGGTAATTCCACTCTTTGTTATGCACCTGCTCCAGCTTTTGCGCCAGAGCCGGGAACGCGTCCGCGTTCTCCACGATCAGGCGGGTATAATCGGTGACGATACACACCTGCCCCTGCGGCGTCCGGTACTCCTTCTTCAGCTGCTCCATCTTAACAGAAGGAAGCTGTGCTTCCGCAAAACAGAAAGAGGCCGTGCATACCATTACCGCCAGGGTCAATAAAGCCGCAACAAATTTTTTCACTGATAACACCTCCTGCCGAATCTGCAAAACACCAGGAACGGTTTTTACTTCCGGAAACGCATCCGGACAAATACATCCCACCGCGCCCCGCACAATTCTATATAGCTATTTTATCACAGATATTTTATAATATAAACGATGGATGGATAAATTTCTTTTTTCAGCCATACGAATTACATATTACAGAATCAGTTAAGTAAAAACGGGAGAATACGGTAACACGGTTTTACTGACCGCTCCAGAGAAAGGAACCGCTTATGAAACGACTGCTTACGTTATGCCTGGCAACCCTGTTCTTCTGCCTGTCCTTTTCCGGATGCTACCTGGACGACTTCACGTCCTCCGAACAGGACAAACTCTATGACAGCGCTATAAAAATCTTTAAAGACTATCTTGCCAAAACAGATCCCAACGCAAAGATCAAAGAAGTATCGAGCGTAAAATATCTGGGTGAAAACCACCAGCTGCAGCTGACGGAATTTGTAAGCGGCGAATACCAGTCCGGCAGCAAGCAGCTGAAGTTCGCCGTCAACACCAAAACCGGAGACATCTATACCTCCAAACAGGCAGATTTATATAAAGAAAAAGTAACTGCTCTGATCAACGACATGCTGGGACTGCTGTGGACCGCGGTTAAGCCGGAAGTTCACATCTCGTCCCGGGTCGACATGCATGGGAAAAAACCGCCGCTCGGAGGCGTTACAGAAGACAGCGAGCTCCGTGGCGTGCTTCCCGTTACCATCCAAGACATGGACGCCTTTGCCAAAGATTCTCTGAAAGACAAAAATTACTCCGTCAATCTGCACTTCATCTACACCGGGGCCCCGCTGCGTCCCCGCGCGGTGATGGAAACGGCGGCGGAACAATTCAGCAGCCGCGTGCGCCTGAACCTGCAGCGTTTTCCGGACGCGCTGCAAAAAGATGTGGAAGCGGCCAGCCGCGCAGCCTGGGGCGAAAATCCCCAATGGCCGGTGAACGGGCACGATTCCCTGGCCGTTGAATCCCTGACCATCTATGGAAGCGACAAGCTTGAACACAAACAGTGGCAGGATTACAACGACAAAGCGCCCTTTACCATCCACTACCCCGCCATCACGCTCCTGCGCGAAAAACAGAAAGACGGTTCCTTCAAAGAACAGGAAAGCCGTTTCGACATAACCCGGGACATGCAAATCAGACAAAGCGGCAAGCAATTTGAGTTTGTCACGACGAACAAACGCATCATCAAATACTATGTCTTTATGGACAGCCTGGCCCCGGCCGACAACGTGATGGCCATCGCGGTCCGCAACCGCAAATTCCACGACGCCGCCTTCAACGAATTCGGGTGGCATCCCGTGCTGGGCCGCTGGTGTATCGGGCCAAAAATACATGACACAAAAGCGCCCAACCAACTGTACGCCATGGAAGAAAATGACCTGATTATTCTCGGCAACGAAGGCCTGAACAAACTGAAACCCAAACAGAAAGAGGCGGAGAAAAAATAACCGTAAAAACACAATTTTGACAAACAATTGCCTTAAAATAGTTACAATGGATATTCGCAAAACAGTCATTTACTTTACGGGAGGAACTCATCATGAAAAAAACTGCCATCCTCTGCACTGCCCTTCTGGCTTTAGCCTGTTCCGTAACGGCTTTCGCCGCTTCTTCGGAAACGTTGGCAAACAAGCCCGGCATTCCTGCAGGCACCCAGATTTTTGCCACGGAAACCACGGAAAAAGAAAAACCTGCCGAACAGCAGCAGAAAGCCGAAAAAGCTACTTCCATGGACCTGGTGCTGATCCTGGACAAATCCGGTTCCATGTACGGGCTGGAAAAAGACACCATCGGCGGCTTCAACTCCATGCTGGACAAACAGCGGCAAAGCGAACTGCCGGTGAAAGTGACCGCCGTCATGTTCAACAACGCGGTTTCCACCATCTATGAACGCACCGACCTGGATAAAGTGAAGAACATTACCGATAAAGAATACACCCCCCAGGGCACCACGGCCCTGCTGGACGCTGTGGGCAACACCCTGTCCCAGATGAAAACCCTGCCGGACATCGATGCCAAAGGCAACAAAGTACTGGTAGTCATCACCACGGACGGCAAGGAAAACGCTTCCAAAGAGTGGACCTACGCCAAAGTGAAAGCGCTGATTTCCGAACTGCAGGAAAAGAATTTTGAGTTTGTCTTCCTGGGCGCCAACATCGACGCGGCCGCCGCGGCACAGAACATCGGCATCAAAAAGCAAAATGCCGTAAAATACAAAAACACCAATTCCGGTGTGAAAGCCAATTTCCGCGCCGTGAGCGCCATGGTGGCGGATTACGCAGCCGGCGAAATGGAAACCGGAAACTGGAAAAAAGAAGTAGAAGAAGACAAATAACCGATACAGAAATACAGAATTTATTTCCCGGGAAATGATAAAACCGCCAGAGAGCACCGAAAAACTCTCTGGCGATTTCTATTCTTCCTTAATTCTCTAAAATGCTTCTCTAACAAAAATTCTGACTTTTTATCTGCTTCCTCATCAAAAACAACCCGGATTGCTCCGGAGTAAAAGCCACATATTGCTTCACAATTATTATTGATAGTCAAACTTTCCGTCGTTTTTTTCTTCCAGCGCCTTGATGGCATGATATGTATATTCCGTAAACGGAACCTGTATCCCTTTTGCCTCCGCTTTTTCCATCAGTACCCTGCAGAACATATCAATTTCTGTGTGCCGTTTGGCCTCCAAATCCTGCAACGTGGAAAAACGGGCTTTCTCCAGCCAGCGGGGACGGGTATTCTCCAAGGGTCCGAAGGTAATCCCGTACGCCGCGGCCACCTGTCGGGCTTCCGCTTCCAACCTGTCACGGATAAATCCTACATGATCACTGTCAAAATAGGATGCATATCCTACGCCCAGCACAGCCTGAGGCAAATTGTAAGCGATGTTCAGCGTATACTTCAGCCATTGGTCCGAAATAATATCCTTGCAGAAATTATATTTCAATGTTGTTTTTGCCAACAGCCTGCGGATGGCAACCAGCCGTTCCGATTCGTTTTCCGAGTCTTTTTCGCCTGCAAACAACCCCGGTGTCTTTTCCGCATTAAAAGTCACGCTGTTTCCGTTCCGTTCCGAGTTAATGCGCATCAGGCTGTACACGATCTGTGAGGGATCAATCACCGTGCCGATGATCTCCTCGCTGTCGATGCCGTTCAACAGACTTAGAACCGTCGTGTGCGGCGTCACCACTGTGCGGATATCATCCAGCGCAGCCCGCAATCCTGTATATTTTGTAGCAACGAGCAACAGGTCAACACCTTTCGCCTCTTCCGGAGTCTTCACCGCTGGCTTGTACACCGTTCCATTGATGCAGATTCCGTCCCGTTGCAAACGGTCCTTCCGCTCTCCTTTGGCAATCAGGCAAAAGTCAATGTTCTGCGCTGCCGAAAAACCGTAGACAAAATACGCCCCAATGGCGCCTGCGCCCAAAATGGCGACGGATTTAATTTCCATACAAACTCCCCCTCCGATAACTTTCCGCCTCACCGTTTTGCAGGACACACAGCAACAGCTCGCGCCGAAAGCAGTCTTCTATATATAGTCTTCTATAATATAAATATAAAAAAACAATTTAGATAATTATATCACACATAAAAACACAATCATAGTCTGTATTGAAAAATAAACACCCGCCCTTTAATTTGCACTTTATTTTTGATACAATAAAACAAAGACATTTAGTGTGTATAAATTAGCTTCACGTTAAACGGACAGCACGTTTTCTGAAATCTGCTATTGTAATGTAAGAAACGATAAAGAAGCTGACGGCATCTTCGCCATCCCGGAACAGATTCAGAAGGAGGTAACATCATGCGATTCTGGAAATTCGGACTCTTTTTACTGTGCTGCAGTTTATTCGGCCTGCACGGCTGCACCGGAGCAGAGGAAAAACCTGCGCGAAAGCCGACACAAAAACCTGATGTATCCTTTACGCCCAGCGAGATACAGAAAAGCGAGATTTCGATTTATCACAAAAACATTTATTATGAACTGATCATGCGTCGCGAGGGGGAAAAAATCCTCTGTACCATGCGCACCATGAAGTCAAAGTTCAACCTGACACCACCTTCCGGACTCACAGGTATGCAGCCCATCGCAGATACATCGAAGAAAAAGGAACGCATTTTTCCCAGGGGCTGCAGCTTCACTGCCGATGAAATGGAACTGGCCAATCTGGACAAACTACTCCAGAAAGGCGGAGTCAGCGCAGCGGCCGCTACCGCAGAGCCGATTGAGTTTAAACAGCTCCGGCTTCTGTACGTAGAATACAAAAACGGAAAACATATCACGCTGAACCGGGCGGGCAAAGACAGCCCCTTCCGCAAAGGCGTTTCCAATGAGATGCTGGTAGAGTTTATGGAAAAGCTGGCGAAGGATAACGGGCAAAAACTCTATGATGGGAAAGTCCTGCTAGGTCAGTTGTTACAGTGTCGCTTCAGCAGCGCCGGAAGTATGAGCGGTGGGCATCATTTTATTGACCTTACGCGGAAGAGCAAAACGGAATCACTGTTCGACAGCCGTTTCAAAGAATGGCATAATTCTCCGGAAAAAACGCAGAATCGTGTCATTTCCACACAAATACTGGAGAAAATCGATGCGTTGGGCCGGGAATATAAAATCGATACCTGGGGACCTTTCCCCGAAAATGACCTGATTGTACTGGATGCCGCCTCAGACAGCATTTCCCTTTCCTACGGCGAACCCTGGTCCTGGGTAAAATGGGATCTCCGCATGGGTACAACAGATAAATTGACCAAGATACAGTCGGAATATTACAGAAAAATATACAAACTGCTGATAGATGAAGATAAAAACGGGTAAACGAATACGAGATAGACGAAGAAAATAAGATAAGAACTGAAAAGAAAGCTAAAACCCTCTCTCCCAAAAAACTCCGGAGAGAGGGTTTTTTATGCTTCTTTTCAGAACGACCCGTGAAAAAGTGCACCTGCCTTTGTAAAAGTACAGCCATCCCTTTGCAAGGTTACGTTACTTTTATTTAATGATCGTGATCCGTTTCTGTCCGTCCCAGGCTGCATACTCGGCCGGGATTTTGGCGTTCAGATAGTTCTGCACGTATTCCATGATTGCGTCTACATCGGAAATCTGACCGTCCTGCAACAATTTGCAGTCTTTAAACATCACATTACCGTCGCCGCCATTTTTCAGTACATAGTTAGAACCGCCAACCGTATAGTTCGCCTTCAAATCCAGAGGCTTTCCGTTGACCATCACATCTTTAACGCGGTATTCGCCTTCCACTTTTACAAAATTGCCTTTTTCATCCAGCTTCACAGAAGAAGGAATCCGGGAGTCGATGGTATAGGTAATACCGGATACCTGCATGAAGTTACCCCGTTCTTCCGGATAATTGGAAGCGCCGAACTCCAACGCGTCTAACAGAGTCTGGCCGCTGCATTCCACAGCCGCGCACATATTACCAAAAGGAAATGCTTCCAGCAGACTGGCGTACGTAAATACACCTTTCTTAATGTTGTTGCGCAGGGAACCGCCGTTGACAATGGCGACATCGGTATCCAATACGTTTTTGAACGCGTCGGCTACAAAATCGCCCATATTGGTTTCCCCGTTACGCACCCTGCGAACATTGTCAGCCGGATTGTCAGAACGGATATCAAATGCGGTTTCGCCTACTGGCTGATTCAGAATCGGTTCATATTTTTTATTTTCTTTGGCAATCAACTTTTCAACTTTTTTGTCAGAATTCGTTAAATCCGTTTCCAGCGTGGATACAAAACTGCCGTCATCTTTCAGCACCAGCTTACCAATCGACTGCAACTTGGTCCCGGTCTGGGTGATCAGAATCTCTTTCCCATCCAGATTCTTTTCATAACGGGCTGCATACTTCTCATGAGAATGACCGTCAATTAGAGCATCCAACCCGCGGGTATTGCGTACAATCGCCGGACTGGCCCAGCGGGGAATGGAACCGTCCATGCCCAGATGACCTACTATAAAAACATATTCCGCGCCCTCTTTACGAACCGTATCAATCGTCTTCTGTACCTGCTTGTATAACTTCTCTCCGGTTTCATCTTCAAAGAAACCGTAAATAAAGTTACCCGTTTCATCCTGGAAGAATTTAGGGGTGGAAGTGTTCAGAGTCTGAGGCGTGGTCACACCAATAAAGCCCAAACTTTTTCCTCCGATTTTAATAATCTTATAGGGGAACAGCGGCAGCTTGTTGGTACGCAGATCAATAAAATTGCAGGAATGGTATTTGGATTTCTGCATTTTGGCCAATTTAAAGAACTGTTCCATTCCATAATCAAATTCATGGTTACCCGGAATCAGGAAATCATATTTTACGGCATTCATGATACGTACTACCGATTCTCCCTGTGAAAGCTTGCCGATAGGCGCTCCCTGCACACAGTCGCCGGCATCTACCAGCAATACCTTGTATCCGGCCTTCTTTAAATCTTTTTTGTATTGGGCCAGACGGGGAAACCCTACATTGTCCAATACCCCGCAATGAATGTCGTTGGTATGCAGGATCACAATATCTTCTGCCAGAACCATACAGGGCATAGAAAGCATGAACAGCAAAAGCAAAAGAAGCATGAGAGTTCGACGTACGTAGCTAATCATAATGACCTCCTTGTTAAATAGAATGTTGACATATCTTTTGGTCTACTGTTTATATTTTACCCTATTTCTCATAATTAATGAAGGAATTTTTTCCTCTCCCTTGTATGTTCTTTTTACCAAATGTCACCAAAATGGTCACCATTTCTATTTTATCGGAATAAAAAAGCGGCTCCCAATCTCTTGGAAACCGTTTGTTTACTATGGAGCCACTTATAGGATTTGAACCTACGACCCTCTCATTACGAATGAGATGCTCTGCCAGCTGAGCTAAAGTGGCAACTATGGTAGTACTTTATTATTATCCACATTTTTCGGTCATTCGTCAAGTACTATTTTTTAATCTTCCCTGATCCACTTTTTCAGCAACGATGATGCATAATTTCCCAATGCTTCGTACGTTTCAGCTTTAGGGTGAACACCGTCCCAGATAAACCACTCCATACGGTGTTTCTTCGTAAAAAACATTGGCTCAAAGTCAAGAAGATAACATTTGTTTTCAAATTCATTTTTCATTGCTTCACGCATGCGTTCAATGATGTGATTCAGTTCTTCCGCACCACACAGCCAGGGCAGAACCAGACAGAACGCTGCGTTTTGTTCATCACAAAACTGTTTTGCCTGTCGGATCTGTTCAATGGAAAAGGTAAGTGGGCAGCCCTGGATAATATCGTTCATGCCCCCTTCAAAAAGAATATGTGTTACCTCTTTTGGCAGCGGTCGGCAGATCAGACGGTCTTTGATATCATCACAGCATTCACCGCAGATACCGTGGTTCAGCATGCGGATGCCCGTGTTTTTTTGCACCTGCGCCACCCAGCTGTTTTCCTGATAAAAGGGAAAGCCTTCAATTAATGAATCTCCAAAACAGGCAATGGTATTCATATTATTTCTCCAAAACATTTCACGCAAAACATAAAGCAAACTCAGTATTTACAAATTTATTCTTCCAAATTCCCCAAATACCATTTTACAAACTGGTTGGCAATGCGTCCGTTCCGTCCGGAATGTTCCATCTCCCATCGGATGCCCTCAAGACGTAGCTCTTCTTTGGAAAGCTGTACGCCAGCTTTACGCAGTTCATGATCAATAATCTGCAGGTATTCGTCCTGGCTGGGAGCCGAATAATGCAGAATCAAACCGAAACGGTCGGAAAGGGAAATACTTTCGTTAGCACTGTCCTGCCGGTACACCTCTGCTTCCATCGCATCGCTCCGATCACTCCAGGTTTCCTTCAGCAGATGACGGCGATTCGAGGTAGCGTAAATCAGAACGTTGTCCGGCTGGGCCGTAACACTGCCGTCAATAACTGATTTCAGGTATTTGTAACTGGACTCCCCTTCATCAAAGGAAAGGTCATCAAAAAACAGAATGAATTTTTTGCTTCGAATCTCATTCAGCTTTTCCAATATAGGCGCAACCATATCCAGCTGATCCCGGCCAATCTGAATCAGCCGCAGACCATCGGCGGCAAACATGCCTGCCAGTGCTTTTACCCCGGTAGACTTCCCGGTTCCCCGGGCACCGGTCAGCAGCACATTATTGGCAGGCCTGCCTTCCATAAAGTTCCGCGTATTCGTCAACAGCTTTGTTTTCTGGTCTTTGTACCC
>OCTX012222708.1_pt1 | contig 10899 bp, 5 predicted proteins | sample 1539691 | NCBI WGS metagenome assembly OCTX01 (sample SAMN02144231, study PRJEB22623) | gut metagenome | biome: sheep rumen | host: Ovis aries | place: New Zealand | reverse complement strand
CCAGTCTGCCTGAGGAACATGGATGCATATTATCTGCGCTCCATCCACATTCACCACCTCCACATCGCTGTCAAGAAGAATGTTCTCATTCACCTTGTCACTGTTAAGCGTATTCCAGAAGTCAGTAATAATCTTACTTGGTTCGTCCACCCCAATTATCTGGAATCGCTTACTAACGTCCTTCTCCTGCAAGTTTTCATCTACACCAAGCAGAATCAGTCCGCCAATGGTATTGGCAAAAGCCGAATACGTCTGCCAAATTGACTTCGGCACCTCAGCCTTCGCTTTCTTGCACTCCAGCGTTACTCGCTCACCTTTCAGCAATGCCTCTTTTATTGTTTTCTCGTCCATATCGTTTGCAAAGTTAATCAATTCTTTATAGTTTTTATTACTCATTGATTAGAAATCAAGTACCTGTCCCCATGATTCATGATGCTACCATATATTATTTGTCATTTGGATTACAGTGAATTATTTCTTCATTATTCAAATTATCTCAATTCGATTTTTGAAAGCTTAACGGTTTGAAGACTGTATTCTTCTCTAAGTAGTTGTGATATTATTTTTGCAGCATTCTTATTTATATAAGGTGAGAGTATGACTTCATCTATCATTGTTTCAGGGGTGACAGCAATTAACTCTCCACTTAAAGAGTTTATACTCTCATCCTTTGGTATGAAATAGAAACGAACTTCATACTCATCCTTGTAATATCGTTCTTTCGAAAAAAGACACTCTTCAAATGGTTTTGAATTATATCCATCATAGGAAATATGGCCACAAACTATTTTATATTTATCTGTATTTATTGATGCTATGACATTCTCTATTTTTGACTTAATCCTAACTCCAATTTTTGTTGTGTAATTCTTCCACATCAGAAGGCTCTCTGTGTTATCCTTAGTCCAACATGAAGTTAGCCAAGAAGCCGATTCTCTATACCTATTCAGCTTTTCTGATAATTCCTGAGTCATTTTTGTTATCTCATCTTTATTTAGTTGTACTCCAATAGAATTGAGTCCAAAAAGACTTTTGGGTGGTAATACAGATTCACCTTTATCTTCAAAGTGACACTTTCTGTTTACAAAATACTGTTTGCTTTCAAGAAGGCTAAGGAGATAATCCAAATCCATGTACTGATATATGGCTATGTTACCTTTCCAACCTTTCAAGAGATAGTAATAATTAGTGATTCTCATTCTTTTCTACTTCTTTAAAACACAATCTTCACCATAAGAATCTCTTCTAATTGTCCATGGATGATAATACTTATTATATCTTCTTTTAAATTCATTGTCAGCATCAGTTTTGAGGTCTTCTATAGATACGTATTTGAAATCAAGATCTTCATAATTGGGCATGTGTTCGCTTTTAAGATTGAGATTTATTGCTTGATATGTAATATCTCTAGGTTTTTGATCAAGAATCCCCCATTTATTACCTTTTCGTACTGCTGCATAATGCATACAATAATTGTTCAAGACCCCATATTCGTTTGTTAGCAATATGCACTCTTCAAAGTTTGGCTCCACAAAATAGGAATATTCAATAGGACCTTTATACGAAGAACCTAATATAATATCGAAGTCTGTTTCAATGTAATAATATCCAAATTCACAATAGCCAACTTTCTCATCTTTATAAAGTAAAAAACAAACACTTACTATTTCCGGGTAATGTCGATTTACAGAGACCAACTCTATCTTGTCATATTCTATAGGGATTTTAACTTCTCCTTTACTTAAAGATATACATCCCTGGTTCCCGTTCTTCTCTACTAATACGAAATCCAAAATGGAATTGCTATCGTAGTCATTTTCAAGTAAGCATATCCTGTCAAATACCTCGTTATAAATTTTACCGTCAGTAGCGCAACCTAATGAGTAGCCATTCTTATTCTTAACTCTTATATATTTATCCTCAAGAATAGAGATTTCCTGATAATGTGTTGGCAAAATTATATTATTGTCATCGTTTATTATTCCATAAGAATCTCTACTGGCAATAATATAATAATGGTTACCAACAATAATTTTATCATAATTAGCAGGTATTAGTTTTGTGCCTTTCATTAATCCATATTTTCCTCTTCTTTCTAACAAAAAAGTCATTTCTGTAACAGATTCATACAAAGAAATATTGTCATATGTGAATTTTGTTAGCATTGTTTTATTCAAAATATCACAAAGAGCACTTTTCCCATCCGTGCGTAAGACAGCGTATACTTCTCCGTCTTTAGATGGATAACTTTCAATACTCTCATATTCACACGGGACAATCTGATTGCTTTCACTATCAACTATGCCATAGTAATCATTATTGTTTATAATAAATGCACACGGATATAGTTGAGTTGCAGCGTTATAGTAAATTTCACGGAAGATTGGAATTGCATCATCTGATTCGAAAAAATAGCATATTACATCTTGATTCTCAATGTCGATAACAACTACTTTTATTCTATTCTGATATCTACACACAGCATAGCCACTTTTAATATGCAGTATTCTATCTGCTTCTTCAAAGATTTCTTTATGAAAGCTATTGTCCCATTCTGATTCGATTACGATCTTAATTAACAAATGGCCATCTCTATTTACAGCAGAAATATTCCATCTATATTCATTATTTCCATAATAAACATCATGTAATAAATCAGATATTAATTCGATAATATCCTCTTCTCCCCAAATAGTATCTTGTTTGTCAAACCATTTCTTTACCAAACAAGTTTCAATATCAAACAATTCAACTTTTACTTGACTAATATTATTCACAATGCTAAAATTCTCTATCTTAGAAAAGATGAATGGAACAACAACTTTTCCAGAAAAGTCAATGTAGCCATATAATTTATCTTTGCCATCAATTGTATACACAGGAACAAAAGAGTCATTAAAGTCATATCCAGCATTAAAGTACTCTGCAATCTTATCGCATTTCGTTTTCGAATAGACTATTATCCTATTATCAATCCCCAAAAGAATGGTATCATCTGACTCTCCAATATAGTCATACCACCTGTTGAAAAACATATTCCCATTACTATCGATCATCGTGGTTTTTCTTCCTTCTGGGAAATCACGAACTACGAATGCTTTGTCATCAACAAATTTGTTAACGGAATAATATATAGGCGGAATAACGACATTCAACTTCTTATCTACGAAACCATACAAATCATTATGGGAGAAAGAGGCTCTATCACAATGAAAAACTAAAGATGAGTCGTTCATCAAGTTCCTAATGGTATCATCTAACTTATTGTCAACACCATCTATTTTTTGTAGAAGCTGATTATCTGAGGGATCAATCTCCAAATCATACTCTTTGATAAGATTACCATCTTCATCTTTTACTTGTATAAGGTAGCCACCAACCTCCAATGTTACCTTTAACATAGAATCTGATGTCACCTTGCCAGCGAGTTCCATATCAATGAAGATTTGGCAATCTTTGTCTGAAACAAATTTAACTACAGCCATAATGAAAGTCGTTTGATAATCGGTTAAACAGACTCCATGAACTTCTTATTAAACAAATCCTCCACACCAATATTCAACAGTTTTGAGATCCTAGCTAGAGTCTCAATGTTTGGTTGTGAAGAGTTGGTGCACCACTTGGAAACTGTAGATGGACTTACTCCAAGTTCTTCAGATAGCCATTTACTGGTTTTCTTCTGTTCCACTAACACTAATTTCAGGCGATTTACGTCTTGCATACATTTCAAATTTTTAGTTTGGGTGTAAAGTTAGTGAAAAATCTTCAATCAAAGCAATAATTACTTGTTTTTTAGAGTTTATTAAGTCTATGCTTAGACAAAGGACCAGAGCCAACGGAAAAATTGATAGAGCATATTCCTTGGAGACAGATCGGAAGAATGTTTCACGGTCACCCCTATCTAATTGTGCAAGTTCCTTGTTAAGACATGGATTTTGGTATTTTCTCAAAAAAAAGAACTCGGGCTAAACAAGGTAGAGGAATCCACCTGCAACAAAAGATTGGTTTTCAGAGTGGAAAACATATAGTCTTAAAAAGTAAAACAACTTGTTTTACTATGCCGTAGATACCCTCCCTAATGGTAAAAGATGCCACTTTAGAAAGTAAAACAAGTTGTTTTACTGTGAGTGATAGTAGTGATAGATGAGCAATATCTACCACTCGACTTAACTATCTGATAGCAAATGATTTATAACAGAAAGTGACAGATAATCGAAAAAACATACTAATAATAAAATAGAGGTGGACCATCAAATGCCCACCTCTATTTTATCGATTAGTCAACAAGCTTGTTGTAGTCAGTCTCCTTCTGGGGGATGACCCATGTCCAGGCGTTGGTTTCGTCAGGCTGGATGGTGATGTCGAACACACCCTTGTAGAAGCTACCACCTTGCTCACGGTTCTTGCGAACGATAGGCTGTCCCCAACGCTTGTAGTCGAACCAGTCGTTACCCTCGGCAAAGAGGTCGAAACGGCGATACAGCTTAATCTCAGTCATCAGGTCGTCGCCTGTCTTGGTGCTCTTGGTGTAATCAGCATCGTACTGCTTAACAGCCTCGAACAACAGCTGCTGTGCCTCAGCCTCCTTACCCAGGTGCATGTCAGCCTCGGCCTCGGTGTAGAGCATCTCGGCAGCACGGATGATAGGGAACGAACCGCCACCAGGATAGAAGTCAACCAGGAACTTAAACTGCATGTAAGCATAGATCAGTGAGGTGAGCTTACCACTCTGGTCGAAATACAAACGATCGGCATACTCGCTCTTGGCACGGTTGTAGAGCTTGCCAGTGCTACGACCGGCAGCATTACACTCGGCATACTCCTCCTCTGTAGGCACGAGATAGAGTGAGCGGCGCATGTCGGTAGCAGGAATCTGATCGATGAGCTCCTTGCTGATGGCCACAGGATAAGTGCGGCAGTTGCTGGTGCTACTGTTGGCACCGATATAAGCATAGAAGCTATAGTAAGAGATGTTCTGCTGCTCGTTCTCAAATACGCCCCATATCCACTCATCGTTAGGTGTATGGAAACCATCCTGATACTCAGCAGGTGTCATGAGCTTGTGACCCTGACGAGCCAGAGCAGCATACTTGGCAGCATTCTGCCAGTCCTCGCGTGTCAGGGCAGCTTTGGCGTAGATGGCATAAGCCACATCCAAACCAGGCTGATAGAAATCGTCGCGCTCGCGACCACTCTGCTGATAGAGAGCGATGGCATCGTCGAGATCCTTATAAATCTGAGCATAGGTCTCGGCCTGTGTTGCCAATGCCTGCTCGCCCAGACTCTCATCCAGTCGCAGCACGATACCATCGGTGTCGCCATGATGATCGCTCCAGCGATTGGTGTAGAGCTGTGCCAGACGGAAGAACGAATAGGCACGGAAAGTGAGTGCCTGAGCCTTGATAAACTGCTTGTCGCTCTGTTCGCCCTCGGCATTGTCGATATTGTTGATGATGGCGTTGGCATTGCTCACCAGCTTATAATAATAGTACCAAGGATAAACATCATAGGTACGTGTGGCACTCAGGTGATAATTTGAGTTCCACACATTCTGCCAACCACTATGATTGCTCTTCTGGCCATCGTTGCCGGTAAAGGTGCCATACCAGTTCAGAATGGTACCCTCGCCATTACAACCCTGTGTTTGCAAGTACTGAGTGGTCATGGCCTTGCAGATACCATTGAGCGCCATCTCGGCATTCTTGGTAGTGCTCAGCACGGTGGGTGTGCCCATCTGCGACTCAGGAGCTGTATCCAGGAAATCGCTGCTGCAAGCATTCAGTCCCAGCGCTGCGATACATATAAATATATACTTTTTCATAAAATTATCTTTTTACTATTTTACCCTTTTACCTTTAGAATTTCACATTGATGCCTGCAGAGAAGATGCGAGGCGTAACGAAGGTAGCCGACTGCGAACCACTGAAGGTCTGCTGTGGGTTCATACCCTTACGTGCAGTCAGCGTGAAGAGGTTCTCACAGGTGAGTGTCACCATCACATTCTCAACACCAGCCTTGCGAACCAGGTCCTTAGGCAACTGGTAGCCCAGGTTGATATTCTTCAGGATGAGATAGCTGGCGCTAGTGAGCCAACGCGAAGAAGTAGAATTCAGATCAGCCTCGACACCACTGGCGATGGTGGGGGCGTTGCTCAGCATGGGCACACCGTTAGGATCGATCGCATCGGTGGCAGTAGCCTGATCGGCAGTCCATCCCTTCAGCACGTCCTTGTGCAGGGCTGTAGGCATGCTTTGCGAGAGCATCAGCTCCTGATAGTTGCTGTCCATCACCTTACCACCCAACTGATAGGTGAACAGGGTGTAGAGCGAGAAGGCCTTGTAACTGGCGCTCACGTTGAAGCTACCATAGGCAGTAGGCATGGCCGAACCATGGAACTCGCGCTTGCCATAGGTGGTGAGATAAGTGTAGGCCTTGCCATCAATCACTACCACAGCGTTCAGCTGCGAACCTGTAATCTGTGTACCGGCAGGGTTACCATAGGTAGTGCCGCCATCAGTAAAGAAGTAATCGTCGTCGTTGAACTTATAGAGCGACAGTCCGTTCTTGGTATTGATACCCTCCCAAGTGTAGGTATAGAACTGATAGCGATCCTTACCCTCTACAATCTTCTGATTGCCGGCGATAATGCCATCGCGGTTCTGCTCAGGCAACTTCACCACCTTGTTCTTCTCGAAGGTGATGCTGGCACCTACGTTCACGGTCCAATCCTTGGTCTTATACACATCCATGTCGGCAGAAAGCTCGACACCGTGGTTAGAGATGGTACCCAAGTTCATTGTGGTTACCGACTCGGCAGCACCTGTGTCAGTAGCACCAGCAGAGAGCGGGTTATATACGTTGAAGATCAGATCTTTGTTGCGACGATCGAAATACTCGACATTGATGTTGAGTTTGTTGAGCAGACGACCCTCGAGGGCGATACCCCACGACTGGCCAGTCTCCCACTTCAGATCCTCGTTGGGCAGCTGAGCGATAAAGTAAGCACCCTTGCCGGCATGCACATCCTGCTGATACAGGGCCATATAGCCGTAGAGGCCCGAGCCTGAGTCGTTACCCACCTCACCATAGTCGGCACGCAACTTCAGGTAGTTCACCCAGTCGTACTGCTTCATCCATTTTTCGTTCGAGATTACCCAGCTGGCACCTGTGCTCCAGAAGTTACCCCAACGGGCATGCTTAGAGAAGCGCGAAGAACCATCGCGACGGAACGAGAACTCGACGTTGTAACGGCTGTCGTAGCCATAGCGCACACGACCCAAGTACGACTCCAAGCGATAGTTGTCGTTATAGTCATAGAGCATAGCGGGGTCGGTAAAGTTCAGCAGATTAGTCATATTGGGCACAATCTCATTATCCTTACCAGCATACATAAAGTTGCGGGTGAAGTTGTAGCTCTCATGACCCAGCAGGGCGTCCACCGAGTGCACGCCATACTCCTGGCGCCAGTGCAGCTGCTGCTGGAAGGTGTAGTCCTTCTGGCGGATATCAGTGCGACGCAAACGTCCGTTGTTGCTATTACCATCACCAATCTCAGCCGAGTAGTACTTGTTCTGAGAGTCGTTGTTCAGATTCAGGTTGCCCTTCAGCGTGAAAGTAAAGTTGTAAGGCAGCATAATATTAGCGTAAACCGTGCTGTTCACGGTATTGCGGATTTTCTTGTCGGTATTCAACTGGTTCTCCCAGATGATATGGCGATCGGGATACTGGTTACGGGTGTGAACCACCTGACCATTCGCATCGATATACGAACCACCATCCCACTGCAGGTTGCCCTCGGCATCACGCAGATACTCGCCAGTAAGCGCATCGTGCAGATGCACAGGATAAACGGGCGACATCTTGCGAATCACACCGAATGGGTTGGCCTGTGTATTACCAGTGCCATAGCCCGACTTGTAGTTCTGGTGTGTGGCATTCAGATTCACACCCAGCTTGAGCCAATCGGCAGGCTGAATGTTGGCCGACAGACGGGCAGAGAGACGGTCGAAACCAGAGGTCTTCAGATAACCCTGCTCGTCGAGATAACCCAGTGACACGAGATAGTCTGACTTCTCGGTAGCACCATTGGCGTTGAAGTTGTACTCCTGACGATAGCCACTGTGGATGGCCTGCTTATACCAGTCGAGGTCGTCGGCGTAGGTACCCTTGATACGGGCATCGTTCACCAGCTTGCCATCGGCAGTAAACAAGGCATCATCGGCCTTATCATAGATATTCAGATAGATGCGGTTGGCAATGATATTCTGACTGGCATAAGCACCAGCAGTAGCAGCATCGTCGCCAGCAGCCATACGATTGTTCTTCAGGTTCAGCCACTGAGCCTCCATCCACTGGTTGGCACCGAGACGGTCGTACTCGGGGATACCACGCATGTAGATACCCTGCTTCACATCGAAGGTCACGTTCATCTTGCCCTGCTTACCCTTCTTGGTGGTAATCAGGATTACACCGTTAGAAGCACGGTTACCATACAGGGCTGCCGAAGCAGCATCCTTCAGTACCGACATGCTCTCGATGTCCTGTGGGTTCAGGTCGCTGATATTACCATTGTAAGGCACACCATCGAGGATGTAGAGAGGTGCCGACGAACCATTCACGGTTCCCACACCACGGATACGGATCTGTGGGTCCTCACCAGGAGCACCAACAGTGCTGTTCACCTGTACACCAGTCACCGAACCTTCCAGTGCCGAAGCTACTGAAGTGGTAGGACGCATCTCGATAACATCGCTCTTCACCTCTTGGATCGAACCAGTGAGTGAAGTCTTCTTCTGTGTACCATAGGCCACAACCACCACCTCATCGAGGGTGTGTACATCATTACGCAACTGAATCTTGAGCGTTTTTGTGCTTACTGCCACCTCCAGTGGTTCCATGCCCACATAGGTGATACGAAGTGTTTTCACACCCTCTGGAACTTCGAGGGAAAAATTACCGTCATAATCGGTAATGGTACCAATGCCTGCATTGCCAACTACCTGAATGGTAGCGCCGATGATAGGCTCGTTATCCTCATAACTTACAACTGTACCAGTAACCGTTGTTTGTGCCAGTGCCATACCCACACTTAGGAACAGCCCAGCCAACATCATACTGAGTCTTTTCATTTAATTAATGTATTAATAATATATATATTAGTAATTATAAACAGTATAAAAAGTTAAAACCTGAATCCTTTAAACAACCAAAATCTTTACATTCATCACGAAATGGGCTGCAAAAGTACAAACTTTATTTGGTTCCAACAAACTTTTTTAGAAAAACATGGTATTTTTATGCTCAATTCTTGCGCTAAGTTGCTCCAACTATTGTACGTTTGTGCGAATTTCGTAACTTTGCAACCTCGATAATTGATTAATATCATTAATAAAATATTTTTCGCATCATGGAACAACAGAAACGCTACGGTCACTTCGACGACCAGCACCGCGAGTACGTGATTACCGACCCGCAAACCCCATGGCCCTGGATCAACTACCTGGGCAATGAGGATTTTTTCTCTTTAATTTCTAATACCGCAGGCGGATACAGCTTCTATAAAGATGCCAAATTCCGTCGTATCACCCGTTATCGTTACAACAATGTTCCCATGGATAATGGTGGCCGCTATTTTTATATCAAGGATGGCGACACCGTTTGGAATCCAGGTTGGAAGCCCTGCAAAACGCCACTCGACTTCTACGAGTGCCGCCACGGCATGAGCTACACCCGCATTACTGGTCGCAAGAATGGTGTCGAGGCCAGCGTGCTGTTCTTTGTACCACTGAAGAAGTGGGCCGAGGTGCAGAAGCTGACACTGAAGAACGAGTCTTCTGAGGTGAAGCAGCTGAAGCTCTTCTCATTTGAGGAGTGGTGCCTATGGAATGCCGCTACCGATATGGAGAATTTCCAGCGTAATTTCTCTACCGGTGAGGTTGAGATAGAGGGTAGCACCATCTATCACAAGACCGAGTATCGCGAGCGCCGCAACCATTATGCATTCTACCATGTTAACACCCCTATTCAGGGCTTTGATACCGATCGCGAAACCTTTGTAGGTCTCTATAACGAGTTTGCCGACCCACAGGTTGTGATGGAGGGTAAGCCTCGCAACAGTCACGCCCATGGTTGGAGCCCCATCGCCTCGCATTACATCGAGGTAACCCTGCAGCCAGGCGAACAGAAGGATTTCGTGTTCCTGCTGGGTTATATCGAGAACGAACAAGACAAGAAGTTCAGCGCTCCTCAGGTCATCAACAAGGACAAGGCACATGCCCTCATTGCCGAGCTCGACACCACACAGAAGGTGGACAAGGCCTTTGCCGAACTCTGTCAGTACTGGGATGCCCTCCTTAATATATATAATGTACGTACAGGCAACGATAAGCTCGACCGCATGGTTAACATCTGGAACCAGTACCAGTGCATGGTAACCTTCAACTTCTCTCGTTCGGCTTCGTTCTTCGAGAGTGGTATCGGCCGTGGCATGGGCTTCCGCGATTCTAACCAGGACCTCGTAGGCTTTGTACACCAGATTCCATCACGCGCCCGTCAGCGCATCATCGATATTGCCTCAACCCAGTTCCCCGATGGTGGCTGCTATCACCAGTATCAGCCCCTCACCAAGCGCGGTAACAACGATATCGGCGGTGGATTCAACGACGATCCCTGCTGGCTCATCTTCGGTACCGTGGCTTACATCAAGGAAACAGGCGACTTCTCAATCCTCGACGAGATGGTACCATTCGACAATCAGCCAGGCTCTGAGGTAACACTCTTCGAGCACCTCAAGATTTCGATGGATCACGTTATCAACAACCTCGGTCCTCACATGCTGCCACTCATCGGCCGTGCCGACTGGAACGACTGCTTGAACCTCAACTGCTTCTCATGGGATCC
>OCTX012191376.1_pt1 | contig 10899 bp, 7 predicted proteins | sample 1539691 | NCBI WGS metagenome assembly OCTX01 (sample SAMN02144231, study PRJEB22623) | gut metagenome | biome: sheep rumen | host: Ovis aries | place: New Zealand | reverse complement strand
TCGAGGGCATGGATTTTTCGGCCTACGCAGGTAAGGACGTTACTGTTACCGGTTATTATATCGGTACCGCCGGCTCTGGTGGAAAGTATCTGAAAGTCATTGCTACTTCCATTGAAGAAGTTGCTTCTGCTCCGGTGAGCATTGCCATTGACGGTGATTTCTCCGAGTGGGCCGGTGTTCCCAGCGCCCCCGAGTCAGATTCGTTCAAGGCTTTCAAGGTTTGGAACGACGCCGACAACTTCTATTTCTATGTTGAGACAGATCCGGGTTCAAGGCTTTGGAGCGGTGGAGCATACCTCTATCTCTACTTTGACTTTGACAATGACCTGACAACGGGAGCATACAGCGGTTCAACCGGTATGGGCTCCAACAAATATGAGGCATTCGTGTTCATGTATCTGTTCGGCGGCACTGCTGATGCACCTGAGATTATGGACAACCCCAATGGAGGAGAAGCAAAGGGTATGACTCTGGATAACATTGTCATTGCCGGTAACAATCCTGCAACCAAGTCTGACCTTGTCATTATGGAGATTAAGGTCCCTCGTGCCAATTTCACGGATCAGGTAACCTCCGGTACTGTGATAGGTGTTAATGCATATCGCAGCAAGGATGGCGGTAACGTCAACTTCCCCGGCTACGTGGTCAAGTAATTGATTCTCTTAATAAAAAATCCCCCGAAGGACTTTCTCCTCCGGGGGATTTTTTTGATATGTGAGTTTTACTCAACCTTAGTGAGGGCGAATTTGCCGTCTGCGCCTGCTTCTGCGCCAATCTCGTAGTAGAGCTTGTCACCTGCCTTGATGTTAAGACCGGTAACGTCTACGGTCTGGACAGATGTGGCCTTGTCTACCACAAGAAGACCAATGCCGTCTGCGATAAAAGCTTCACCAAGCACATAGTGGACATATTCCTTGCCACCTTCAGTAACTTTTGCGGCCTCAGGGTCAAGACCGTCGGTGGGCCAGGTGCTCATGCTGATGGTGCCACCCCAAGCCCAAATGGCGGGCTGCTCCCAACCGGGAGTGTTCACAACATAGAGGTCGGCGGTAGTAGCAGCGGGCTTCTGATCTTCCGGCTTCTGCTCTTCCTGTTTCTGCTCATCCTGCTTCTGGTCCTGAGCGGGCTTCTGGCAAGCAACTGCAACTGCTGCAGCGGCAAATGTCACAAGTGCGATTCTAAAAATCTTTTTCATCACTGAATTAATAAATGGGTTAATGGTTTAAATTCAGGTTCAGGTTTTCGTAACGGACCGCAAATATAGTAAAAAAGGTGTTTCGGTGTGTTTCTAATATACGGTTTTTACCGGTTTTTTGGATGGAATGAGCGTAAAGCAGTACGAATAGCTCTCCGTGCTCCACAGGGTGTAGGCGGGTTCAGGGCGTGCACCCCAGCTGTCGTAGCCGCCGATACCGCTCATCTTGTAGTCTACTGAGACCTCGGTGAAATCACGCACGGGAACGTCCGTGACGTGGGTCTGGCTCTTGGTGATACCGCCATCAAGGTCTTCAATGGTTTGCCTCAGGGCGTTGAACTCAAAGAGTCCCTGAACGGTGAGGCCGCCAATGGTGAGCCAGTTTACGTCTGTGTGGTGACCGCTTTCCTGGGGCCTTACATAAGGATAGTACTCCTTTGAAGCGGCACTCTTGTAGATGCTCTTGAAGGTGCAGGAGCTCCTGTCCCAGTAATTTTCCAGAGGACCCCGGCCGAAGTATGAGAACTCGTCATCGGCCACATGGAAGCGGATGCCAAGGCGGGGGATCTCAACGCCCTTGAGGGCAGGCTGAGCCTTTGTCTCAACCTCAATCTTGAGGACGCCGTCCGGGAATACTGTCCATACCTCCTTGCCCCTTACGCCTTCACCTTCAACCATGATGCGCACGGCGCCTTCGGCTTCTTCGGCCGTAACGGAAACGGGCTTCCAGGCTTCCTTGTACATGGCGGTTCTCTGAGGGGCCAGGTTGCCGTAGTCGTTGTCGATGGGGGCGCGCCAGAAGGAAGGCCTGATGCCGAATTCGGGGTCTATCATATCCTTGCCTTTTACCTTCCAGCTCTTTACCACGCCCTCTTCCTTGTCAAAGACAAGTTCCACCTTCTGGCCGCGCACCACAATGCGGGTGTCGCCGTCCGTGAAGCCCACGTAACGCTTTACAAGGGCCTTTTTAGGGGCCGAAGTGTCCTTGATGAAGATTTCGTCGCAGGCGCCTTCCGTGGTGAAGAAGATGCGGTACTGTCCGGGCTTTTTCATGCGGGGAAGACGAACCTTGAACTCCTGGTATTCCTGGGGGCCCACATTCAGTTTTACCTTGCCCTTTGCAAGGAAGATACGCTTGCCGTCGCGCTCCACCCACCACTTTATCTTCTGGCCGCTGAGCCTTGTGAAGTAGAAGCGGTTGAATACCTGGAACACGCCCTTTTCAAGGTCCTTGGCGGTTACGGAGATGTTCTGGTACTGGTGCTTTACCTCATAGAAGGCGGGATGGGGGTCACGGTCCGGGCCCACGATTCCGTTGCAGCAGAAGTTGCCGTCGGACGGGGGATTCACGCCGTAGTCGCCGCCATAAGTCCAGCCGCGCTCCTTGTCATAGAGGCCCTGATCCACCCAGTCCCAGATAAAGCCGCCCTGGAGATGGACATGGGCATAGAACTGGTCCCACATGAGGTCCAGGGAACCGTTGGAGTTGCCCATGGCGTGGGTGTATTCGCAGAGCGCGATGGGGCGCTCTCCGTAGGTTTCGCCCATCTTCTTGAGCCACCTGGTGTCCGGGTACATGGGGTTGATGAAGTCCGTGTTGTGCTGGAATTCGGCCCTCTCATATACTACAGGCCTGTTTTGGCCGTCCTTTTCAAGGGCCTTGAGGATCTTGTAGGTCTCGTAGAAGTTGACGCCGTTTCCGGCCTCGTTGCCAAGTGAGAGGATGGTTACGCAGGGGTAGTTGGCCGTACGCCTGTACATGTTGAGGGTGCGGTCAATGTGCTTTGTCATCCATTCCGGCTTGTTGCCGAGGGTCTGGTTGATGTCATAGCCCATTCCGTGGCTTTCTATGTTGGCTTCGTCGTAGACATAGAAACCAAGGGAGTCGCAGAGCTCGTAGAACTCGCGGGGCTGGGGATAATGGCAGGTGCGGATGGAGTTGATGTTGGCCTCCTTCATGAGGAGAAGGTCTTCAAGGATGTTCTGCTTTGTGGTGTAGTGGCCGGTGTAGGGGTTGTGCTCGTGCATGTTCACGCCCTTGAACTTTACCGGCTGGCCGTTTACAAGGAAGGCGTGGACCATCCTGCCGTCGGTGTCGGGGACCTCCTTTATTTCCAGCCTCCGGAAGCCCACGTGGAAGCGGGTGTATTCTCCGTTCACCCTTAGGAGAAGGGTGTAGAGTTCCGGGGTTTCGGCCGTCCATTTGCGTACTGCGGGAATGGTGTCCGTGACGGTTGCCATGGAGCCGCTGAACTCGAAGACGGCGTCGGCAACGGCCTTGCCGTCCTTGTCAAGAAGCTCGTAGAACACCTCTACAGGGGTGCTGGAGCGCATCTTGAGCTTGAAGATGCCGGTTTCAAGGTCTTCGGCCAGGGTGGAAATCACGCTGAAGTCGAAGCCCGTGTGGGATTTCTCGCTGGAGAGGTAAACGTCGCGCTCTATGCCGCTGATGCGCCAGAAGTCCTGGTCTTCAAGGTATGAGGCGGCGGTGTAGCGGTAAATTTTGAGCTTCAGGTCATTCTCCCCGGGCTTCAGGTACTTGGTGATATTGTAGCGATGAAGGCTCTTGGAGTCCTCTCCGTAGCCCACTTCCTGTCCGTTCACATACACGTATGTGCCGCTTTTTGTGGCGCAGAGGTTAAGGAAAACCTCGCGGCCGTTCCAGCTCTCAGGCACCGTGAAAGTGCGGTGATACACTCCGGCGGGGAAGGCCTCCGGCAGCTGCGGGGGCTGGGGATTCTCCGGGCAGAAGTCGTAGGGGATATTGGTGTAAATTGCAGTGCCGAAGCCCTGGATTTCCCAGTTTCCGGGAACCTTTATCTTGTCCCAGCTTTGAGGCTCCATGGTGAGATTATGGTAGTCTTCAAAGTACTTGAAGTCCCATGTGCCGTTAAGGTCCACATAGTTCTCGCTCTCACGGAACCCTTTCCGGAGGGCGTCTTCACGGTTTGCGTAATAGATGACTTCGGTGCGCTTTGTCTCTGCGTTTACGGAAGTTGCCTGCATATCCTGCCAAAGGGGAAGGACCGCGGCGGCTAAAAGTAGTAAATTCATAGTGTGCTTTGTGCGGTTAATATCTCACAAAGATAACTATAATTTTTGTACTACAGAACCCGCTTTGCCCTAAAGGTAAGGTAAACAGAGCGGATGGCAAGATGCATGAAGTACGCCGCCATGAGAATGTGAATGGCAAGCGGCCCTTCCGGGGCGCGGCCTTGAATAAGGGTAACAATCCAGGTGCCTCCGAACCACACGGCAAAGAACCCCACTGCGCAGAGCAGCGTGCTGTTTCTCATGGCCGATGTTGCCGTGGCGCCAGTATAAATGCCGTCCCAGATGAACGCCGGAACGCCTATCAGCGGCATCAGGAGCAGCCAGGGAATGAATTCCCGGCCGGCGTCAACCACTGTTATGTCCGAGGTGAGCAGCCGGAATGCCGGCACGCCTCCAAGCCCATACAGCAGCATGAAGAACCCGGCCAGACCCCATCCCCACGCAAAGCAGCCTTTCACGGCGGCGCGAACTCCGTCACGGTCTTCGGCCCCTATGAACCGTCCCGTGAGGGCCTCTCCGGCGTATGCGAAGCCGTCGGTGAAATAGCTGAATATGAGCAGCAACTTCATTATTATGGAACTCACCGCCAGCATTGTATCTCCGTACCTTGCCGAAATCACCGTAAATCCAATGTACACGGCAATCATCCCCACAGACCTCAGCACAAGGTCCCGGTTCATACGGAAAAACGACGGTGCTTGGACCTGGTCCACCGCTATGTCTGAAGATTCCCGGTCTGGGCCGGGAATGACGTCCGGGCCTTGGACCTGGTTCACCGCAGGGGCGGCTGTTAACACGGAATTGGGCGTTTTTGTGTAATCAGATGTACCGGAGGCCCGCTGGTTACACAAAATGTCGCGATTTTGTGTGCGGAGCTGCCCCATGGAGTGGCGGGCTGCAAAAACGGAATAAATGAATCCGCACCACTGGGCAATGAGAGTGCCGGCGGCAACGCCTGCAAAGCCCATGGCCGGGAGCCCGCAGAGGCCGAAACCCAGGCCGAAAGACAGCGCGATGTTGAGGCCGTTCACAAGGAGGTCGGCAATCATGGGCTTGACGGTATCCTGAAGGCCGATGAACCAACCCTTGAAAGCAAACAGGGAAAGAGTTGCTGGCGCCGCCCAGATACGTATCTTGAAGTACTGTGAGGCCAGTTCCCGCACTTCCGTGGAGCAGTCTACAAGGAGAAAAGCCAGCCACAGCACTACCCATTGCAGTGCGATGAGCGCCAACCCCGAAACAAAGGCAATCCGAAGGGCCCTCAGAAGGATGCTGCGGATGGAAGATGCCCGGTCCGGTCCGGGCATGACGTAACCTGCCTGCAGCCGCCCGAAGGCCTGGGCCGTGAGCCCGCCGGTGCCGGAACGAAGGAAAGTGAAGTTCCAGTACAGGAGGTCGAAGAGCATTGTGCCGATGGTTATCCCCCCAATCAGCGCCGCGCCGCCCATGGAACCGCCAAGGTGCCCCGCTACGGCGATGTCGGCCATCCCGACCAGCGGCACGGTTATGCCCGCCAGGATGCTGGGGATGGCGAGGGAGAGGATGTCTTTGTTCAGATTCTTCACTTCGTTCAGAATGACAGGGGCTACCTGAACTTCTTGTCTTCCTCCAGCATGCCAAGGTAGGAGTTGTAGCGCTCCGGAGCGATGACGCCCTCCGAGACGGCCTCCTTTACGGCGCAGCCGGGCTCGTGGGTGTGCGTGCAGGGAGTGAACCGGCAGCCGGCAGCCACGCGAAGCATTTCCGGGAAGTACCGGGCAATTTCGTCGTGCTCCAAATCCACAAGGCCGAAGCCCCTCAGCCCCGGAGAATCAATCACATAGCCTCCGGAAGACAGCGGGTACATCTCATATAGCGAAGTTGTGTGCTTCCCCTGCAGGTGAACGGCCGAAATGTCCCCCACCTTTGGATCCAGCGAAGGGTCCAGGGCCTTGATGAGCGACGATTTCCCAACGCCGGACTCTCCGGAGAAAAGGTTCACCTTGCCGCGGCATGCCTCCCGAAGTTCATCTATCCCTTCACCGGTTTCCACGGATGTCTTCAGAACCGGGTATCCGGCCCGCTCATAGATGCTGCGGAACGCCTCTATGGCCTCCGGGGCCTCCGCGCGGTACATGTCTGTTTTGGAAAGCACTATGGTGGCAGGAATGCCGTACACCTCACACGTTACCAGCACCCTGTCCAGGAAAGGCAGCTTGACCTCCGGAAAATACAAGGACACAACAAGATATGCCATGTCAAGGTTGGCCGCAATTATGTGCGCCTGCCTGGAAAGGTTGGTTGAGCGCCGAATTACATAGTTGCGGCGCGGAAGCACGGAAGTGATGACCGCAGTGCCGTCCTGGCCGGTTTCATAGGTGACAATGTCTCCAACGGCCACGGGGTTGGTGGTTTTGCCTGCGCCAAGCCTGAGCACGCCCCTGAGGACCGCCGGAAATACATCCCAGGCGGGGAGCTGGCTAAGCAAATAATGGCTGCCTGCGTTCTTGACAACAGTTGCGGTGCTCATTCGTCCAATAAAAAGCCCTATTCGTTAATTCTTTTCCACAAAGATAACTTTTTGTTTTGTAAGTAGCGCGAAAATATCTAATTTAGTATGCCAATAACACGCTTTTATGACCATAAACATTCAACTTCAATATCACACCTCCTGGGGCGAGTCCATTCACCTCAGGCTAGGCAAGCGCCGCGTTCCCATGCAGTATTCCTTCGGCGGCCTGTGGCAGATTGTGCTCACCGGCCACGACCTCCACGCCGGGGAGAAATTCTCCTTTGAGATTGTCCGTGAAGGAAAAGTTGTGAAAAGTGAATGGCGCGCCCATACATACAAGTCCCCTTCGGCCGGGAAAAACATAATAGTGCGTTCCCGCTGGCAGGACAAGCCGTCAAATTCGGCCTTCTACTCGTCGGCCTTCAGCGACGTCATTTTCAGAAGGCCCGGCGGAGCCTCGTTCCGTAACCCTCAGCCTGAGGCCGGCAAGCGCGGAAACGTGAGCTTCCATGTGCCCGCCCCGGAGGTCCGCTCGGACGAATCCCTGGCCATTGTAGGAGACGGAAACGGCCTTGGAGCATGGAAGAAGGTGCATCTGATGGAAGACGGCATCTTCCCCTGGTGGTTCCTCACCATGGACGTAATAGAGCCCATGGAGTACAAGTTTGTGATTGTGGACACCAAGACCAAGGCCATCAAAAGATGGGAAGACGGTCCCAACCACTTCTTTGCCGAAGTTCCCGCAGAGGACACCCAGCTTGTAATAGCAGACCTGGCGCCCTCGTTCCCCACGGAGCCCTGGAGGGGCGCCGGAGTTGCGGTTCCCGTGTTCTCGCTCCGTACCAAGGACAGCTTCGGCGTAGGTGAATTCCACGACATCAAGCGCCTTGTAGACTGGGCCGTGGAAACCCACCAGAACGTAATCCAGCTGCTGCCGGTCAACGACACCACCATGACCCACACCTGGAAGGACTCCTACCCCTACAACGCCGTAAGCTCCTTCGCCCTTCACCCTCAGTTTATCCATCTCCCTGAGGCCGGCATTCGCAAAACCGCGGCTTACAAGGCAATGCAGGCCGAATTCGAGGCCCTTCCCCAGATAGACTACGAGGCCGTCAACAACGCTAAGCTGGACCTCCTCAGGAAGCACTACAAAACCCAGAAAGACACCGAGACTCCCGCATACAAGGCCTTCGTTGAGGCCAACAAGGAGTGGCTCATCCCTTACGCCGTCTTCAGCGTGCTCCGTGACATCAACGGCACGCCGGACTTCTCCACTTGGGGCAAATATTCGGCCTATTCGGCAAAGAAGGCCCAGGCATTCATGGCCGAACACCCGGACGAGGTTGGCTTCTACTGCTACCTCCAGTTCATCCTGGACCGCCAGCTGAAAGACGCCGTCAAATACGCCCACCTTCACGGGGTGGCCATCAAGGGAGACCTTCCCATTGGCGTTTCCCGCGTAAGTGCCGATGCCTGGCAGCATCCTCACCTGTTCCACCTTGACTCCCAGGCCGGAGCACCGCCGGACGCCTTCAGCGCAGACGGTCAGAACTGGGGCTTCCCCACCTACAACTGGGAAGAGATGGCAAAGGACGGCTACGCCTGGTGGAAGGCCCGCATGGGCAACATGGCGCAGTACTTCGACGCCTTCCGCATAGACCACATCCTTGGGTTCTTCCGCATTTGGGAAATCCCCTCGGAGTACACCAGCGGCCTTATGGGCCACTTCTCCCCGGCGTTGCCTTATTCCGGAGACGAACTCCGCGCCCAGGGCTTCGACCCTTCGGCAGGGGAAGGCACAGACCGCCTGTTCGTTGAGGATCCCCGCAAGAAGGATTACTGGCATCCCCGTATTTCGGCCCAGTTCACCCAGGCTTATGCATGGCTGCCGGAGTGGCAGAAACACCGCTACAATGAGCTCTACAACGACTTCTTCTGGCATCGTCACAACGACTTCTGGAAGGAAAGCGCCATGCGCAAACTCCCTGCGCTCCTTCGCTCTACCGGCATGCTGGCCTGCGGCGAAGACCTTGGCATGATTCCCGCCTGCGTGCCTTCCGTGATGGATGAGCTCAATATCCTGAGCCTTGAAATCCAGCGCATGCCCAAGGACCCCAAGGACGCCTTCGCAAATCCGGCCGCTTACCCTTACTGGTGCGTTTGCGCCACCGGCACCCACGACACATCACCGCTCCGCGCATGGTGGGAGGAAGACCGTGAAGCCACGCAGCGCTTCTACAACCAAATGCTTGGATGTGAGGGCGACGCCCCTTATTTCTGCGAGCCTTGGGTGGCCGACCTAATAGTGGCCCAGCACATGAAATCTCCCGCGATGCTCGCCATCCTGCCGCTTCAGGACTGGCTGGCCACGGACGGCGAAGTCCGCTATCAGGGCAACCCCGCAGACGAGCGCATCAACATCCCGGCCATCCCTCGTCACTACTGGCGTTACCGCATGCACGTGACCCTGGAAGACCTTGTGGCCAACGACAAACTCAGTGCCCATATCCGCGCTCTAGTGGATTCCGCGGGCCGTGGCAGGTAGCATTATGACAGGAGACTGGAAAGACCGTCTGGGCGTGGTTTACTCCACAAACCCGGACTTCAAATATGAAACGGACGCTCCCCGGGAACAGGAAACCCTCCCTCCCGGGAAGCAGCGTCTCATAGTGGGGATAGACCGCCGCAACCGTGGCGGCAAGCAGGTTACCCTCATAACCGGTTTTGTGGGCGGTGCCGAAGACCTCAAGGAACTGGGCCGAACCCTCAAGACGCGGCTTGGCGTGGGCGGAAGCGCCAAGGACGGTGAAATCACCATCCAGGGGGATTTCCGCGACAAGGTGGTAGAAATCCTCAAGGGACTTGGATACGGAGCAAAAAGAGGCAATTAGATGACGGCAAACATAATAATGGTGCTCTTTGTGGCAGTGGCCATCGGGCTGCTGCCCACATTTTTCCACCTTGCCCCTTACCTCGCAGACTCCGTGTTCCGCGCCCGCGGCTCGGAGGCACTTGAATTCAGCGTGAGGGTTACCCGTGAGCGCAATATGTTCGCCTACCTCATGCTTGTCCCGGCGGTTCTCATGATGTCCCGCTACAGGCTCTACAATCCCACTTTCATGCAGCAGTTTACCGGAGAATGGCACCTTCTGGCCTGCGCCGGGGTACTTGCCGCATACATTCTTCTGAGAACTCTCATCTACGTGATCCTTAAGCCGCGCCGCCGTTATGAATATTTCAGGCTGGCCCACAGGGCAATTTACACGTTTTTCATCATCCTTATGCTCATTGCCCTCCCGCTGCTTGGAATTCTCACTTTGGCCGATGTCAATGACTTGATTATCAAGACCGTCCTAAGTGCTCTTTTAGCTGTGGTATACTGTGTCTTTTTGGTCCGGAAGGCTCAAATTTTGTCATTATCTTGCAGCGGTTTGCAAACTTTTTTGTACCTTTGCGCGCTAGAATTTTTACCCACTGCCACCCTCGTTGTATCAGCGGTGGCTTTGTAGCGAGAGATTTATAGAAAGATGAGCATCAGAAAGATTTTGGTATCCCAAAACGCGCCCCGCGTTCTTACGCAATATCAGGCGGTTACGCAAAAGTTTGGAGTAGAGTTCACCTTTTGCCCCTTCTTCCATATTGAACCCCTCACTTCACGTGAATTCCGCGCACAGCGCATCAATATCCTTGATTATACTGCAATCATTTTCTCTTCCAGGCATGCCATAGATGCATTTTTCTCCCTGGCAGAGGAACTTCGCGTGAAAATCCCGGAGACCATGAAGTATTTCTGCACCACAGAGGCCGTGGCCATGTACCTGCAGAAACATATCGTTTACCGCAAGCGCAAGATCTTCTTCGGCAACGGTACTCCGGAAAGCGTGGTAGACCTTATCGGCCCCAAGCATAAAGGAGAGAAATTCCTCATCACCAGCTCCGACAACGCATCCACCGGCGCCATTACCTCCCTTTTTGACAAAAAGGGCCTGGACTATTCCACCGGCGTTTTTGTGAAGTCCGTGAGCCAGGACCTTTCTTCGCTGGACATTGGGTCCTTCGACATGATTGTCTTCTACAATGTGGCGGATGTCAAGAGCCTCCAGGAAAACTTCCCGGACTTTGTCCAGGGAGACATCAAGATGGTGTCTTTCGGCCG
>OCTX012225950.1_pt1 | contig 10901 bp, 15 predicted proteins | sample 1539691 | NCBI WGS metagenome assembly OCTX01 (sample SAMN02144231, study PRJEB22623) | gut metagenome | biome: sheep rumen | host: Ovis aries | place: New Zealand | reverse complement strand
CCTCGACGCCGACGGTGAGCCCGGCCTTCGCCTTCGAGTCCAGCTCTTTGCTGTCCATGTTGTAGTAGATGTTGTTGTTGGTCAGGTTGGTGATGGCGAAGCCGATGCGCGGATAGACGAACATGTCGCCGGCCTGGTATTGGGCGTGGGCTGTGAGCGAGGCTGCCAGCAGAAGGATGGATGTGAGGAGATGTCTCATGTTTGTATCAGTGCTTTTTTGTTGTTAACGTGCCGTCGCCCGATTTATTGTTTCAGCACGCTGTATAATTCGGCCTTGCGCTCCAGTTTCATGGGATAGGCGCGCGAGCTGCTGGGCATGCGGTAGAGGCGCATGGCGCGTCCCTCGAAGGTGAACTCTACGTAGCCGCCCACCTTGGGCTGGCTCTCGATATGGAACAGCGTGGTCAGCAGGTCGGTGGCTTTCTGTCCGGTGGTCACCACGGCCGTGCATTCAGGCAGCTGGCGCAGCAGGGCGGCCACGTCGGTCTGCTCGACCACCAGCAGGTCTTTGTCGCTGGCGGTGTTGGTGGTGCGGACCACGGCCGTGGCGGTGTCGAAGAGCGCAATGCCCTCGTGCTCTAGAAACTGGATGATCTGCTCGCGGCGGAAGCATTTGTGCTGCTCGTCGACGAAATGCTGCTTGTCGCCGAAGCACACCAGTCCCCAGATGCGCCACATGTCGTTGATAAAGTTAGGATAGAAGAAGTCCATGCACCATCGTTTGCGGGCGGGAGGAAAACTGCCCAGCATCAGCATGCGGGCATGGGGAGGCAGGAAAGGCTGCAGCGGATGGCGCTCTACAGGGTCGTGGGTCATGGGTTGAATCATGTTGTTTTCTGCGTGCAAAAATACACATTTTCCGACAAATAGATGGCCTGCTTCCAACATTTTTCGGGCAAATAGACGGGTGTTTTCTGAAATTTTCCGACAAATAGATGGTCGGTTTCCAATATTTTCCGTATATTTGCCTCTGAAATCTTTTTAACCTTTATAGCTGCTATGATGTCGTTATCTGTTTTTCTGGTCAGTATGTTTACGATGGTCGAGTTGAACTGCGAGAACCTGTTCGACTACCGGCACGACTCGCTGAAAAACGACTATGAGTATCTGCCCGATGCCACTCGCCATTGGAACCAGGGCAGGTATTGGAAGAAACTGAACAATATCGGGCGCACCATCATTGCCTGCGGCCGGCAGGAGAGTGGCTGGCAGGTGCCCGACCTGGTGGCGCTCTGCGAGGTGGAGAACGACTCGGTGCTGACCGACCTGACGCGCCGCTCGCTGTTGCGCAATGCCCGCTACGACTATCTGGTCACCCGTTCGCCCGACCTGCGCGGCATCGATGTGGCCCTGCTCTATTCGCCTTATTCGTTTGCCCTGCTCCGTCACTACTCGCTGGGCATTGAGCCCTATGGCAACCGCCGGCCTACGCGCGACATTCTCTATGCCTCGGGGGTGGTGGCCTCGGGCGACACCCTGCATGTGTTTGTCGTTCATGCGCCCAGCCGCTATGGTGGTGAGCGGGCTTCCAGACCTTACCGTCTGAGGGTGGCCGACCGGTTGTGCGCTGCCGTCGACTCCATCCGTCGGCTGTCGCCCCATGCCCATATCGTGATGGCTGGCGACTTCAACGACTATAGCTCCGATGCCGCCATCCAGCGCATTGAGAGCCATCAGATGACCGATGTCTCACGTGGGGCAAAGGGCACGCACGGAGCCCGTGGCACCTATCGTTATAAGGGAGAGTGGGGGAGCATCGACCATATCCTGGCCAGTCAGCCGTTGGCGGCCATGCTAGTGGACTGCCGTATCAACGACGAGTCCTTCCTGCTAGAAGCCGACGAGCGATATGGCGGCGTACAGCCCAAGCGCAACTACAAGGGTCTTAAATATCATCACGGCTATAGCGACCATCTGCCGCTCGTGGCGCGTTTCAGGCTGGATGTCTATCAGAAGTCAACTATCCCATATTAGAAGTCTGCTATCCCATATTTAGAAGTCTGCTATCCCATATTTAGGAGTCAGCTATCCCATGTTATAAGTATGTACGCTGGAGCCTTGGGCTGCTGGCAGGTAGTTGATGCCCCACCAACACTATTTTTTATAAATAATTGAATAACAGAAAGATACGCCATTTTAACATTTTTGAGATTAAATTTTTGTACCTGTTTTGTACCTAGGTTTTTGACGTTAAAAAGCTGCCCCCATCCATCACGGACGAAGGCAGCCGGCAAAACTTTGTATTAGAACGCTGCAAAGGTACGAAAAATATTCCAAATAACCTAATATTATGTAGTTGCCAGCGCCGTGAGTCGTTCTGAATAGTCGTTGAGAATATCAAGGACATCCAGGACATCCAGCAAACATAGTCCGCCCGCCCCCAGGTCCCTTGCAACAGATATAACCGTCCTGATTGCTCCGTTGATGTCCGATAATGTACTCATATATATGTCCGCTTCCGGGTCTCTCAGGTCAGCCACAAGGTTTGCCGCCTGTTTGCATAGTAATACTTGTTTCATGTTCTTATCCTTTATTGATTAATGATGCTGCAAAGATAGCACACTTGTAGCTTTCCGCAAAATGGCCTTTAACAATTCGATTCCCCCATGGAATAGAACTGCCTACCCGAAGCAACTGATTTCACGAACATTGAAAAATGCGTCCCCAAAACGGTATCAAAAGAGTATCACAAAAGATTAACATCTTTAACCTTCTGAAACAGACTCGAAAAAAGAAAAAAATTTTGGGAGAGAATGAAAGCAGGGTATATATTATATATTGGGGGGGGTGGGGGTGTCTCTCATGGTGCGGCAGTCCCGGACAAAGAAGGGAGAGAAGATGCGCTGAAAGAGCACGTTTGTAAAAATCTGTTACTTGGCCATTTCTGCTATCTTTATTAATATTTCATTTGCTCATGTCTTTGATTTTAAAGGTTTATTTACAGTTTGCCCGATATTTCAGCCGAATTTAAGATAAGTTTGCATTTATCATAATAACTATTATTGAAATATATTTTTATCTAGCTTGTAATCAACTAGTTACAAGTTTATGGGGTGTGTTAAATACTTAAATGCGTTATGATTTTGAAAACACAAATTAACAACTAGCGTTAATTGTAAATATTTTGCACTTTCGCCTCAGGCTTTCTCGTTTTGTCTCTGCTGCAAAGATATAAATAAAATCTGAGAAATGCGCTCAGAACGGCCAAATTTTTTTATGCTGATAAGTTATGCCTTATTGAGGGGATAGGCCAGCAGAACGAAAAAGAAGGAGCGCGAAACAAACAGACTTGTAACACGCTCCCACAAAAGAGAGAGAGAAAACCAACTGAATTATATAATATCGGATGAAATAACTCCGTCACAAAGGAGAGAGAACATCTTATCCGTGGTGATGCTCATATCAGTAGCTTTGCCGAAGTTACTGACCGCCTCGCCATTTAGAATGATGTCGCGCGAGTCCATCAACTCTTTTAGTAAGTTGCCGTCCGGGGTGCTGACACCTAGCTTCGCGGCCTCAGCTTTGAGAGCGTCCCACGCTGCCACAAAAGAGAGAAGGTGAGAGTAATACGTGCGTATATTCTCAGGGATAACAACCGTTGAGGCTGCTTTGATGTAATCTTGATACTCTTGTTCCTGGTACTCGACACAATAATCACCCGTTGCGCCTGACGATGCCTTCAAACGGACAGGAACGGGACAGGCCTTGGCGGCCTTCTGCAATGCCTCTGCCAGTGGGATAAGCTCTCTTTCCATGCTAGAAAACTGCTCGTCTGCCTGATGCCTCAATGCCTTAGGCACAAACTTCATATTAGCGAAGTATGCGGCCATGTCTGCTGCCAGCTGCTGCCGTACCTTCTCAGGGGTGGTGGCCTCGATGTCTTGCACGGTCTCTATCTTTGCGCCAGCTGCCCTGATGTCAGCGATAGCAAAATGAAGGTCGGATAGAGCCTCATTAAGTCGGGTTGTTACTTTTTGTTCTTGCGCCTGAGAATAGATAGCCTCAGGCATTTCGAGTGATGTATTATTTCTTGTTGTCATTTTTTCCTATTTTTTTAAGTTTGAGAATGTTTCGTAAGCTTCTGAGAAGGCGGCAAACTCTGGGTCGGAAATCACTCGCCCTGCTGCCTCTCTAAATGGTTGTAATATCTCACTAAAGGCATTTTCCGTGCGTTTTGAGACGCTTTCGTAATAATAGAGTATATCTGCATCGTGGCTGATAGATGCCAGCTCTCGCGCAAAAATAGCAATCTGTGAGCAAATCACTCTCGCCCCATAAAGATAGCCTTCTCCAATGGTGGCAATAGTAGCACTCGAAACTCCTTTGCTAGACAAGCTGCAAACGTTCTCTATTAGTTGTTCTTTTAGCGCGTTTATAGCGGCCTCCCTAGTCGTTATAAGACTGGTAAGCGAGTCGAAAATATCTTGCTTGTCGGATGCCTCCTGTATCTCTTGTAATGCCAAATGTGCCGCCTCAACTTGTGCGGCAAATAGTTTTAAATTCGTTGGTTTATCTTTCTGCATAATCTTTTAAGTGTTAGTAAATAAACGGTTCGTCCCAAAAGTATTGGATAAAATTTTTTCGGCCATGCAGCAAAACGAGTTGTCCGTTTTTGTTAGTGGTATGCTCTGCCTTAAATCTCTTGAGAGCTTTCAGCGTAGGAAAGCTAATAGTCAGGTGCTCTCGGGGGAAAGCTAGCACAAACTTTTGGTCGGCCGGGGGTGTTGTTGTTTTTGTCTCCATGTCTTTAATAGTTAATAGTCAAACGACAATTCCAGTTCCTTTGGTGGTGTGGGTTGGCGCGGAAGGTGGCAAAGGTCGCTGCCCGTAACAGTCGCGCAGATCTGCGCGCAGTAACCTTTCATGATGCCTGTCTTCGCATAATAGACTTTACACATCAACGACGGGCAGTCCATGCACCTGTTTTTTGATGGGTTATAAACTAGGGTTTTCATTCGACTATTATATTTTAGTTTCGTTCTGAACTTCTAAAAAAAGTTTCATCAATTCACAACTCCGGCAATGCGAAAGCCACCTGAGGACATAAGTACGATGGGTATCATTTGTGCGCTCCTCCGGCTTATCAAGTCCCTGTATTTTGGCCAGTGTGGTGAGGCCGTTAATAGCGTCGCGGCCTGTGGTCTGTTTGGTGGCCGTGATAAGTTGCTCGATTATTCCTTCCCGGCTGGTGAGGTCGGCTGCTGCACCTTCAACATGAACGGTGGCCGTGCCTCGCCTGACGCTAGCCATAAATTCTTTGTTGGCCGGGGTATTGAGCCAGCGTGAAAGCATCACTCCTACACTTGCTTTATTTGTTGTTGTAACCGTGTGCGCCATCCTGTAGGCGGTCTCGGCCACATCTCGCCCCAAAACGGCAATAGCCGCCAGCGCGATTTTGTCTTGAATTGGTATGTCTCTCTTTCCTTCCATTTTAACTTGTTTTTGGTATTGTGTGTTAAATTTCCGCTCAAAACGCTGCACCATCCGCGCCCTTTGCAAATTCAGCTCTTGCCGCCTGTATCATCCCATCCGTAATAATGCCAGTTTGAAAGAGTCCCCCTTCATGGAAGCTCTCATCCGTGCGCCCTTCTTGCACCCATTTATACACCATTTCTTCAAGTGTTATGGCCTTAGTTTGTTGCTGCTGGTCTTCCTCAGGTCGTACCCTCTGCCGTTTCCATGGGAGATACTTTTTACTAAACTGTTGCAAAATGTCCTGTATGTCGAAGGCAGAAAACGACTGCTTAAACTCGAGCAAATAATTCGCAAAATAAAGCATAGTGTCGTAAAGTGTGCAATAACCGCCATATTTTGCCACAAACATTTCAGCCGCTAAATTTGCCGCCTGTTCATTTATCTGCTCCCGTGCCGTACTCAGACCAAAGATTCCGACGATATGTCCTTTAACTATATTAGTTGCCGCTCCTAGGGTATCGTAGAGGCTATCGACTTGGCTCAACGTGATACAGGGGAACGTCAAACATTCGTTAGTATGCCTAATGGCATATTCCCACCGCCCCGGACAAAAGAAACTGTAAACTTTCTCAATCGAAGGGAAGGCTTTCATAAACTTTTCCGTTTCTGTCTGCTGCCTGACTGACAGACTCGGCCAGCTGCCTGATGTGCTGCTCCTGCGCTGCACGGATGTTTTCTTGTGGAGTGTTTCTGTGAGTGTTGCCATAGTTCCCCTGATTATATTTTTGTTCGTTCCTGTTCCAGTTGTTCACTGCTGCTTTCCAGTTCTTTATGGGCAAGCCGCTTTTCTGCCGCCAGCCGTTAGCCTCATAAAAATTATAAAGGTATTCCACATCTATATTAAATTTCTTTTCGGCCACATAATTCTGTACTTGGTCTAGGGTAGGGATGGACGTTTTCTTCATATATAATTCCAAATTATTTCCTTCTCCTATTCCTATTCCTATTCCTTTTCCGCTTTTGATTTGCTTTTGATTTGCTTTTGATGCGTGGTTATTACCCGAATTTCTCGGCACACCTTTTCCTCGCTCGCCGCCTTTTTTCCCTGCCTCTGAACGTACTAGGCTAAGCTCTTGGCCTCTTTCCAGGATAGGCTTTATGAGTTCCCACGCTACATTATCCACCGCCTCGTCGAATGTCGGTTCTTCCCCATCAAAAACGTACCTAGCCATCCCCCTGACTACCCGGCCATAACTCGCGTCAGGTACTCGATTTAAGGCTCGATGATAGCTTTCAAAAAAATTAAATTTCTTGTCCATGTTGGTTTTCTTGTTATCCTGATTGTCTTATTATTGAGCTAAGAAACGTTGTATCTCCCTTTCATCATATACAACTCTGCGGCCTATCTTCGTGGCCTTTATTTCGCCACATTTCGTCTTAGCCCACAAGGTCGGCATACTAATTCCCAGCATTTTGCATACCTCCTGTCGTGAGTATTGCTTCGGGAGTCGTTTTTTAGCGTGGTCGGCCTCTAAAGCCTTTGTGACCTCCTCGTTAATAACATCTCTTAGCCATTCCTGTATGAGTGGCAATGCCTCCTGAAAAAGAAAATTTAGTCTGTTCATATCTATTTTTTTTATGATATGGCAAAGGTATGTAGTTCAAACATACCTTCATATAGGAAGTGAAATAAAAGTTGGGGAGGTGAGTTTTTTTCTTTGGGAGGTGAAAAAAGGAGGTGAATTAATGCCAAAAAAAAACGCTCTCATAATTAGAGAGCGTTTAAAACTTCTATTCCCTGACCTTCGGAACGTACCGCCTGAAGGAGTCCCATTTCTTATCCGTTATCTCCGGGTGTTCCTTCGTTATCTCGTTGAATATCTTTCGTGCGACACCGTATTCCCTTTTTAGCCGCCCATCTGCCATATACCATCCTGTCTTTTTTCCCCATTTGCTAGCGTTCTTCTCTGCAACTAGGAAAAAGCTCACACAGTCACCCTCTGTCCTGAATAGTGACACAATCTCTTGCGGCTGATTGGCAGATACCGTGTAGATGTCCCCGGCCTCGTAGCCGTAGGCCTTCAAAAGCTCGTTCAGACGCTCTTTCCATTGATAGAGCATATCATCGCACATTACCCGATAGTCTCTCCACTCGTCAAACGTCCATGTACCTTTGTCTTTCTGTGCCTCGGCTATCTCCCGTGAATCATTGCCAAGCAATTTCTCCAGCCATTTATACATCTGTTTGGCATTTCTGATTAACCAACACAGACTCCTGCATCTCACCTCTCTGCTGCTCCACTTCTCCAGCGTCTTTTTTGCGTTGGGTTGTTGCGACTCAGCGAACATGGTGTTATAATCAAGCGCGGCCAGCATATCTGCGTATTTCTTCACGCTCCCGATGCTTTGCCCCCAGTCCCCTGAGACGGTCACAGTCGCGCTGCCTACCCTGCAAAGCACCTCAATATAATTAAAAGACTCGCCCATATCAAGCCTCCTTCCTGTTCATCTTTACTTCTTTGGCCTTCTGCTGGCTGACCTTCTCGAAAATATCATCCGCCTGCTCACTTAGTCCCGTCTTAATGTACCGCTCCAAGTTGCTGAGGCTCTTGTGGCCGCTTATCGTCATTATCTCGCGCTCTGTCAGCAGGCCTTCCCTAGAAAGGTTGGTTATTGCGCTCCTTCTTGCTGTGTGGCTGGTTATAAGCTCATATTTATATTTAATGATGCCGCCTCGCCCGTCACGCTTATAAACAGGGTCTCCGTCATGCTCCTTCGCGTATTCCTTCATCCGCTTATAGTCTGCTTTCTCGTTGTTTGTCATCTGCTCTCCCTGCATAGCCTTCAAGCATAGTTTTAAATATGTCTTTTCAGCGTCTTTCTCACGTCTTGTCATGGCCGTTTGGTATTCTGTCATGAGTGATGGGACGGTCTTTGCCAGCTCTCTCAAAATCTCTTTCAACAATAGGTTCACGCGTTGCAAAGGTACGTCAGGAGCCTGATAATTGTATTTTTCCAATATCTCATAACATCTTGCGTCCAAGATGGGAGCCTCAACAGAACTGCCCGTCTTTTTCTGTGTCAACCTGATAACGTTTGTCCCTCGGTCTGTCTTGCCAAAATTATACTTAGCAAAGCTGCTCGCGTCTGATATTCTTTGCCCTGAGAACACACACAAGAAGAAAAGGTCTCTCACTTTGTCACGCTGCCCCTCTAGTGGCATATTATATAGCGCGTCCAGCTCATCTTCATTTAAGTATATCTCCGTTTGCTTTTCATTCTTTTTCACCGTCTGCATCTGCCATGCCCTCAGGCTGACCGCGTTTTTGTTCAGTCCCTTCATAGCTGCATAGTTGCACAGTTTCTGCCCTGTGCCGAAGTGCTTGTTTACCGTTGTCGGCATGAGGCCTTTTCGCTCCATGAACAAACGAAAACGGGACACCCATTCGGGGGTTATATCCTCAAACGTCATGCCTTTACGCGAATATTCTTTCAGATATGCCAAGAACGTCCCCCAGTTTTTTATCGTTCCTACCGTGTACCGTCTGCCCGTCCGGGTGTCTTTGATTGTTCCGTCCGTGATGCCCTCGATGAACGACTCACAACAGGGTATTATCTCATGCAGCCTCCTGAGCTTTTCGGCCTTTTCACGCTCCCGTATATCTTCACGTGCCTTATATGCCTCAGCATTGGCCAGCCTGAACAAGGCATCCGTCAGGACGCTTTTATCTTCATTGCCCTTGATGTGTCCCTCATTGAATAACAGATTGATGGTTTGCTCTACCTTGTCTATCTGTGCTTTCAGCTCTGCTCCTGCACTCCCTGCCGTGGTGTAACTGTTCCAGTCAGAAGGCGAGCCGTTCACGTAGTATCTCAGCCACTCTTTCACGTTGACCGTTATACCCGTGTTTATGTTCCAATCGATTTTCATACTCGATTTCTGCACCCGTACATAAAGGGTCGCTTTCCCTTCTTTTTTGGTTGTCCTAATTCCGAATTTTGCCATTTCCTAAAATGTTATTTGTTAGTGTTTACAAAGGTACAATTTTTGTACCTATTTTGTACCTATTTTGTACCTATTTTGTACCTATTTTAGTTAATTTTAACAAAACTCCTTTAATCATGGCTTTTCGTAACTAGCTGATATTATAGGTTATAAGTGTGAACTGAAATTTCTCTAGATGAAGGCAAATAATTGATGCCCCACCAACACATCTGCAACAGAATGAAGGCAACGATGAGCATCCAGAGGGCGTTTCTGGTCTTCGTGGGATAGCCCAGCCGGTAGTGTATATAGGCCAGATAGGCAAACCAGGTGATGGCCGCCCAGGTCTCTTTCGGGTCCCATGCCCAGTAGTGGCCCCATGCCTCTTTAGCCCACAACGCTCCGAAGAGCATGCCCACGGTCATGAAGGCCAGTCCCACATAGACCAGGTTGTCGCAAATGTCCATCTCGGAGCGTTGTACGCGGAATGCTGCACCGGGGGCAATCTCCTCTGCGTTACGGGTGTTGCCGGCTGAGAACCGTGCATTCTCCCTTTTGCTTTTGATCAGCAGATAGAGCGCCATGACGGCAGCTGCGCCGAGCAGGGCATAGCAGAACATGTAGACGATGACGTGGGGGGCAAACCACGGACTCTGCAGGGCGGGCATGAGCGTCTTGTTGTGTATCTCTGGCTTGAAGAGGTTGACGCAGATGAACACGAAGGCCAGCAGGGTGCTGAACGAGAGTATCCATTTGTAGTGCCAACGGCTGTAGACGATGATGCCGGCCAGCGGGAGGAAGAACGAGTACCACAGGCGGGTCTCACCCATGGTGCGCAGGGGCGGCCGCTCGAGCGACAGCCACATGGCAAGGATGAACGCGAAGAAAACCACCAGGCCGATGGCGGTGGCTGCATAGGCCGTGCGGCTCTTGTCGCGCCAGGCGGCGTAAGCACCGAGAGCCCAGAGCAGGACGGCGCTGAGGGCAAAATAGACAAAATGGCTCCAGGTCATGGCTGTTCCTCCTTTCTGCGTTGTGCAAGTATAAACATGAGAATGGCACCGAGCAGCATCATGTAGATGCCGGTGTAGACAAAGGGCAGCCACGGGTCGCTGACCAGCTCAAGAATGCTGATCTCGCTCCAGCGGCCCCGCTCCGTGTCGTAGTTCAACTGATAGATCTTCCAGCCGTCAATGCTGTAGGGCTTGTTCACCAGGATATCGGTCTCGATGTCCTTACCGCTCTTGGTGAGTATCTCCACGCGTGAGACGTAGCGCTGGGGCTCGCGAGGCATCATGGCCAGGCTCTGGCGGTCGTTCAGTTTCAGCATCTGATAGGGGAACATGTAACTGCCGCAGGTAATCCAGCCGCTCTGCTTCGTGCCGGTGTGATGGGCATCCGTTGCGGGCATCCTTTCTGCATCGATATTCACCGCCGTGACGGCACCCGTATGCATCCAAGGCTCGAAGTAGGTGGTGTCTTCCTTCATGACGGGTGTGGC
>OCTX011873959.1_pt1 | contig 10901 bp, 13 predicted proteins | sample 1539691 | NCBI WGS metagenome assembly OCTX01 (sample SAMN02144231, study PRJEB22623) | gut metagenome | biome: sheep rumen | host: Ovis aries | place: New Zealand | reverse complement strand
AAGCGACAGTGATAGTGTCACCAGCCTTGAACTCTGGGAACTTCTTGCCGGTTGCAAATGCTTCTTCAGCAACTTTAATTAAATCCATTTTTGTTATAATTAAATTTGTTTATCGTTCCAACGCAACATGGCCAATAACTCTTCTACTGCCAGCGGTTACGCCGAAAAGCGGTGCAAAGGTACAAAGAATTTAAGAATTATACATCCCTATTGCTTAATAATTTGTTTTTTTAACACAATTATCTTGATTTTTTTGTACTTTTGCAGAGTAACCAACAAGAATTATATGATAAAAAGAGGTTTATTGTGGGGATTTGGCATCTTATTGATGACAGTTTCATGCACTTCCCATTACCAATTGACGGATGTCCAAAGGAGCAGAATATTGGTTGACAAGCGTTATGATGCACAGATAAGTGCGGAAGCAACTAACTTTCTGAAACCTTATAAGGCTAAAGTAGACTCTATTATGAGTCCCGTGGTGGGAACCATTGCAAAGTATATGGCTGCTAAGAAACCAGAAAGTGAGCTATCGAATTTGCTTGCAGACATTCTGGTATGGGGTGGAAAAGATTACGATGAGCATCCCGACTTGGGTATATATAATATAGGAGGCATTCGGGCAGCTTTCGCCAAAGGTAAAGTTACTTATGGCGATGTGTTGGATGTGGCTCCGTTTGAAAATAAGATTTGTTTCCTTACGCTAACGGGAGTGAAATTGATGGAATTGTTCCAGCAAATAGCTTCTCGTGGAGGCGAAGGAGTCAGTCATGGAGTTGCTTTAACCATCACAAGCGACGGGAAGTTGATTTCCGCAACGCTTCACGGCAAGCAGATAGATCCACAGGCAACCTATCGTATTGCTACGTTGGATTATCTCGCACAAGGTAATGACGGATTGATTGCCATGAAAGAAGGCACTAATCTACTTTCTCCACAAACCACGGAGAACAACGTGCGTTTCATTATCATGAATTATTTCCGTGAACAAGAGAAGGCGGGACGTGTAGTTGACTCGCAGATGGAGGGAAGAATCGTTTTGAATGACTAAACCATATATTTAGATATGAAAAAGATATTGTTTACGTGTGCTATATGTATCATTTGCATGGCGCAAGTCAATGCAAAGGGAAAAAAGGAGTTGGTTATCCTGCATACCAACGATACACATAGTTGCATTCTCCCGTTGAATGTGAACTTGGCAGATACGATGCTCGCTGGCAGAGGTGGCTTCCTTCGTCGTATTGCTATGTTGAAAGAGGAGAGAAAGCAGCATCCCGATTTGCTCTATTTTGATAGTGGCGATTTCTCGCAAGGTTCTACTTATTATACTATGTATAAGGGCGACGTGGAGATTGGTTTGATGAACATGATGGGAATTGATGCGTCTACGATTGGAAACCATGAATTCGATTTCGGAATTGATAACATGGCGCGAATGTTTAAGATGGCAAACTTCCCCATTCTTTGTTCCAACTATGATTTTACGGGTACGGTCTTGCAAGATGTAGTTAAGCCTTATACCATCATCAAACGCAAGAGAATCAAGATAGGTGTTTTCGCTCTCAATCCACAGATGGAAGGTCTCGTATTGGAAAAGAATTGCGTGGGTATTAAGTTTTTAGACCCTGCGAAGGTGGCTAACGAGATGGCTTCCATGCTAAAGAAGGAGAAAAAATGTGACGTGGTTATTTGTATCTCGCATTTAGGTTGGACGAACGATCTTTATTCCGACCTAAATGTATTTTCAAAAACACGAGGGGTAGATGTTGTTTTGGGCGGACATTCTCATACCTATTTCGATACCTTACGTTACATCAAGGACTTAGACGGAAAAGAAATCCCCGTTGACCAAAATGGTAAACATGGAATATTTATTGGCAAGTTAACGTTGAATTTTGATAAGAAGAAGTAAGGAAGATTATTGGTGTGAAAAAGAAACGCAGTTCTATTGAGATTCCTGAGGGCGTGCATGAAGTGATGCTTCATGCTTGTTGTGCTCCATGTTCGTCAGCCATAGTTGAGTGGATGATGGCTCATGAAGTGCGTCCTACTATCTTTTATTATAACCCGAATATCTTTCCGCAAGAAGAATATGAGATTCGTAAGAATGAAAGTAAGCGACATGCGAATAGCTTGGGAATCAAATGGATTGATGGAGATTACGACCATGAGAGATGGTTGGACGAGGTGAGGGGATTGGAGAACGAACACGAACGAGGTTCTCGGTGTCTCAGATGTTTCCGTTTGCGACTTGTGGCAACGGCTTTGCAAGCTCGTCAATTGGGTTTGTCGTATTTCACTACCACACTTGCCTCATCACGATGGAAAAGTATTGAACAAATCACACAAGCAGGTTTGGAGGCACAAGCAGTTGTTCCTGGCACTCTTTTCTGGGCACAAAATTGGCGAAAGGGTGGTTTGTCTGACCGAAGAAACCAACTATTGAAAGAGTATGGTTTTTACAACCAGCAATATTGCGGTTGTGAGTTTAGTATGAGGGCAAATCCACAATTGGCAAAAGACAATATGGAAAAAAGTGCAAACGTTGCTTGTTCAATCGATTAAAATTTATTATCTTCGCACCGAAATGAAAGACATTAAGAAAATTGTCCTCACTGGAGGACCATGCGCAGGCAAGACAACGGCGTTGGTAAGGATTATCGAGCACTTCTCGAGTCTTGGTTTTAAGGTATTCACGATTCCAGAAGTGCCAACCCTGTTTACACAAGCAGGGATGGACTACTTGACGGATAATAAGAACTTCTTCTACGAAGGTGAGAAGGCAACGTTGGAGATACAATTGGCATTGGAAGACCGCTTTTTGCGCATGGCAGAACAATGTACGGAACCGACAATCTTGGTTTGCGACCGTGGTACGATGGATATTTCTGCTTACATGAGTCCTGAGTTGTGGGAAGATATTACCACCGTGGTGGGTACAAGTACGGCAGAGTTGCGTGCCCGCTATGATGCCGTGTTGCATTTGGTGTCTGCCGCCGATGGTGCAGAGCAGTTTTATACCACCAGCAATAATGCCTCACGCAACGAAAGCGCCGACGAAAGAGGATTGCAGATTGCCCGTATGTTGGACAAGAAGGTGATAGATGCATGGACGGGTCATCCCCATTTGCGTGTCATCAACAACCATGAGGATTTCAACAAAAAACTGAATCGCGTGTTAAAGGAGATTTCCAATGTATTGGCATTGCCACAACCTATTGAGGAAGAACGCAAATACATTGTGGAATTGGTTGGAGATGGGGATATTCCTAATGCTATCATCAGCGAGATAACGCAAACCTATTTGGTGGCAGAGCCAGGATGTGAAGTGCGTTTGCGCAAACGTGGTTGGGATGGAAAGTATGTATATGTACACACTACCAAGAAGAGGATATCAACGAATGAACAAATAGAAACGGAGCGACAAATCAACAATAATCTTTACCAGTCTCTCTTGCAACAAGCCGACCCCTATCGGCAGACTATTTATAAGATACGCAAGAGCTTTATCTGGAAAGGACAATATTTCGAACTTGACGCTTTCAAGAAACCTATCGACAACCTGATGATTCTTGAAACAAAAGGCATTACGGAAGATGAAGCCGTGAAATTCCCACCATTCTTGAAAGTGGTGAAAGACATCACTGGAGACGGTAATTACTACAATTATAATATTGCCTTGAAAGGGTAGATGGTTTTCTCTTGTAGGATATATAATAAAACGAGGTGGGTTTTTGCCCGCCTCGTTTCACTTATTAGATGATTCCTTATTTCTTCTTATTAGCCTTTGCTTTAGCCTTAGCCTCTTTCTTAGCTACTTTTTCCCAATACTTGGCACCTTGTGCTTTTAAGTTTTCGGTGAAAGCCTTGGCGGATGCGTTGGTTAATGCTTCATCTTCGGGAGATGCGAATGCATGACGATAACCCTTTACTTCGTTCCAATGACCACGAGTGAAGTCGGGAACTTCAACAGGAAGGTTGCCGTTGTCCATAGAGATGGCTCCTAACTCTGCCAGACAACACCACTCTGCCAAATCATAAACGTCCATGTCGAGTGGCAAACCGTTGCGCAAGCAATAAACAAACCTACTATCCATCATGAAGTCCATTCCTCCATGACCACCAACTTCCTTGGCTTCCTCACCATATTTACGAACGATAGGACTGGTATATTTGGCAAGTAAAGCCTTGGTGTCTTCTTGTCCAAGATAGCTGTGTGCCGAAAGATTCTCATGATTGGGTTTCACGCCTGCATCATTCATGTCCTTTGCAGAGAGAGCATATCCCTCAACAGGATATTTGTTGGCAAAACCAGTGGTTCCCGTGAGTTGGTACATACGATTGTAAGGTTGTGGAGTCATCACGTTATGGTGAATTTCGATAACCTTACCCTTCTCTGTAGAAATCAAAGTTGTGGTATGATCGCCATTCCTGAATTCAGGACAAGGTTTGCCAGTACGGTCTTCCACCAATTTCTTACCGTTAAACGATTTCGTATCCATAGCTACGAGAGTACGCATACGGTCGCCACGGTGAATGTCAAGTACTTGTGCGATAGGACCAAGACCATGAGTAGCATAAACGTCGCCACGGAAATTCTTGTTGTATTCTAATCTCCAACCTAATTTATCATCAGCACCAGTCTTCCAATAAGCGCTCCAGAATGGACTCAGTTCGTGGCGATAAGCACCCTGAACGTAAATCACTTCACCAAACAATCCCTGTTGTGCCATGTTGAGAGAGTTGAGTTCAAAGAAGTCGTAGCAGCAATTCTCCAGAATCATGCAATGCAAACGTTTTTGCTCAGAGAGATTGATAAGCGTCCAAATCTCGTTCATGTTCATGGCAGAAGGTACTTCTATGGCAACATGCTTGCCACTTTCCAACGCTGCTTTAGCTACGAGGAAATGGTGAACCCAGTCGGTGGCGATATATACCACGTCGATGTCTTGACGTTTACACAATTCCAAGTATCCGTTTTCACCTGAGTAGATGTCTGCTGGGGGCATACTTGCATTGCGAAGATATTGTTGGCAAGCCTCTGCACGCTTTTGCTCATAGTCGCAGAGTGCCATGATTTGAATACCAGGAATGTGAGTCCAACGTTCTACGGCACCTGGTCCACGCATACCCAGACCCACGAAAGCCACGCGAACAACGTCGAGTTTGGGAGTTACCAATCCCAAAACCGATTGCTGTCCTGGTTGTCTGTCAGGTACGTTTGTTACGATGGTTCCGTTCTGAATCTTGTACGGCCAATCAAATGCTCCTGCTTTTGGTTGCTGTGCGAGTGTTACCTGTGGCAATAAGAAAGCCACGAGTACCAATAAGGTAGTAAATAACTGTTTTGTTTTCATTATAACATTAATTTTTAGATGTTTTACAAGCTAATGAATAGATTTTGCACAAAGATACACATTTATTTGATTAAAAGCATAGAAAAATGTGGGGAATTGTATTTTTTTTTGAAATTAGCAGTAAATTTGCAAACGAAAGGAGTATTAATATGGTTTCAATAGCCTTAGGATTACTTATTCCCTTGATGGGTACGATATTGGGTTCCGCATTTGTCTTCATGATGAAAAAGGGAATGTCAGACCATTTGCAGAAGTCGTTGCTTGGTTTTGCGTCGGGCGTAATGGTGGCTGCATCGGTATGGTCGTTGATTATTCCGTCGATAGAGATGTGTGAAGACATGGGGAAATGGTCGGTTCTTCCTGCTGCGATTGGCTTGTTGTTAGGTATGTCCTTCTTGTTGCTCATTGACGATATTACGCCTCACCTCCATATAGGCACGAGCAAACCAGAAGGTCCCCGTTCTCATCTATCGCGTACGGCCATGCTCGCATTGGCGGTTACCATCCACAATTTACCTGAAGGAATGGCGGTAGGTGTGGTTTTTGCGGGAGCCGAACAAGGAATGACGGGAATCTCCATTGCCAGTGCGTTGGCCGTATCATTGGGAATAGCCATTCAGAACATCCCTGAAGGAGCTATTATCTCCATGCCTATGTGTGCTGAAGGTAATAGTAAGTGGCGTTCGTTTATGATAGGAAGCCTAAGTGGGGTAGTGGAACCCATTGGCGGATTGTTGGTTGTGCTTTTGGCTTCGCTTATTATGCCCGTGTTACCTTACATGCTTGCTTTTGCGGCTGGTGCCATGCTTTATGTGGTGATAGAAGAGTTGATACCCGAAGCTTCGAATGGTGAACACAGCAATCTCAGTACGATTGGTTTTGCCATTGGTTTTGTGCTGATGATGGTACTCGATGTGGTAATGGGATGATTAGTCATGTAAAAACGTTGATTTTTTCTCTTTCGTGCAAGAGAGTTTCATTGTTTTTTATTAACTTTGCAACGAAAACATTAAAAACCGAAGAAATATGAAAGTTGTAATTTTGGGAATTTTTATTCTTTTGTCTATCGCACTTATTGGTTGGATGTTGGCAGAGGTGAAAGCTAAGTTTTGCCAATACGAATCTACGGATGATGAAGTAGAGGCAGAGAAGGAAACCAATGCACGGTTGTTGAAAGGCGGATGGAAAGAGATGTCTATCAAGGACGTTATCAAGCTCATCAGCACAAAGGGTTTCAGTGCCAATTAAAAACGATAGTCATGGGATACATTGAGAAAAACCTAATGGATGGTGAAAATATCATCTATGAGGCACGTCAGCATTGGATTATTTATTGGTTGCCGGCATTGTTGGTGATTATCGCCATCGTGCAATTCGTGATTCCTACCCAAAGCGAAGGATTGATGTTGCAATGTTGCTTTGCCTTGCTGCTGTTGTTGGCGGCATTGATATGGGCGGTTAATATCTATGGTGGCAGAAAGTATCTGTTGACCAACAAGCGACTGATATTGAAACGGGGCATCATCAAACGCAATTCATTGGATTTGATATTGCGCCGTTGCGAAGGAGTAAGCATCAGCCAAAGCATCATGGGTAGAATCCTTGACTACGGAACCGTTATCGTTTCCACGGGAGAGGTATCCAATAGCTTCTCGCACATAGAGAATCCCGTGAAGTTTTCCTCGATGATTAACCAGCAGATAGCCGATATTAACAAACACGCTTGACGATGGAAACAACATTCAACCAAATGGTGGCGGAGAGTATTCGTACCCATTGGAATCTCAACGCATTGTCCGATTATAAAGGCAAAACCCTTACTTACCACGATGTGGCAAAGGGTATTGAGGAGATACACATTCTCTTTAAGTTAATTGGAATCAAAAAGGGTGATAAGGTTGCTCTTTGCGGACGTAATAGTTCTAATTGGGGTGTGGCGTTTCTTGCTACGCTGACATACGGTGCCGTTTGTGTTCCCATCCTTCATGATTTCAAGGCAGAAAACATCCACAACATAGTCAACCATTCTGATGCTAAGTTGTTGTTCGTTGGTGATAATGTGTGGGAAAATCTTGATGAACAATCCATGCATGGTGCTAAGGTGATTGTTTCCATCATAGACAATTCAATACTCGTTTCACGTAACAAGAAGATATCTGCCGTCAAGGAAGAGGTGATACTTCAGTTTAAGAAGAAATTTCCTCATGGACTTACGCCAGAAAAGATAAGCTATCATAAGGAAAAGCCAGAGGAATTGGCGTATATCAGTTATACTTCGGGAACGACAAGTTTTTCCAAAGGTGTGATGATACCTTATCGTAGTTTGGTATCAAATCTTATCTTTGCACATGAGCATATCGAATTGAAGACAGGTGACGGTCATGTGTGTATGTTGCCTATGGCACATGCCTTTGGTTTGCTCTTTTCTTTCCTCTTCGAGTTCGTAGAGGGTTGCCATACCCAATTCCTTACGCGCACGCCGAGTCCGAAGATTATTTTCCAAGCGTATGCCGATGTAAAACCATCACTCATCATCACCGTTCCGCTCATTGTGGAGAAGGTGATAAAGAAGAATGTGTTGCCCAAGTTAGAAGAGCAACCCATGAAGACGATGTTGCGCATTCCTATCCTTCGTGATCGCTTGCTTGACAAGGTACGCCAGAAAATCACCGACCTCTTTGGAGGAAACTTCATGGAACTGGTGATTGGTGGTGCAGCCTTGAATGAGGAGGTGGAAGAATTCATGCGTCGTATCAAACTTCCCTATACCGTTGGTTATGGTATGACGGAGAGTGGTCCGCTGATTGGCTATACGGGATGGCAAACATTCAAGCGTGGCACGTGTGGCATTCCCGTTGATCGTATGGAAGTGAAGATTGACTCTGCCGATCCTGCTACGATAACAGGTGAGATTCTTGTCAAGGGCGAAAACGTGATGTTGGGTTATTACAAGAATCCCAAATCAACGGCAGAAGCAATCGACAAGAAAGGATGGTTGCACACGGGCGACTTGGGAACGATAGATGCAGAAGGAAACATCACCATTCGCGGACGTTCAAAGAACATGATTCTTGGACCGAGCGGCCAGAACATTTTCCCCGAGGAGATAGAGGAAAAGCTGAATAACCTTCCTTACGTGGAGGAGAGTATTGTGGTGCAGAAAGAGGGTAAGATTATTGCGTTGATTCATCCCAACTACCAAGAGGCGATGGAAAGGAAAGTCTCTAATGAGGAGATAGAGAAAATCATGAAAGACAATTTGAAAACCCTGAACACCCTAATCTCTAAATACGAACAGGTTTCCGACTTCAAGATTTTCCCCGAAGAATTTGAAAAGACACCCAAACGCTCCATCAAACGATACCTTTATCAGTAATTAAGACATCTTTTGCCATAGCGAAACATCATCTTTTTGTAGCTCCGAATGGGAGATATGAATAAGCAACAGCTTCAAGAAAGGGAAAACAATATCATCCAACTTGTTGCGACATTCTGCAACGAGCATTTGGATGAAGAGTGTGCTGCGCTTTGTACGCAATTGGTGCAAAAACTTGGGCGTCAGCATCCCTGTCTTTTTGAGTCAGGACGTTTGGAAATATGGGCAGCCGCTTCGGTTTATACCATTTGTAGCATCAACCTTTTGTTTGACAGACGAAAACCGTTGAGTCTTTCTTCTTCAGATATTTGTGATTACTATGGAATAAGCCACTCAACGATTACACGGAAGATGAGAATGATAAAAGAACAGTTGAAGATAGACCCAGTCTTCGATACGGAATTCATCTTGAGAGAGGAAGCAGATCGCCGTCCTTTCAATCCTTTCAAGAAGATAAACGAACTTTTTTCCGTGAGGAGAATATTAAACTCGATGAAAGGACACAACCATGAATAAGGATTATTCTATAGAATTGATGGAGTCGCATGGCATCAAACCCACAGCCAACCGCATTGTGGTGGTTAATGCCTTGTTGAAATGCGACCGTCCGATGTCGCTCAGCGAATTGGAAACAAAGATATTGACCATCGATAAGTCGGGTATCTTCCGTACTCTCAATCTTTTCAAGGAGCATCATTTCGTCCATGTCATCGAAGACGGGGGAGATGGAGTGCGCTATGAATTGTGCCATAGTCACAGCCATGAACACGATGATGATGTTCACGTGCATTTCTTTTGCGAGCATTGTCACAAGACCTTTTGTTTGGACAACATAAAAATCCCCTTGGTTGACTTGCCCGATGGATATGAAATGACCACCGTCAATTACGTCATCAAAGGCAAATGCCCAAATTGTAAGCATTGACCATTGATGATTGACCATTGAGCATTAAGCGTTATTGCTAATGATTTTTGTCAGCTTTTTTTTGTGAGAAAACAATTCAGGAGGTTGTGTTAAATAGTTAGTTTCATTTCGTACAATGGCCGTGTACCATTCGTACAACGTCAATGTACGTTTCGTACAATGCCCATGTACGATTCGTACATGCATCATGTACCAAATAGAAACGGCCTTTTAACACAACCTCCTTTATGCGTTTAGATGATAATTTGCATGGAATGACGGTCAGAAAGACCAATAAGCTATTTTTGTTTAGCATTTAGTGTCCAGTGTTTAGTGAAGAAGTGATAATTGAGAGAAAACCTAATTGTGAATTGTTAACTGTTAGCTGTTAATTGGTAACAGCTCAGCACCCCATGGCATGAAGACAAAAATCTTCAAAAATCTTCAATAATCTTATAAATAATTGTACTGGAATCTGTACAGGATCATCATTATTGTTAGATTTTTGAAGATTTTTGTTCGTGGTAAAGGAGGGGTGCTGAGTAGTTACGTTAATTGTGAATTGAGAATTGCTAATTATCAATCTTCTTCCAAGACCTCCCGTTTTTCTTCTTATTTCCTTAATTATTAACCATTTAAGTGTTTCAAGACCTCATGTAAGACCTCATGTAAGACCTCACCTAACACCTCATGTAAGACCTCATGTATTTCAAATTGAAAAATGAAGGTAATCTATCAACGCTAAACACAAAACACTCAACACTAAACATTACTCAGAGTGTGAGGTCTTACATGAGGTCTTACATGAGGTGTTAGGTGAGGTCTTACATGAGGTCTTGAAAAATACAACTCACTGATAATAAAATGTTTAGCTATAATTAGGTGAGGTCTTGGCGAGAACAAGAAAATTCGTGGTTTTTCGTCATAAAACGGATGGAAAGACCAAATAGTTTTTAGCTCCAAATAGATGCTGATAGTCTCTTTTTATGCACACAAAGCTCCCTATGACAAAACTGCAAAGCCGGCGAGTTTGGATGTGTAAACATCATGTTTACGTGGTATAAATATGGTGTTTGTCATCAACAAACATGATGTTTATGGGGCATGAGGAGATTCATTTGAATCATATTGGCGTTGTCGATTTTGGCTTTTATCTCCATTACATGAATTATTTGGTTCATCCGACATTTCGAGTGATATAATGACAAGATAATGAAGAAAACCGCTGAACATTTTGTATATTTGAATAATCACAAACAAA
>OCTX012018686.1_pt1 | contig 10903 bp, 5 predicted proteins | sample 1539691 | NCBI WGS metagenome assembly OCTX01 (sample SAMN02144231, study PRJEB22623) | gut metagenome | biome: sheep rumen | host: Ovis aries | place: New Zealand | reverse complement strand
TGCAGAATCACACTGCATTCCCGTCTTAGCCTATTCGCGCAACTCGCCTCAGCAAGAGCGGAAAGGAACCAATTGCGGCTGCAAAGGTACGATTAAGTTATGAATAATGCAAGAAAAAAAGAATTTTTTTTTATGCATTATCATGACGGAGTATCTTGGACAAAGTCAAAGGTACAAAAAAATAACGAAGACCAAAACGAAAACGAAAACTTTTTCCGCATGGGCACAAAAAAATCCGGAAGAACACCTTCCGGACTTTTATTCGATAACCGATAACCTTTATACTTCCTATCTATCTGGCACCACCGTCATATTGTTTGTCCATGCCTTCATAGATGAGTTTACTTTCGCCATCAACATCCGCTTGGAGGGTGGTGAAGGTGCTGTCGGTCAACAACTGTGTCTGCTGCTGGATGGAAACTACCAGTATTGCAGGCTTCTGATATTCTTTCTTGGTCATGGTTCTGCTATTATTTGATTACAATCCTTTTTCCATTATTTATATATATGCCCTTCTGATTGGGCTTGCCATTGAGCTTACGCCCCTGCAGGTCATACCATGCGTCGGCAGGTACTTCGTTCTTCATTCTTAATACTTCATTGACAGAAGTGATTTCTCCTCCACCAAAGTTCATCACAAAACGGCTGGCTCTGACTTCCGAATAAGGGGCGGGGGCATTAACGCCTTTCAGCTGGAAGTAGGCGCGGAAGGCACCGATGGTGAATTCTTCTTTGCTGGGAGTGTAGAGCTTGTTGTCTTTACCGAGATAAAGCACACTCATGTTCCAACTCGCCAAGCCGACAGTCGAGAAGTTTCCTTTGAAATCGGAGTAGGTGGTTTGCGCGTCGTTAGTGGTGTTATTGATTTTGACGTTCTGGAAGATAGGGCTGCTGAGGTTTGTTCCGCTTGCCCACTTTACAAGACAGGGTTGACCTGCTTCGAGATTGTTGAGGCTCTCGAAGTTCAGCTCTAAGATGTCATCCCCGAAGCTGGAGCTGTAGAGCTTCATCACTGTAGCGTCCTTCAGAGGCGTCTCTGTGGTGAAATCGTTTATGGCAAACGGCAGACAGAGGGTGTTCCATTTGTTGTCCTTGTAGAGCGTGCGTCCGCTCAGGGCTACGTTTACCGTCTCGCCATTATAGTTGCTCAGGCGTTTAGCGTTAATGTCATTGTCGTCGTTGTCGTAGAGGGTGATGTTGATGATGCCATTTGTCGCATCTGTTTTTTCAAAGTAAACATCATCCTTTCCACGACCGCCGACTGCTTTGACACTTCCAGTGAAGTAGCATTCTTGAATGATTGCTTCATGAGCCGCGCTACCCTGCATATATCCTGCAATGGAACCGACGAAGTTGTCACCTTTAACGGTCGCTTCACTATTGCAGTTGCTTACCTTTAGGCATTTGTTGAATCCAATAATGCCGCCTGCATAGTAGCCGGGCAATTTTTCGCCTTGGATGGTGGCTTCTGTAGCTGTAACCTCCACATCTGCTCCCGCAGTGCAGTTGAAGACACCCCATTCATTTGGTCCTTCGCCAGCGCTGTTACCAACTATGGCACCAACTGATTTATTGCCCGTGAAAGAGCAATGATCCAAACTCACATTTTTGATGACTGCCGGGTAATGAATATAGCCGAACAGACCGACGCCAAAGTCTTCTTTATTTTCGTAATTGATATTATATATCTTATGACCATAACCATCGAAAATACCCTCGAAAGGCTTACCTCCATCTTCCTCTCCATTGCCGATAGGAGTGAAGCCCTTTCCACTAAAGTTAAGGTCGGTAGTCAGCTTGAAGTAGATTCCGTTATAACTTTCACCGCTGTTCACATCCTCTGCAAGATTTTGTAAGTCTTCGACGGAATTGATGAGGAATGGATAACTTTCGGTTCCTTCTTCCACACCTGTATTCTTCACAAAGTGCAGCGCCCATGCTCCTTGTCCGAAAACGAGCAGGGAGGCGAGGACAAGAATTGTTTTTATATGTTTCATTGTAAAAACTGTTTGAGATAATTTCCAAATAATTATGAACTTTCCAAGTTCCAGAATTCAAGTTTAAAACTTTTGACCTTAGACCGCCGCAGGCTTTTAAAATGCACGCGAGGGTTCTGTGGCGTTCTTGTCGGTAATGCCGGTTTTCTGTTCAGAATTCAAATCCTCATAACCTGTCACCTGACCCGCTTCCAAAAGTGTTTCAAAGAAATCGTCGATGAATTCTTGTTGTTCTTCGGCTGGACGGTTGAAGACAATGCCGTTGAGCGTTTGCCCCTTGTAGGTTACATCTGCAGTGATGGCATCTTTTTGTGCATCATAGTGTACGTTGCTTAACTGCGGGATGTCCGCCAAAGGATTTAAGATTGTTATGTTGCCGTCGCGATCCATCTTGAAGTCGAATGTAGTATCCGATGTCCTACGGTTGATTCCATCATAGTTCACCATCTCGTTGTCCTTCATGAAGATGAATCCCCAGTAGCTGTCTTCTGTATAACGATCGTTCAGGTACATTATTACTCCGATGTGGTCGTAGGTGGTCATATCGCCATCTTCCTCTGTACGCCAATTGTCTGTCTCGCCGCTGAAAGGAAGTTCAGCATACCATTGGTCTGATAACGTACGCATTTGTTCCTCGGTGGCTGGAATTGCCTCCTTGGACTCTTCCACATTCACGTCGTCGTCCTTGCAGCTGCTCATCACCAGCAGCCCGAACAACAGGATAAATATTTTGTTCAATGTTTTCATCATTTTTATTTATTTAGTACTTAAGCCAAATGTTTGTGTTACTTGTTTATGTACTTCTTACCGTTGAAGATATACATACCGCGCAGTGGCTTGCCCGGCAGTTCGCGACCGTCAAGGTCATAGTAGCGGTGTGTGCCGTCCTCGTCAATGGTTTCGATGTTCTCGATTCCGGTGACGCCTTCTTCGTATAGTGTCATGCCGATGCTACGACTCCTTGCTGCATTGGTGTTTCCCAACAGATAAGCACGGTAGGGTAGGATGACGGCCTTCTTCTCGGCATCAGTAGAAGAGGCAACAGGATGCCAGTCGCCATCGCTCTGCAGGATGTAGGCACCCATCTCGTTGGCAGTCTTATTGTCAATGGCATCGAATGTGCCGCGCAATGTGTAGCCTGCCTCATCGATTTGTTGACCGTAAGTATTGCCGCCATTGGCAGGAATGGTCTGCTCAATATCTGTGTTGAGCGTAGTGGAATTCTTGCGGAAACGCTTGCTTCCTACCACCTTCAGCAGGTATGGCTTCATTGCCTCCAGTTCGCCACTCACCTCTTGGAAGACAAGAGTGTTGCCACTGCGCTCGCTCAGAATGTAGGCACGCGAGTAAGCGGGTACATTCGTCTTATAAGGAACGCAAACAGTATATGGAACAGATGATACTGGCAGTGAACGGGTGTTCTCTATCTTGGAGGTCTCGAAAGCATAAGGTACAATATAGTTGAGTGAATCGACCATACGGAATGCCTTTGCCTTAAACTTGCCATCCGTCATAGAAACCACGATGTTCGTGCTGTCGCTCTCGCCGTATGTGTATGGCACATAGACAAGCGTCTGACCTGTATTGATGCCGAGGCGCTTGAAGCCGCCTTTGCGCAGACCACTGACAATCTCGGTGGAGTCGCAGAAAAGGAAGTCAACGTAACGCAGCCCCTTGGACTTCACGAAAAGACTGTCCTCCAGACCTTTCAGTGTGACTGGCATTGCCACCCTCTCCAATTTCGTCAAAGGAGTCATCGTAGCTTTGCTCAGAGAGTCAACGGCAGTGTAGCGTAGCGCTGTGAGATCCTTCACACCTGTATGATTCTTGAACCATCCGTCCACGGACCTGATGCCAATCAACTCGTCGGGGGTTGCTGCTGCGTGACTGGCGAATGCCGAGAAGGCATCGTCGTCGTCGAAGGTTCCCTTGGAGATGTTGTTGGTTCGTTGCCATGAAGAGCCTGTGTAGGCCTCGTCGTGCATGTAGTTCTCATACTGGCTGGGACGCACATAGAAGGCATCGAATGTCGGGTTGTAGTTGTTACAGAGCCAACGCCAAACAGTATTTTCGGTAGTGATTTTCACTTTCTTCTTGGCGAGAATATACATACGTGTCAGCGATGCATCGTCGTCAAGAGCATTCCAATTGAACTCTTCCATGTCGTCGCCCAAAACGAGTGTCTCCATCGTCTCACACTGCTGCAGGGCACGGCTGCGCACCTCCTTCAGCGTACGTGGCAGAATGAGGGACTTCAGGTTGTAGCACTGCAGGAAAGAGTAGGCAGGCAGCACATTCTCTTCCTCTACATATACCTTGCGTGTGGTTATCACGTCAGGTGCCACACAGTAGTTGGTGGCCTTAAGGTCTGTGTCGTAGAGGTCGATGTACTCCAGACGTCCTGCGTAGTTGCGAGTGTTGCTCCATGGGCAGAAGCCTGCCATGTAGCGCAACAGTGAGAGATCACCGCCGGAGATGGGACCAATGACCTTCAGCTTCGTAATATTGGTGTAGTCGCCGCGAACGCCGTTCAGAGCCTTCAGTTTTGTACTTCCGCTTGTTGCATCCACCCATGTAGGAGTCAGTCCTAACTTCTCGGCAAGAGTGTTGGGTTCAGTCAGAGTAACAATACGAATATCATCATTTGTGGCTGAGGTCTTCTCTGGATTGATATGGTCGGCATACTGCGTCCACTTCGTGCGGTAAGCCTTCACCGCATTGCGCGGCACATAGATGACGAAGTCCTCGGGCAGGAATCGGAAGGCATCATCTTCCAGCTTGGGCACGCTGTCGCCCTTCATGGTGATGGTCTTCAGGCTACGGCATTGTTCGAACGCGGTTTCCATGATATATTCCACAGAGGCAGGAATGCTGACACGCTCCAGCTTCAAGTTGTACAAGAAGGTTTCGTCGAGCCGCTTCACCTTATTGAAGAACTGGAACCCGTCGAACGTCTTTAACCTATTCTCCTTCCACACTTCCGAGAACAAGCGTCCCAAGTCTTCCTTTTCGGTAACGACCGATGGGAAGAACTCTCCGCTCTCCACCATCAGATCCCATACGGCATCGTCCTCGAAGGGTGCGACGACGTTCATCGTCTGGTTTATGACGCAGGGGTCGTTCAGGTAGTCTTCATAGAGGGACTTCCTCGTGTAAACCACTTGCAGGGGCCTTCCCCACGGGTTTTTGCGGTTGCTCTTGGCATGCTCCTTGGCTGTGAACACCAGTTCCTCCAACGGATAGTCAAGCAGGCCGCTGGTGTACCCCCATTCGTCGTAGTCTTCCAGTGCGGAAGTGATGGCAACCCGCTTCAAGTTGCTGCATCCCGCGAAGACTCGTGCGCTCACTTTTTTGAGGTCCTTCGGCAGGATGATTGTCTCCAAAGGCGTGCAGTTGTAGAAAAGGAATCTTGGCAAGTTGTCGTCCTCCTCTACCTTCTCCCAACCGTCGTGGAAGAAGAGTGTTGAGAGGTTGATGTAGTTTGCCTTGCAGTCGCCGTCCTTCCTGATGCTGGCATTGTAGAGGTTGAGGTAACGCAGCTGACCGTCTGTGGGAACGGTACCGCGTTCGTAGCCGTTGTTGCCAGCGAGGTAGCGGATGACCCAAAGGTCGAGCGTGTTGAGCGGACCGCTGATGGTGAGTGAATCGTACTTCGAGTAGTTGCCATGTATGTAGCGAGGTTCGTCGCCGGCTCTTGAACCTGAGTAGCTCCATTCGACGTAGAGCCCCAATTCGTCGGCGAGGGTGCCTTTTTCCTTCACGGTTACTACCTTCTTGACTGTCGATTTGCTTTCGCTTACAATATAGTCTTTGTACTCAGCCCATTCATTGAGGTAGGCGTCGAGACTGTTGGCAGGCACGTAGATCTTCATTCCCTCGTGCTTCGTGAACACCCCCTCGCCAAGCTTTGCAGGTGTGGTACCGCGCACGATGATGGTGTTCAGGTTGCCACAATTACCGAAGGCGCCGCTCTCAATCTTCGTCGTGGCGGCAGGCAACTCAATCTCCTGCAGTTTAGCACATCCGTCGAAGGCGTGCTCCTGGATGGTCTTGATAGTCTGGGGTAGCATGATGTTGCTCATCAGAGCGCAGCCACGGAACCATTCCTTGCCCACGTAGTCGAGTCCGATGCAGTCGAAGTACTTGAAGTCGTAGAAGGAGAGGATGTTGTCCTTCTGAGCGGTGAACTTACCATCGAGCCATGCGAAGCCTGCACCGCTGAGGCGAGCCAGATCGATGTAGTTGTCCCAGAGCTTCCAGTCGTTTCCTGTGTGTGCCATGTCGTAGTATGCCATCGGCTTCAGAGCTGCCCTGATGCCATCGTCAGAGGGATGGATTATGCAGGGCAGGAAACGGTCTTTGTACTTGACCCAAGTTGTGTCTGCCTCGAACCATGCCACCTGCTCGGGCATCATCTTAATGCGTGCCGTGGTGCCGTCGAGGATGCCATTGCCTATCTTCACCCATGCGGGCTTGATAGGGTCGATACGGTTATTGCCGTCGGTGACGAGGTAGAGCAGATCAAGGTTGACCAGGTTCTTGCAGTTTGCGAAACAGGAGTCACCCAGTGTCATTTCGAGTCCTGTGTAACTGTCGCCGAAAGCACCCTTACCGTACAGGTCTGTGAAGTTCACCACGCGCAAGTTTTCATTGCCCATGAAAGCTTTGCGGTGTACGGCATCCAGCTGGTAGTTGTTCCATTCGCCGATGTCGTTGCAGAGCTTCAGTGCGCCCTGATGTTCGTTGATAAACTCGTTGTCGGCACCTGTCACTTCGGTGTGCTGTATAAGATGACCTTTTACCTTGTGCTCGCGCAGGATGGAGTTGTTCTCGTAAGCGTATGCATAATGTGCGCCGTACTCCTTCAGTTTGGCCTTAGGCATTGCTTCCTGATATGTGAAGTAACGCTTCAGTGGTGCCCACGACTCGCTTTGGAGGAAGTCGTCCTTGCGTGATGGGTCGATGACGATGTGGAACTTTGTGCTGTCAAGTCCGGCGAAGATGCTGTCGCCGCCCAAGATGAAGTTCTCTGGTCCGAGGGGGCGTGTGCCTTTCTCGTTGTCCTTGAGTAGTGTGCTGAACTCCACGAGGTTGTTGCATCCTACGAAGGCAGAGTCTGGAATGGTGAAGAGCATCGGGGCGCCGACATTGCTCGACTGGTTCTCCATAGAGTGGAAGCTGACGGTCTTCAGCTTCTTGTGGTCGCGGAAAGCCTTCTTTGCGAAAGTCATGGTGCGGTTGGACGTGTAGCTGTTGCCGTCGTCGTCGAAGCCTGCATAGATGGTGGCATCGGTCAAATCCTGTGCCACATCTTTAATATATGTATGGTATATGATGTTCTTCGACGGTGTGGTGATGACATAACTGCCACCGACGAGGCTCACCTGGTGCATGTTGGCAATGACGTTGTTGCGAATACCTTTCTTTAGCAACTCGCCATTATATGTGTCGCTGCCCCCCCAACATTTCACTGCTGCCTGTCCGGACAAGGCTGAGGTGGTCGCTGCGAGTCCAAGGACGTTTTCCATAACATTCCATAATGTTTGTTTGCGGAATATGGCATTTGATGCATTAGTGGCCGCTGCAAGGGCATTTTCCGCAGTCGTTACAGCTTGGGATAATGTCTTGACAGACGGGATAGCCTGGCTGAAGTCCAGTGCTGTAAACATGAATTTCTCCCAGTTTCTGGCTGCCATTTGTTCCAAAGATCGTTGGGTAAGTATGAATGTATTATTAACACCGATCAAACCACGGTCTCTCAATATCTCTATGGAACCTTTTGAGATTAAATATTTGGCTGGATCTTGTCCAAACAATCCACCGATGGTAGTTGCAATGCGTTCGGTAGATCGTTCTTCTATTGCACTAGCAATATCTGCGGAGATAGATGCAATAAGTTCTTTATTTGTTTGTGCAACGGTCAATTCCTGACCGGCCTGATGCATTGCTAATCCTGCTGTTCGGACACTCGCTGCAGAGGGCTTGGCAACCGCAGAAGCGATGGATGTGGACCACAGCAAAACCTCGGCAGCGATACGGGGAGCCGTCCACCATGACACGTCCTGACTGACGGTCTGCGAGGTCTGCCGGATGCCGCCGAGCGATGTCATGAAACTGTAGGTAAGTCCGTCCTTCGTGAAGTCCTTCTTGGGGCTGGGCGTGAAGTCCACAGGTTCGATGTAGCCCAAGTAGGCTTGCCAGTTGGGGTCGTCCATGAACTGGGAATAGAGCTGGGTGGCGACGAGAATCTTGAAGCCTTTCGGTACTTCCGGGTCTTTCTCGAGGTTGATGCCTCCATTCTTGATGTCCTCCTCGGTGTATTTCTTCACGCCGAAGATGTTGTCGCCAGGGATGACGTCCGTAGGACCAAGAGCCGTCCAGTGCTTTTCGCCGTCCTCAACACAGTAGAACATGCGCAGTTCCTTGAGGCTATCGCACCCCTGAAACGCATTGTTCATAATGATCATCTTCGGTTCGGAGAGGGAGTTCGAACTGCGGCCGTTGGTCTGCCAGAACTCGATGGCTCTCACGTCCTTGCTTCCTCCGAGGCTCTTGATAGCGATGGTCTTATAGTTGTAATATGAACCCGGGTCGTTGTAGATGCGCATGACGCCGTTGACGTCTTTTTTCTTCAGATAGTCGTTGTCTGCACCGAGCACCTGGGTGTACCAGATGTTCTCTTCGGAGTTAGAGAGCAACTGTGCGGCATTGAACTGCTGGTAGTCGCCGTTCCAAAGCCGTAATTGCTGTAGGATGGCGTTGTGGCCGTCGTTGGTATTCTTGATGGCATCGCCAGCGGTGGTATAGAAAAGGTTGTACTTTGCTCCGTTTACGTCAAAGCTATTACTGTTGAATGTATGGTTATAGACAATGATGTTCTTGCGCAGTTCTTTCCATGTCTCGCTGCCCATGTATGCCTGATATTGTGAGGCATCGGTGCTGAAGGTGGCATTGGGTGAGTTCTCGAAGACATTGCTGCTCACATAGCTCACCTGATTGGGTGCCAGAGCTTCCCAATGGTTACTGCCCTTAGTGGTATATTGCATCATCTTTATCTCCGTCAGATTGGGACAGTCGGCAAAAGCCATGTCACCTATGATGAAGTCAAACGGAGTCTGTGCATTGTAGGCGTTTGCATCGGTGTCCTTGAAGTAGAGGGTCTTCAAATCGGTACATCCCTTGAAAGCATAGGGAGCAATGCAGGCCATAAGAGTGTAATCGTTGAAGTAGCCTGAGAGGTCGTTGTGGATTTGCGCACCATCGGAGGGAATATGCCCGTTGTCCCATCCGTTTACAGCTGTGACGAAAATTTCCTTGTCGTTGACTTTCTTCACCAGCCATCCGTCTTTGTTGAGGTAGAAGCCTTTCTGTTGGCATAACTCGTCGCTGAGGTAGAGGTGGTAGTCGGTGCGACTGAGGTAGAGGTAGTTTGTGCCGTCCATCGTGCGCTCCTTCTTGGGTGTGGGCTTGGCAGTTTCGATACCGAAGTTTGGAGCTTGCTGGATATCGCGTACTATTTGCACGCCGCTACGCTGCCAAGGGTTGCTGATGAAGCAACCGCCGGTGTTTGTCGCCCAGTGGTGGAAGGTTACATTGTCGGGGGCTGTCAGCTCGATGGTAGCACCGTTCTGCCAGTACTCCACGCCATTGAAGTTCACGGTTGCTTCGCTGACAATCTTGCCTGTGCAGCCTTCGGGCACGGAGATTTTGTTGAACACGACCTCGCCCTGTTTCTCGCCGAAGACTCTGGTGTAGTAGCAGTTCTTGAGGCTGTACGTCACATTCGTTGCCGTACGCACATAAGTGGCGCAGCCACTGACGAAGGCGAATTCCTTCGTGTCACTCATGCAGTGGTCGAAGGTGATGGGTCTGTTGGTGAATCCCACGAAGGTTGCGCTGTTAGTACAGAAGTTGGTGATGTTTCCTGTGAAGGTGCAGTCCTTGATAACGGGATCTGCCTTGCAGGTTTCTTTGACCAATCCCACGAGACCGCCGAATGTAGCATCTTCCTTCAGTTTGGAATCTGCCCAAAGTGTGCAGCTTGAGTTGCAGTCTAAGATTGTGGTTGTCCTGTCGCCATCGATGATGCTGGCGATGCTGGCTGCATACTTGTGGCTGCTATAGATACCGCCCTTTACATTGAGGTGTCGGATAGTGGCACCATCCAGACGAACGAACGGGGCGCAGTAGTCGTCGATTACCTCGAAGCCTGTTGATTTGGCTCCACCCCGGTTGTAGGTGAGTGTATGCCCGTCGCCGTCGAAAGTGCCGCTAAAAGCTTTCGACTCGCTGCCAATATTGTTGCCTTCCAAGTCAAGGTCGGTTGTCAGCCTGAAGAACTCGTCATCTTGATTGTTTCCAGCTGCCACCTGGCTTGCCAAGTCTTTCCAGTCTTGAATACTTTGAATGAGGTAGGGATCACTTTGGGTTCCGTGTCCATCCCATGCCCATGTTCCCTGTGCGACCATGCACAGCAGGGTGATTGTCAATAAAAGAAGTTTCTTTTCCATATGTAGTTTATTTAATATTCAATCCTCGTATTTCTCTGCCTGTTCTGTTTTTATCCTCCGTGAGCGCGGAGGCTCATTTGTAATCGTTCAGAAGCTCCTGCACATAGCAGTTGCTCACCGTGCCGTTGCCATCGTGAGCAGCATCACAAGGAGCATCATCGCTGCCCGTCGCGTTGCACCCAGCCCCGAGGCCAACGGCGCGAAAAAGAAATTCTTTTCCATTGAGTGTTTTGTAATCCTTTTCATCTTTTTCCTTTTTGTTTCGTGTCTGTATTATGTGTTTAACAAATTTTTCAGCGTTTTCGCCTGCAAAGGTAATAATAAAAAACGAAAACGAAAACGAAAACGAAAACTTTTTCCGCATGGGCACAAAAAAATCCGGAAGAACACCTTCCG
>OCTX012263409.1_pt1 | contig 10904 bp, 16 predicted proteins | sample 1539691 | NCBI WGS metagenome assembly OCTX01 (sample SAMN02144231, study PRJEB22623) | gut metagenome | biome: sheep rumen | host: Ovis aries | place: New Zealand | reverse complement strand
CAAGGAACGAATTGTAGAAGTTGAGATTTCTTCTTCGTATTTTTGGTGGATTAGTTTGACCACATTGTTTTTTATCCTTTCAGCTTCTTCCTCTGATAAGTCAGTTTCTTCCAAGAGTTTGTTTTTTATACGGATTGGTTGGAAGTCTTCTATTTCTCCATCGTTATTCAATACTTTCATATATTTTGTCCTCCTTGTAGTCGCCATTGTAGGTTGTTGCTGTGTCATCGTTCTTTATTGTAACTGCTTGTATGATTGCTTCGTTCTTACCTGCAGTTATGGTTAGGTTGTTTGCATTGTAGACTCCTATTCGTAGTGTGCCTTCAAAACCGTTGTCGCCTACTGCATCGTTTATCATTAATCCGCACCTTGCAAATGTTGACCTTATGAAATAAAACTGACAATAACCCTCTGGAATGTGTATCGGTCTGTCCACAACGATAGTGTAATGATTGTGGGGATAAAACTTGTAAACACCATCACTATTAGGTTCAACCTCATAGGTCTGTGGTAAGTATTTAGTACCATCAATGCAACCGATTAATTTGTTGCCTTTGTTAGTGGTGTGTTCCACTTTACCAATCCTTAAATCAATACCATTCTCTTTAATACAATCCTCAAACTCTGGAAAGAGTTCCTTCAAATTCTCATTACCAATTATCATATTAATCTCCTCTGTGCTTTCGCTTCGTTTATTCGTTTTTTTGCTATTTCGTAGTATTTCGGTTCTAATTCTATACCAATGAAGTTACGGTTTGTTTGATGACAAGCAACCCCAGTTGTTCCACTTCCCATAAAGCAATCCAATACTGTATCGTTAGGATTACTCCAAGACAATATATGGTCTTTCGCAAGGTCTAATGGGAAGATAGCGGGATGTTCAAATGCTATTGGATTTTTGGAAGAATTTCCTTTACCAGTTTTATAATTCCAAACATTTGTCCTAACACCAAATTCCCTCAATCTTCTTTTTTCAATTGCACCATTTTGTCTTTTGAAAGAACCATCTGCTTGTCTTTCAGAACCACTTATCAAATGACCAAAACCACTATTTTTCTTATCTTGGATTAGATTGATTGTTTTGGGCTTACCTTTTGAAAGAATGAACATATACTCAAAGCAAGGATAATATCTAACTTGTTCGGGGAAAGGTATTCCAGTCTTTTGGTATATCATTGTATCGTGTATGTTGAAACCTATTTCCTTGAAGTATAATGCTTGTCGGAAACTTGTACCAGTTTCGCTGCCATTGATTGTAGCATCATTAACAACCCATACAATAACTCCACCATCTTTTACGATTGGGTATAATTTGTTTGCCACTTGCTTGAATATGTCAAAATCCCAGTTAAGAGAACCATTGTAGGTTCGTAGGTTATCATATGGTGGTGATGTTACTACTAAATCGACCTTAATATCATCATCGATTAGGTCTTGCATAATAGTTAAACAATCTCCTTGTATAAGTTTAACATCACTCATCTAATTCCTCCAATTCGCAGAACCGAAACAATATAGTAAAGTCCTTTTGGACTGTTTTGCACGAATGGTGGCAAGTATGATAAACATTCTCACGACCAGTAAACCGTTCATAAAAAGGACAATCTTGGCAATCAGTAACCCGTATGATCTTCATGCTTCCACCCAGTAATATCCAAGATTACCATCCTTCTCATAATTGATTTCACTTAAAATATTACTATTGCAATACATACCGCTACTAATCAATCTGCTAACAGTACGGGAATTGACTAAAGCTCTGTTCAAACCGAACCATTCACTGTTAATCCATTCGCTAATCTGTTTGGCGGTGAACCTTTTGCCTTTATTCATTACAAGGTAGGCTTTGATTAGTGTCCTCACTTTCAAGTTAACGGTTTCTTTAGCCATACTCATACCACCCCGTAATGCCAAACATTCCGTTTATCCTTTCTTTCACGGGTGATGCCCTTGCTCTGCAACCAATTACCAGTCAACAACCTTGCGACATTGGCACTTGTGCAGCCATGACGTCCACCGAAACCGAACTCATTCAAGAACTCGCTTAACTGTTTACTGGTGTACCTTTTGCCCTTATTGGCACATAGGAACACCCTTACAGCGAACCTTATCTTCTCTTTATCCTTCATAATTCATCTTCTCCTTTATGTAAAAATTGATATATGGTGTTGCTTGTAATTTCACCAATACCCTCCACTTCTTTGAAATCATTAACAGTCAAATCCATCAAATCATAAATTGTATTGATGGTATGATGTTCCCTTATAGCATTAGCCTTCTTACTGCTAATGTTCTTCGCACTACAAAGCAAAACATCAACAGCATCCTGCGAAGGAACCATCCTAGTAACATTGCTATAAAACTTGGACTTGCCATCACAACACTTGATAGATTGTAATAACATTTCCTGGAAAGCATTCTCCTCACTATCACATTCAATCGGTGTAGTGAAAGTCCTTAACCGTCTTAAAGCACCATAATACTTGCCAAGATTAGTCGCAAAATACTTCGGGAAATTATTCCTCCACTTAGTATTGACATAAAACCAGGACTCTTTCAAATACTGGCGGACATCACCCACCACCATCACATAATGATACGGGTACTGGAGTGATTGGTTAGCAGCTTCATTAAACAAACTCTCATTCAATACGCTGCTCATAAAATCAGACATTATCTTATACTCGAAGACTACTTGATCATCAAATAGGTAGTCGCCGACATCTAATGTTTCAACATTGGCCTTGTGGCCTTTGGTGGTGTAGTAGGTAGAAGCTCGTTCTCTCCTACCTTTTTCACGTGAATCAATAATTATGTTCATACGCATACCCAACTTCTGTTTACCTTGTGGATGTTGAGCTTGTCATAAATGGTTGGTATCATGTCAAGGTTCCAATCGCATTTAATCATCTCTTCCACCACTTTCTTTGCGGTTTCCTCATTGCCATAAGTTCCGACATAAACTTTTTCCTTGTTGATGGTCTTGGTTACTTTCCATCTGTCATTCCTTATGTGGTAGTAGTTAGGTAGTTTTTTCTCGGTTACTGGTTCCTTGTAAGTGTCAGGACCAGTTTGCACATTGCCACATACGGGGCATTTGTATTTTGCTATGTGTGTGATTTGGTTGGTGCATCTCCAATGCATCACACTATCACATTCTTCACAAATCATCTTAAACATCTTCTCCAAAAGTTACATTTGGGTTACTTGCAGTTACCCAAGAGTTACCAATTCAAAGGTAACCTTTAAAACTGTTTTTAACCCTTTGATTTTCAAATAAACCATTATTAAGCATTATAATTTTTGAGGTTACCAAAGTTACCAAGTTTCAGAGAGAACCCATCCCCTATTACATAAAATTTATTAAACAAAATTTATGCTTGGTTTCTTATAGGGGTACTTCTTATAGAAGTTACTTTAGTAACCTTAAAATAATAATAATAATAAGGGCTTATTTTTATAGAAAGAAGCAAGGAGAATGAAGTTACAAGGTTACCAGTCAAAAGTAACCTTTGGTAACCTTGGTAACCTTAAACCTTACTTCAAAATTTGTATAAATTCCTCAAAATCTAAAGTAAAACCTTTCATAGTCTTGCCTTTGATTTTATAATTCTTATATTCCTTATTAAGCAAATCTGCTAAAGCAGTACCAGTAATTTGAATATCAGAATACTTTCGTAAAGCTTTGCCAACATTACCTCGAACAAGAATAGTGTCATCATCCTTGAATATAAGATAGTTAATAATTTTAAACTTAATCAAGTTAGACAAGTTCTCTTTAAAGTTCTTCTCATACTCATCAGTCAATATCTCTTGCTCATCATCTACAGGTGGACTAACAGTGCCACTAACACCAAGAAGATTCTTGTTGACATTCTTCTTATAATCATTCATAACCATATTCCTGAAGTCATCAATAATATCATCATCACTATTAGTTAGATCCATAAGCTCGGTGTCTTGATAAATCCAGTTCCAATCATCCTTATCATAACCTATATACTCGAATAGTGCATCAAGTAACGAGTCTACAAATATGGTTGGATTGCATTTCAACAATTGCATATTCTCGCTAATGTACCAAATGAAGAAATCGCCAATAGGTCTTAATAGTAGGAAGTCTGTTTCTCTCCAATTGGTATGATGGAATCTGTCATAGAACTGTGCCTTGTCTTTTTCATCCATCCTTTCTGATTTGGTAAATTCTATGAATTCGCTTCGTCTTATGAACGCATCGTGTGAGGGTATGAAATGGTTACTGGTGAAGATTATGTTGGAGTATGCTGGTATTTTCACGTGTACTCCATCTTCCATCTTCTCTCTGCAGTAACGATTTTCCACTGCTCTTTTTAACAAGTCTAACATTGCACTATTCCTTTCAATGACATTGGAAGGTTCGTTGATAATGCAACCTATACCTTGTCTGCTTAAAGCATTTCCCATCCTGTACTCACTATCTGCAGATGAACCACCAATACTGATTTCATCATCTATTACAGTATATAATGATAATGCTATCTCTGCAAGTGTGGTTTTAGCTGTTTGACTAACTCCATAAAGGAAGAGTAATCTTTGCCATTGATAATCTGTCTTGAAGATATAACTAAATGGGCAACGAATACCAAACCTTAAAATATGAGATAGTTTGGTCTTGTCGCCTTTATATGATTTGTAAAGCTTATCCCATACTGTTAATCCTTTCTTTATGGATTCGACACTTGGCTTGATTATAGGTATGGTTCCTTCATTATCTGCACGAGCTAACTCATTAGTCATAGGATTAATGAATACTCCTTTTACTTGAATGTCTGCCATTATATGTATCTGATCAAGTTCAACATATTCACGGATAATCTCATTCAACAAACCATTATATTCTCTAGGTTTCAATACGATTCCACCACGTTTTTTCAATTGTCTTTCGATGGATTCAATATCATTTCCTTTAATTGTTTGTTTGAATGGCATACCTTTACGGTAATAAGTGAAACATAATTGAGGGCTTGCTTGTTTATCCAATACATTATAACATTCGTAAAACTCTAAAGGTTCAATGTTCATAACAACATAAGCATCGGAATGGTAAATCTCTCCATTCTTTGCTTTATTCCAAGTATAAACACCAATCTCTTTGTTATCATAATCAATTGAAAGGTATTTCTTTTGATAACTATTCTTCTTCCTTAAAAGGATTGTATGTCTTCTATGTTTTCCAGCATACTTGTTCATAAGGAAGTAGAATTTTTTACTGTTGAAATTAGGATCATGTTCTTCAACCAGTTTTACGAATGATGGTAATCCTGCTTTGTACATATCTTTTTTATCATAGTTTTGGAGCATTGTCTTTTTAAATTCTGTTGAATTGTCAAAGTATTCTCCCATACTGTTTATGATGTTATTGCAGATTTTATTGCAGGAACTTTTTGTAATGTTTTCGCTGAAGTATCCTCCAAGGAACAGTGTGCCTTGATGTTTGCTCCCATCTATCTTTTTGAGTAATGGGCATAACAGCTCAGTTACTTCTTTGATTTCGTTCTTTTTCATTTCCTTTAATGGTTTTTGATAGCTGCTTTTTTTGGTTTCCCTTTCTTCTATTTCATGTGGTTCGGAGTATGTGAAACCTTTATTGATTAAATGGTTTTTTATAGTTTCATTAATATTATCCACAACATCTATATCATCGATATGATTAATTGATGAAATTACTTTGTAACCATTTTCCTTGTTTGCAGACTTGTTAAAAACCATACATCCTGGTAATAAACATTGTTTGCTTCCCTCTTTAGTAAATATTTCAATGCTGTGTTTAAGAGACTTCCCAGCCAACTCTTTAATTGCAAAGTTAGATGGGAAATGCAAATGTTTACTGGTTTCGTGGAACTTCTTGCTTATAGTCTTGTTGAATAAGTAAAGATGGTGTCCACCAGATTGAGTCTCAACAAGCATACAGTTAGGAACATCTTTCAAACAATCATAAATATAATCAGCAGTTTGTTTCTTAATCTGCTCCTTGTAATGCTTATCTTCAGTTTCAATAGTGTAACCATCTATATCAACAATAGCTAAAGAACAGTCAGTATGATTGAAACCAGGTATGATCCCAAAATTTCCTTTATGTTTCTTCAAGGTTGTTAAGGAGTAGTCTTTAGTGTTCCAAGCATTGTCTTTTGGTGCTTTACTGCTTCTTTTGAGTGGAATAACTTTGATGAGTTTGTTGTTTATTTTCTCTTCAAGGTCTGGTATATGCTCACAAATGCTATCAAAAGTAACAGTTTTCATAACTAATCATTGCTCCTTTAATTTCTTAAACTGTTTTTAATAACCTGGTCTTGTTTTTTATTGAGTCCAATTCTAGTAAAATCAGTTTCTGCCAATAATGATTTTAAATCAGTGTAATTATTGTACAATTTATATTTAGTTTTATCACCTATTCCTAATCCTGGTGGAATAGCAGATATTGCACCCATTAAACAAGAATAAGGTGGTTTTGCTTCTGGTATCCATGCAACACGGTTACTGTATCGAAATATGTTTGATATTTCCTCTGTTGCATCGGCTAAAGCTACACAAGGTGTAAAATGAATATTTTTGAATGCCCATTTAGACCAGTAATTGTTATGTGGATAATCCTTTCTGTAGCCCTCTGTAGCAACAACAAATGATTTATCATATATAACCATATTGTCAATTTGTTTGTGCATATGCTTGCTGTCTTGACTAATTGTTAAATCAATCCCTTCTTTATATTCTATACCAATTAGTTGGCCTTTTTTATTTTTATAAAGAATATCTGCAGCAGGCAATGGTGCAAAATATACCTTAGAATCAGTTTTAGTTTTAAAATAGTCTTCCCAAAAATAACCTCTACGGTGTGCTTTTTCATTATAGTCTATCAATAGAGTGTTATTTGGTACTTTATTAATATCAATACTCATTTTTATTTTCACCTACCATAAAAATAGTATTAGCACAAGGAGGATCACTAGTTTAAACTAGTAATCCTGAATGAGTTATAGGTGAAATTGGAACCTGCTTTTTCAACAATAACAACATTCATTGACTCTTTCTTGTCAATGTATTCCCTCCATTCTTCAAGGTTTACACGTGTAATACGGTTGAACATTGTTGTCCATTGTGGATTGGAAAGGTTCTGAATTCCACCTATGAGAGCGTATAATGAAGATGCGTTATGTACATTGGTTTGCACTTCATCTTTAGATTTGAGATTGAGATTAATCTGTAAGTATTCTTCAGCTTCATCATCAATTAAGAGTAACCTTGCTCTATATTTAGGTTGGTCTTCATCATCAAATGTTATTGCTTCAACTGGTAAGAGTAATGGTTTGCCTTCGTATTCATCTCCATCTTCTAACTCGTTAAGGTTGATACGAGTGTAGGTGTACCATTCTCCAGTTAAGTCTTCTTCAACATAGTCTGCTTCGACTGATGGTAATCCAGTTTCTACAGGTTCTTCTTCTGTTATGAATTCTAAAAATTCTTGTGATTTGGTTTTTCTTGCCATTGTAATCTTCTCCAAAAGTTCTTTTATTCCACATCCACATCTATAATATTCGCTTCTGCTCTTTGCAAATCATCTTCTACAGAATTACTCTTTGGTTTGAATTTAGGCATATCTTCTGCAAATGTGCCTTCAAATCCTGCCATCTTCATAATCCAAGATAATCCCATACGATAAGCCTTACCTAAAGCACGAGTCTGTGCCATACTTGCAATGGCAAACATATCCTTTTGAAAACCTGTCTTATCTGCTTGAGCTTCTGCCCTTGCAATGACAGTTCCTCCCATAATCTCATCATTTTGGATTATAGGGTTTTGGTATAATGTTGCTCTTGCCTTGTAACCTACAGTATGCCCATGCTTATTTTTAATCTCATCTATGATTGTAGTAACTGGAACAATACCTAAGAATGTTCCAAGGACTTCCCAGCCTTCAACCATTACATATTCTGCTTCTTTGTTTTTGTTGTTTAATCCTTTAACAGTTAATCCTTGTTCCCTTACTAATGGTGCTAATGTATTTGCCACATTGGTAGCAACTCCTACTTTAGCACTCATTGGTATTTCAGGATTAAGGATTGCATAATCTGGCAAGGTTGCAGGTTGATCGCCTTGACTTTGTTCGACAACTACCACTTCATTAGTGGTTACTTCTTCGTTCTTCTTTTTAACTGCCATATTAATCATTCCTCGTCCATATTCCATACACAATTGCCACAATTATCAGTACCATATGTATAATTACAGTAACTGCAAAATGGCTCTAAGTCATCAATGTTCCCCTTGTATGAGTCGCAACCCATACAATGGTAACTTTGGTAGGTGTGTCTGCAAGTTTCACAACTCATAATAATCACCATTATAAGAATCCGTATGTTTGCGGTACTAATAGGAAACAAATTATTACAAATACTAAAAGTGCTAATATGATCGCACTAGTTACGCTTATCCTTATGACGATGTCATTGTCAAGGAATGATTCTCTTGGGTCTGCACGGTATAAGGTGCGAGGTTGTTTTTTAGTCATCATCATCTACAACTCCTGCAAGTGTGTTCAGGAAGTTTCCAGTCATCTTCGCTTCAAGTTTCTTGATGCTGTATTCACGTTTGAGTGCATCAAGGTTCATCTCGATTGCTTCTAACTCTTCCTTGAGGTCTACGGTTTGGAGCAAAAGGTAAGCCTTTTTCTCGTCAACTGTTGGTCTTTTTTTGCCAAGTTCGGTTTCAAAATCAGTTTCAAGCAAAAGCTTTGCTTCTTTTTTCTTCAAATCGATTTTCTTTACGGAGTAATCGATTGATGTTTCCACAATGGTTTGGTTTAATTTGTACAAATCTTCAAAGATTGTCATAGTTCATCTTCTCCATTAGTTTTCATTATCGTATTCGTCTTCGGAACAGGCATAGTAGCAGTCTTCGCAAGTGCCACATTGTGTGCAAGGTTCCTCGTCTTCACGATTAAAACAAGTTCGTATAAAATCAGAGTCATCACCATCAAAAGAGATATACTCCTGTAGGTGATGGTTCGGTTCGAGTCTTGGTCCGAAGATCATACTTCTTCCCCGACTATTTCCAATACAAGGTCTAACATTTTTATGATGTCTTCCTTGGTGTATTGGATTCCATTATGTTCGATTATAATTTCGTCCATCTTAATGCTTCTCCAAAAGTTCTGTGAAATGACAAATTTTCCCAACTTACCAATATTTGCCATCTACAATAATAGTTATGCTTTCATAGTATATAAATGTTTGCAAATTTTGGGATTGACAAATATCCTCTAAATAGTTTTAAATACTTATGAATGCAAATATAAATATACCTAATTATTGTAAAAAAGGAGGATGTTAAAAAATGGTAGAAAAAGCACATTTATCAGTAAGAATCCCAAAAGAATTGATGAAAGACTTAAAGATAGCAGCTATAAAAAAAGAGATAACCTTAACAGATATGGTTGTGATGATACTGGAAGAGTACCTGCACGAACCCTAACTATAAATACTACTATTAATAATATATAATAATGTTAATAGTGAAAAAAAATTGTTCATCTTCTCCAAAAGTTCGAATACTTTTTTTAAAACCTATTAACACTAGTAGGTTATTACTAAAGCCAGTCTTTTTTAATAACTTACTATTTCCCAACTATTTTTTCATTACACCTTTTTTTCACACTATCTATTTATGATCATTAACTTATAAACAAAGAATGAAAGAGCATTTGGTAACTAATATAATTTTTATAAAAAGTAGTATATAAAAGAGATTAAAGGTCAAAATAACCCTTTCAATATTATTATATAACTTCAAATCTTAATACTAATTAAGGGAAGGGAATATTGAGAAGCTGAAGAGAAAAAAGAGGATTTTAATTTGTTAAACACGATGCATTTCATTTGATTCACCATCTTTTGTATCTTTTTAGTTTTTTTGTTCTTTTAATTAAAGTCATAGTTGTTTTATTTTATCTCTCCATTGGTTATTTATTTTATTTCTGTGAAAGGGACCTCTTTTTACTGTTTGGTTTCTTGGTATTCAATCTCCCTTTCATATTTATGCCATAATATTAGCTCAAATAGCATGCAGCATTGGATTCAGCATATATGACTCAGGGATGGATTTTGGTCCTTTTATCATTTTTTCCACCATTAGTGTTCCTGTTCCTGGGTCATTCCTCCGTTTTTACTCATTATTTTTTTGACTAGTTTTTCGAGTTCGTCTATCTTGTCTGCTTTTTCTTTTAACCTCTGCACTTCTGGTGAGTCTATGGTTATTGTGTGAACATTGTCTAAAATGGTTACCTTGTCTATATTGGTTATGTATTTTTTTCTTAATTCTTTTGGGTCATCGAAATAATAGGATTGTCGGACATTATCCTTGCTTCTTCCTTGCAAGGAGTCGATTTCATCAAGTGTTAATCCATTTTCGCCACGTGCTAGGTTACTGGCGTGGAACTTTCGGAGCATATGTGTCCTTAGTAGTGAGTAGCAACCTTTACTATGTCCACCCAATTGATCGTTGAGTTCCTTGAACTTGACATTTAGGTAATTCTTGTTTATCTTGAACAATTGCCTTTCTGGTCGTAGTTGGTCTGTCCTTGTTTCCAAATAATCCAATATTGCTTTGGTGGCTTCAGGCGAACAGAAAGTATAATAGTAATTGTTGGTCTTTAACCGTTTGATGTGGAAGATTGGTATTATATCCTCTTTAGTTTTTAGTTCTTCTATCACATCATAAATGTCTGTGCTATGGTGGTATTCACTTGTGGCAGTGATGAAATCCTGTAATGTGATGCTTGTGGTTTCAGCTCTTGCACAACCTGAAGATGTGATGAAGAGTATGATCGCTTTCATCAATGGCTTACTGTGGTTGACTGCTTTCTTGATTAA
>OCTX012196013.1_pt1 | contig 10904 bp, 15 predicted proteins | sample 1539691 | NCBI WGS metagenome assembly OCTX01 (sample SAMN02144231, study PRJEB22623) | gut metagenome | biome: sheep rumen | host: Ovis aries | place: New Zealand | reverse complement strand
CAGCATAAAACATTGGCTTTACTCCTAAAGGATCACGAACAAGAGCCATGTTTTCACCGTCAAATACTGCAAATGCATAGTCTCCGTCAATCAATTTCAAGGACATTTGGATTGCCTTTACCAAATCCCCATTGTTGTAAAAGTCAATCAGATAAAGCAGAGCCTCAGCATCTGAACTAATTTCATCTTCAACGCCTACTTTCTTTAAGAAATTGCGGATTGTAGCAAAATTATATAATGCACCATTCAAGACCAAAACAAGATTATCCACTTTAACTGGCTGAGGCATGGACTTGCGGTCATATAAATCATAAACATCCAGAAGATTATGGCCAAAAGCAATCTCATAATCATTGTCATCACTGAAATCATCCAAATCAATGTTTAAAATAACATCACCCAAATAAACACCAGTTGAGTCAGGGCCACGATTTTTGGATGCCTTCAACATCTTAATTAAATCATCACATTTAAATTTTCCTTGAAGACCTACTATAGAACACATAGTAATAAATATTGAAATTATAATTTAAAAAATTATTCAAATCAAGTGGCATTAATGCCACATTAATTATTTATTTACTTTTAATTAATTTTAAAATGGTGATAAAAAATGCCAGTTATTAGTTTTGATATAGGTGAATTAACTAAAGAGCAAAAAGAAATATTAGCAAAAGAATTCAGCGAATCCGCATCCAGAGTTACAGGACTTCCAATTGAAATGATTTATGTACTGTTCAATGAAAGGAAATTCGACAATGTTGGTGTTGGAGGAGTTCTTTTAAGCAACCAGGAATAGATTTTAATCTATTCTTAAAATTTCTTTATACATTTCCCTTAATTCTTTTTTTGCATGCTCCGAATAATGTTCATTATCCGCATCATTATCTATTGCAAAAAGGAGCAATTCATAAAATACTCTGTTGAATGACTTTCCTTTTTGTGTGAGGAAATACTGCGTATTCTTTGGGTCATCACTATCGTTTGTTTTGTAAATCAAATCATTTTCCTGCATGGTTTTAAGGCATCGGGATAAAGATTTATTATCCAAAGAGGGCCTGTTAACTTTAAATTCATTGAAATGACTTTTACCCAAAAACAAATCCCTTAAAATATGCAATGTCCATTTGTTGCTAATATACTTAGTAATATCTTCAAGAGGATTGCGCTCATATTTTCTTTCATAATATTCTAACTTTTTTGAATCAAGAACCATATTAATAGTTATATAAGTTTTTACATTTATTTTTGATGATAGATGACATCAATGCCACTTTATATTTAAATATCTAATTTTTTATAATATGCATTAGTGATAGCATGAATAATGAGACAGTTAAAATGACCAAATTTTTGGCAGTATTGTTTGCAATATGTTCTGGTCTTGCAATAGGCAACCTGTACTGGGCTCAGCCATTGCTTGTTCAGATTATGAATGGTTTTGGACTTCCGGCAGCAAACGGAGGATTATTAGTTACTGCAACACAGATTGGATATGCAATAGGAATATTGCTTATTGTGCCGTTGGGAGATTTCGTTCAAAGAAAAAGACTGATAAGCATTGTAATGACATTATCTGTAATTGCACTGATATCCTGTGCACTATCCCCATCATTTGCAATATTGTCATTATCCCTTTTTAGCATTGGGCTTGTAACCATTTCCGGACAAATCATATTACCTCTTGCAGGAGATTTGAGCAAAGAAGAAGAGCGCGGACATATCGTAGGTATCGTATCTTCAGGAATAACAACAGGTATCCTGTTTTCAAGATTTGCAAGCGGAATCATTGCAGGAATGTGGGGATGGAGATCCGTATATCTTATTGCAGCAGCATTGAACCTGATTATGGTTTTGGTAATCATTTATGTATTACCCCAAATTCCAAGGAAAAACAAACTCAAATCATATAAAAAACTTTTATTAAGCGTATTTACTACATTTAAAAGACATGATACATTGCCAAACATATTGCTGCACAGCGGGTTGATATTTGGTCTGGTATTCAATATATTCTGGACATCATTAACATTCCTACTCTCAGGATCCCCATTCAATTATGACACATTTCAAATCGGACTTGTGAGCTTGGCCGGACTTACCGCAGCAGCATTCGGATTGGGAATTGGAAAATTGCAGGACAATGGATTAAGCGTACCTGCACTTGGAGGGTTCATAATCATCAGCCTCATTACAATGATATGCGGATTCATATTTCATGATTCAATCATCGCCATTGTAATTATTGCTGCCATATTGTCAATAGCTGTACAGGGAATATCAGTTTTAACACAGGCAAGACTATTCAATTTGTCAAATGAAGAGAGAAGCAGACTGAATACAGTCTTTGTTGTAAACAACTTCATATTCGGAGCTGTTGGAAATGCATTGGCATCATTTCTATGGTCAGTTGGAGGATGGACATATGTGATGATGGCCGCAAGTTTGATTTCATTAATAGCTTTGATGGTATGGTTATTTTCAAGAAGTTCATTCAACGAAATAGATGCTCAAGGTTTTTAGATTCATGCCAATAAATAAAAACAATGAATTATTAAAATATTTATTGTTGTATTAATACAAATGAGGTTAAAATATGAAAAAATTTCACGAAAGAACATTAGAAGTTCATGCTGGAGAAATGGCTGATCCAGTTACTGGCGCAAGAGCAACTCCAATTTATCATACAAGTTCATATGCATTTGAAAGTGCAGAAAAAGCTAAAAAATTATATGCTTTAGAAGAAGAAGGACATATTTACACAAGAATATCAAACCCTACCTCTGAAGTTTTAGAAAAACGTGTAGCAGCAATAGAGCATGGTGTGGCAGCACTTACCCAATCAACAGGAATGAGTGCCATTTTACTTTCAATTTTAAATATTGCTGGAAACGGTGATGAAATAGTATCATCCAACAATTTATATGGTGGAACATACACATTATTTAAAAATACCATGCCTAACTGGGGAATTAAAGTCAATTTTGTAGACACCCATGACCTTGATGCTTATCGCGAAGCAATAAATGAGAATACAAAAGCAATATACTGCGAATCAATAGGTAATCCTCAGCTTGACATTCCTGATTTTGAAGCATTGGCTGAAATAGCTCATGAAAACGACATTCCATTAATTGTAGACAATACTTCTGCAATCACTATGGTAAGGCCAATAGATCATGGCGCAGACATTGTTGTTCACTCAGCAACAAAATTCTTATCCGGTAACGGTACAAGCATGGGTGGTATGATTGTTGACGGTGGAAAATTTGACTGGACAAACGGCAAGTTCCCAATGTTTACTGAACCTGACGAATCATATCATGGATTAATATATTCTGAAGCCTTCGGAGAAAAGGCATACATCATGAAGGCAAGAGCTCATTTGATGAAGGATTTGGGAACAGTAATGAGTCCTTTAAATGCATTTTTAATAATTCAAAGCTGCATGACATTATCCCTAAGAGTCAATCAGCACTGTAAAAATGCTTTGGAAATAGCTAAATTCCTTAAAGACCATGAAGCAGTATCATGGGTTAACTATCCTGGTTTAGAAGATAATGAAAATCATGAGATGGCTGAAAAATACCTTAACGGAAATTACGGCTGTATCGTAAGCTTTGGTATTAAAGGTGGAATCGAGGAAGGTAAAAAATTCATTGAAAGCGTTGAGCTTTTAAGTCATGTTGCAAACATTGCAGATGCAAAGACTCTTGTTATTCACCCTGCAAGTACAACACATTCCAACATGACCGAAGAAGAACAGCTAGACAGCGGAATTACACCTGATTTCATCAGAATGTCTGTCGGTATTGAAGATGTTCGTGATTTAATCGAAGACATTGACCAGGCACTTAAAAAAGCAATTAATTAAAGGGTTTTAAACCCTTTTATACTATTTTTCTAAGCAATACACTGGTATTGTTTGAGTTTCCTATTGGAAGCAGCATTATTTCTTTATGAAATCCCCTTAGAATAGTGTCTGTTAACGGTGCATAGAGGATTGCTCTCATACCGCTGTATGTTCTGACAAGAACTGGTGTTTTTTCATCAACGATTTCCCAGACGTTGGAAAATACCCTGTCTTTTGGCTCAGCAAATGCAGCCACCATCAAAATATCAAAATCAATATCCTTTAATAATGTTTCATCACCGACAAGTATTTCTATTCCGTCATCAAGACCTAATTTTTGAATAACCACTCTTGACAGTTCAGCCACATCTTCCTGAACTTCAATGCCTATACATTTGCATCCGAATTTTTCCCTAAATAAAATCAGCGTTAACGGAAGTGGTCCGCTTCCCACAAAAACAAATGTCTTATCTTCATGCCAATGAGCCAATTTGGATTCATTAGTAAGCAATCCATGATATCTTTCATAGAAATGGAATGTGTCCAAAGTAGCTTTTGGATTATCTGATTCTATAATCTCCATTGCATTTTCCGTTTCCAGTCTTGCACCGATGTAAAGGTAGAACTTTCTAATCAGCTGCAATGCCTGATTCATTTTCTCATCATCCAAAATGTGTTTTGCCGAATCAAAGTCTATTGTTTCATCATGAGCTATAACCTCTATCTCATCAAGTAGAGAAGTTATTTCACTTAAATTGACACTATCCAAATCATCTATTTCATCTATTCCATAACTTTCCAATTTTGAAGCAATATCTTCAATTTTAGGCCAATACTTCCAACAACTCATATTATCACTTATTTAGTTATATTAAATTTGTATTAAATAAACTTTAATACTTTAAGTTAAAAAATTATTAACAATGATATTAAAAACAATCAATCTCACATTAAGGCCATGGATGGAATCCGATGCAAAATGCCTATATCATTTTGCAAAAAATCCTAATGTTGGTCCGATTGCCGGATGGCCACCACATGAAAGTATAGATGACAGTTTAAATATTATTAAAACAGTCTTTTCCAAAAGAGAAACCTATGCAATAATCAAAAATGACATTCCGATAGGGTGTGTGGGACTTCTGTTTCATCCGGACACAAATCACTGGTGGGGCGAAGGCTCAGCGGAACTTGGCTATTGGATAGCTGAAGAGTACTGGGGAAACGGATATGCGACAGAATCATCAAAGGCACTGATTGAACATGCATTCAACGACTTGAATATTGAGACAATATATGCAACATACAGATCTGAAAACAGACAGTCACAAAGAGTTTTGGAAAAATTAGGCTTCAGGTATTATACTGAAATGTGGAATGAAAATTATCTGGGCGAAATTTTTAATGAAATCGCCATGAAGCTTGAAATCTAAATCATCGGAATTATTGAATAGACAGTCACCAGAATAACCACAGTCAATATTACGATAGCTCCCAGAGGAACCCTTTTCCATGAGAGGCCTGCTGCAACGACTGCTCCAATCAGTCCTATATACCACAGCTGACTGTCAACCGTCAACACACCAGGACAAATCAGGGCAGCAAGGGCAGTATATGGAATCAGATTCAGGAATTTTTCAACTTTCGGCCCGAAGCTCAGCTTATCGACGAATATTGCCGGAATCAAACGTGGAATGAATGTTACAAGAGCACATCCCAATATGACTATGTTAATATCAATCATTTGAAGCCTCCATGAATGAATCGTCAACAATATACATTCCAATCAAAGCACCGATAAGGGTTGACAAAATCAATGACCAGTTGCCTACAACAAACTGCAATAGGACATTCAGGACACCAGTTATTACAACAAGCAAACCCAAACGCCTATTGTTTTTAACTGCAGGAACCAGAATAGCAATAAAGAGTGCGTATAATGAAATGTTGAAACTGTTAGTAACAATCACCGGCAAAAAGTCCAGCACAAACACTCCGATAACAGCACCCAAAATCCATGAAAGCCATGATGACAATGCAAGGCCGATGTAAAACCATGAAGATGATTCCTTTTCAAATGAAAAGAGTGCAAATGATTCATCAGTTACCAGATGAGCAGACAATATGTTAATAGGAAGTGAATTTTCAGTCATTTTGTTATAAACTGCAGTGTTCATTACCATATACCTTAAATTAACAACAAAATTAGTTAATATAATAGCTATTGCTGTCGCTCCATTAGCCACCATTGTTGCAGCTATTATTTCTCCGGCACCAGCATAAACCAGAATGGAAAATGATACAGTTTGAAATGGATTGAATCCTGCCTTTAATGCCAGCGCAGCATAACCTATACCCATTGGAATATAACCGAATGCAATAGGAATGGCACTCTTACACCCATATAAAAACTTGTCTCTTCTGGAGATAATACTAAACACCTTAAAAAATTAATAAAAAAAGAGTTATGAAAACATGTTATTGATCTGATCGGTAGTTATCATTCCTTCAACAACAAAATTCTCATCAACAACAGGCAAACATGAAATGTCATATTTGCGCATCATTCTTGAAATATCTTCTATAGAATCGCTTGAGCGACAGAACTTGACTGTCTTTGTCATTATGTCCTTTAGATTTTCACTATTTGTTGCAATTGATTTTGACAAATCCCAACTGGTAACTATACCAATCAGCTTATTGTCATCAGTGACAACCGGCAGATGGGTTACATTTTTCTCAAGCATCAAAGTGGCCGCCTTTTTGACATTGTCCTCTTCCAGGATTGTCGTTACGTCACTTGTCATTAAATCTGCAACGATATTGTCTGAAAGGAATTTGGACAATAGGTAATTTAGCTGACCCTTTTCAAGCAGGAATGCATCATGCCCATAATTTGATTTAATTTCGGAAAATGACACTTCCACATCATTTGCATTGAGTGCGGCAACGATTTCAGTACTCTGTTCAGTCGGATATAACCAGTCTGAATCAACGGATATGACTTCAAGCTTACATTTGACATTTCTGAATCCCTCAATTACAGAGTTGTCCACAGCCAAATCAAACAGGTCAACTGCCTTTGTAATATACAAATAGCTGTTTGCATCAAAACGCTTTACAAAGCTTTCACCCTGGTGATGCAGGTAACTTTCAACCTGGAAGTCCATAGATAAGTCATAGCTTATTTCATCCTTATCCTGAAGGTCACGTCCAAATTTAAGATACATTGACTCATCACTCAAATATGTGATGTGTGCTATCATACGGGCTACTGACAATCCGTTTTTAGGGGATTTTCCCGTACCGTAGTAATTGCCTTCATTCCAATTTGGATCGGAAAATATTGACTGGCGACCTACCTCATTGAATGCGATTTGCTGAGGAGAAGACCTTGCAGTTGTAGCCAATGGAATTGCCTTTTTCATCATATCAGGATAGCTTACAATCCATTGCAGGACCTGCATACCTCCCATTGAGCCTCCAATAACTGCATACAACTGATGAATATCAAATGAATCAATCAATACCTTTTGAACATCAACCATGTCCTTAATGGTTATGACAGGAAATTCAAGACCATATTCATGACCTGTCTTTGGATTGATTGAACTTGGACCTGTCGTTCCTTTGCATCCGCCCAGCACATTAGAACAGATTATGAAGTATTTTTCACTGTCCAGAACCTTACCCGGACCGATAATCATTTCCCACCAGCCAGGCTTTTTATCTCCTCTGTGCCATCCTGCCGCGTGAGCATCACCAGTTAATGCATGACAAATCAATATAGCATTGTTTTTATCATTGTTTAATTCGCCATAAGTTTCATAAGCCACAGTGATATTGTCAAGGGATTTTCCACTTTCCAAAACGAAAGGATAATCTATGTTTAAAAATTTTGTCTCAACAATACCCACTGAATCCTTATCCATTAAAATCACCTAATCATATTTAAATTTATCATTGCTTCTTTTGCAGCTGATTGCTCAGCTTCTTTTTTATTCTTTCCTTTTCCAATACCCATCTCTTCATTATCAAGATAAATGGCCATGACAAAAGTTTTATCATGGGGAACTCCATGCTCTTCAAGGAGCTCATATCTTATTTTCATTTCATGAGAATCGCAGTATTCCTTGATTTTTGATTTATAATCATGGAAGAACACCTTTTCCTCATCAATATATACAAATATGATTTTAGCTATGAAACGTTTAGTGAAAGCAAAACCCTGATCAAGGAACAATGCTCCCAAAAATGACTCAAATATATCTGAAGTTATTGACAAAACTTCATTGTCAGTCAAATTCATTTCATCTACAGATACCTTAAGGTACTCCTTCAATCCCAAATCATGGGAATAATAAATCAATGCATTTTGACATACGAAGTTTGCTCTAAGTTTGGTTAGTTTGCCCTCGCCGTATTTTGGATACTTCTTATAAAGATACTCGGAAACTAACATATTCAATATAGAATCGCCTAAAAACTCCAAACGCTCATAATCATATTTGATTCCATGTACCGTTGCGTATGAACCATGCATGAAGGCCATCTTATAATAGTCTTCATTATTTGGTTCAATACCAAATTTTTCAAATAAATTCATGTTAAGCCCAGACATATTATTTATATAATAATAAATAATTATGACTTTTAATTTATATAAACTTCATCATATATAACAATTGTGATATATTACTTGTCAAATGCTCTATCTCTTTGTTTAAATAGTAATCAATTCAAAAAATGAATTAAGGATTTGGTAAAATGATTTTAAATTGGAAAGAAGAAATAACAAAAATAGACCCTGACATGAAATTTAGAGCCCAAGGCGGATGGTTAAAAACAATAGAAGAACTTGATAAAAGTGTAACAAACGGATACTCCCTTGTAGGAGATTTTGTTAAGGCCGGAGACTTTGAAGAAGAATACATGGAAGGAATATATCTAGACTGCAATAAAGAAGGAACAGCCAAAAAACCTCAGACAGATTACAGACTCTTCAGATTCAGAGATGGTAAAGTAAGGTTATTGGATCTGGTAATCGATGCTCAAAAAAGCTGGGCACAGGATTTTTGGGATGCAGTAGAAGATGAATTATAAAAAGAGTTAGTTAAAATAGCCTCTAGGCATGAATTTTGAAACTCTTTTAAAATTCTTTAAATCTTCTTTTGTAGGACAGTAATACTCCTCAAGCAAAAGAATGATATGGTCCTGATTTTGAGAAAAGTTCTTTTCCTTGCCGTCAATGATGCCTCTGAAATTAACGCCAAAGCTTCCGGTACCGCCGATATTTACCTTTAGCTTCTCGGAAGAATTGAAACCGTCAAAAAACCTTTCGATTTCTGCAGTTTCAAAAAGAGGTGCCTTGATATTAAAAGCCATCAGTTTGTTATGAGTACTTTCACGAAGCCTTACATAGTTTTGATGAATTTCAATAGATTCATTGTCTTTAACTTTTGTAATTTTGATGTAGTTTTCGTCGCTGTACATAGAATTAACCTCTAGAGAATATGCTTTAGACTGCAGCAGTCACAGGTAGGCTCAAGATAATTGTCCTTCGGCATGTTGCTTGCCTGCTGCATTATCAGTGAAACCTCAAAAATTGCATCGGGGTCATTGCTTACCTTTTTGCTTACGTTGGACAAACCTCTGTAATTGACGGGAATTGCACCGGTTTGGGAAATGTCATAGAAAAACATCTCGCCGCTGTTGAAATTTGAGAAAAATTCATCCAGCTGCTTTACCTGCTTTGGAGACATTGCAAAGTTAACGCTCATCAGTCTGTCCTGTCTTTGCTTGATGCCAACATATTTGATGTTAACGGCTAAAAAATCGCCGCTGTCTTTTGTAAATACAATACATTCATCTAAATTAACATTTTCTTTTTGTGCTAAATCATTTAATTGAGACATAATATACACCTCAAAAAGTTAAATAAAAATAAGATAAAACGAGTATATAAATTTAACCATGCCTAAAAATTCAGTGATGATATATAAAAAAAGTGGTTTTGTGAAGATTAATTTAATAATCTCCAATAATTTTATACCAACTTAAACTAATCTTTGTCTAGTAGTTGGTTTTTTATTTTGCCAGCTGTATCTCCTTAATTTACTGGATCTACCAAATCCGCAAGAAGCACAAACTTTTTTACGTACGTGATAAGTGTTTTTACCACATCTTCTACATCTAATATGGGTCTTTTTATTCTTTTTACCCATTGATGGAGTTCCCTTTGCCATTGATACACCTCCTCCATTATTTTTATTATTAATCCATAGTTAGCTTAAACAATTATTGAATAATATTTATGGTGAAATATAAACAATATTGTCTCCTCTGATGAGGACAACACCTAATCTTCTAGTAACTTCTCCATCTTGTAACTCTTCAGCATCGTTTAAAACTAAATTCATATGTAAATCGAAGCTTTTGAGTATACCTCTAAATTCACGGTCTCCTTTGAGTTTTATTAAAACTGGAGCATCGATAGATTTTCCTAATGCATCAAGTGGTCTTTGAACATTTTGTCCGCTCATTATATCACCTTATATTACCATTAATTGTATTTTTTAAAAGTTTTTTAAAAAGCAACCATATAAAACAATTGCTTGTATTAGAAATAATATAATCAAGTTAAGATAAGACAAAACCTAATTAAAACTAATAATAAATTATATAATCATACTAATATATAAATGTTAGTATTTTTAAGCAAATAATTAGTTATCAAATGCTCTCTTGCACTTTTCTTTTAAATATATGATTTCAAACAATAAAACACTATGCATTTTGACAAAAATGAATATATGAAACTCCTAACCTACATTCTATCGAACTGCTATGACAAGCCCCATGTCGGAAAAACAGTGATAAGCACAACAATGTATTTTACAGATTTCAACTATTATGAAGTCTATGGAGAGCCATTGACAAAAGAAACATATATGAAATCCAAAAAAGGCATAATACCAAAGCATTTCAACAAGATTACCGAAGAAATGATAGAAAAAAACAAGCTATATTTCAGAAAGGAACCCCATTACCA
>OCTX012072942.1_pt1 | contig 10905 bp, 7 predicted proteins | sample 1539691 | NCBI WGS metagenome assembly OCTX01 (sample SAMN02144231, study PRJEB22623) | gut metagenome | biome: sheep rumen | host: Ovis aries | place: New Zealand | reverse complement strand
CTGCGGCGAAGCCCAGACCGACAATCCGGCCGGGCTTCGCCGCTGGCTTGTGTTGCACGTGAAGCCGAGGACGGAGAAGAAGGCGATGCAACGTCTTGCGCGTTGCAGGGGCTTTCACTATCTTCCCCTCTATGTTAAGGTGACGAAGGTCCAGCGCCGCAAGGTGAGGCGCGAGCTTCCGCTGTTTCCGGGATATGTCTTCGCGCATCTTTCCCACGAGGAGTGCGCGGACATCATGCGCTCGAACCTCGTGGTGCGGACGATTCCCGATCCTTTCCCGCGCGAGACGGTGCATCAGCTTCGCCAGATAGCTCGTGCCGCACGTTCCGCGCCGGAAATACGCCCGCTGAAGCAGACATTCAAGGAAGGCGAGCGCGTCCTTGTGAAGTACGGGCCTCTTCGCGGCACCACCGGGTACGTTCAGCGCGACGAAGGGCGCGCCACGCTCTGCATAAACGTCGATATTCTCGGCTCGGCGGTGGCCGTTTCCGTTTCGCCCGGCGACATTGAGAAACTTGACGAGTGAGGTTGACGCCATGTATTCGCCTAGGTACAATTCGCTTCTCTTTGCGGTGGCTTTGCTTTCGGCTTTCGCGTCGTCCGCGAAGACTGTCGATGCGTGGAGGACTGCCGTCGACAAGTCCGCGGCCGAGCGCGCGTATGTCGCGTACACGTCGAATGTCGTGCGCTGCGAATGGGCGGGAGAGGATCCGCGCATTGCGCCGCTGATGCCGGCGAACGTCGCGTTCAGTTTCGCCGTGATTGGCGATTCCAATTCTGCGAGTCGCGTCACGAAGACGCTTGAGGAAACTGCCGAGGCCATTGACCCTGCGCTTCGAAAGACTCTCGAGCAGCATGGGCTTCTCAACTCGACTCTCCAGTGGCTTGTGCGTTCTTGCCGCCCCGGAATCACGAATGCAGCCACCTACTTGAACGCGAACGCCCACCCTGCGGCGTTCCGCGAGCAGGATTTCGACGCGGCGACGCTGAAGGCCGCGGCGCGAAGCATCACCGGGAAGGGCCTTGCGTTGCCGGTCTGCGTCAAGGTCGAGTATCTCGAAGGTTCTATTCCCCTCAGCAAGGCCGAGCCGTCAATAGACTATCCAGACGCCATGCCGGAGGAGACATTTGCGCTGCCGTTCGGCGCCGGCATAGTTCTGCGTGCGCCGGAGCGCCAGCGCAAGTTTCGCCTTTCCGCATTTACATTCCCGACTCAGGGCGTAGCGACGAAGTATGTGTGGAAGGCCTCGAGGGGAGTGGTCATAAGGCCATGGCCGATGACGCTTGCCGAAGTGCCGGACCGTGGATTTGCAGAAGTGACAGTGGACGCGGCCTCGTGCGGCACGAGGGCCGACATCTTCGTGTTCGCGCAGATGGCAAACGGGCTCTACAGCCCGCCGGCAATAGTGTCGGTCTACAACCCTCCACTCGCAAAGCGCACTTATGCGAAGGGTAAGCTCCAGAGCATTTCGTATCTCAAGGAGTCGAAGAACGTGCCGTACGACATCGGCCCGATCTGGGCGCCTCGCGAGTGGAGAGACGATTTTGCACAGAGCGGAAAGGGCAGGATCCTCTCGTTCACTCGCACGACCCCTGGGTCTTTTACGGAAGAGCCGTTTTCGGCTATTGGGGAACTTGTCCTTTCGATGTCGTCGAGCGGCATGCCTCTCGTCACGAGGAAGGTCGAGTACTTTATCTCTCCGGAGACAGGAACGCTCGGCTACAGACCGGTCGGAGAGGAGAAAAAGTATCGTCTCGGCGAATCGCCGTTTCGCCGCAGTGGAGAATGACATGGAAGTCAAGATAGAAGAGTCCTGGAAGAAGATTCTTGCGGAGGAGTTCGAGAAGCCCTATTTCGCCGAGCTCGTCGGCTTCGTAAAGGCCGCCTACCGAAACGGCGTCGTCTATCCGCCGCCGGGGAAGATATTCAACGCGTTCAACCGCACGCCTTTCGACAAGGTCAAGGTCGTGATTCTCGGGCAGGATCCCTATCACGAGCCGGGACAGGCGCAGGGGCTCGCGTTCTACGTTCCGCCAGAAGTCACTCCTCCGCCGTCTCTCGTCAACATAGCGAAGGAGCTCGGCCACATGCCCGATCTCCTCAAGTGGACTGACCAGGGCGTTCTTCTTCTCAATGCGACGCTGACCGTCGCGGCGCATCGCGCGGGAAGCCACCAGAACAAGGGCTGGGAAGTTTTCACCGATGCAGTCGTCCGCGCGCTTGCCGAGCGCCGCGAGCATCTTGTTTTCGTCCTCTGGGGCTCGTATGCGCAGAAGAAGGGCGCGTTTATCGACCGCAACCGCCACTGCGTTATTGCCTCGCCCCATCCATCGCCGCTTTCCGCGCACCGCGGGTTCTTCGGCTCGAAGCCGTTTTCCCGTGCGAATGAATATCTCGAGTCTGTAGGACTCTCTCCCATCGCATGGTGAAATTCGGCAATCGAGGGAAGGGAATCGCTTGCATTATCGCAAGCGCGTTCGGCTTCGCGCTGATGGCGCTGTTCGTCCGTCTTTGCGACGACTACGGCGGGGAGATTACGTGCTTCCAGAAGAGCTTTTTCAGGAATGTTCTCGCGCTTGTGATTGCCCTTGCGGTGTTCTGCCGCGACAGGCGGCGGGGGCTGTCGGACGGCGAGTTGCAGACGACGATGGTGCCGTCGGGGAAGGCGTGGGTTCTCCTAGTTCTACGCGCAGTCTTCGGCACGGTCGGCATCTTCGCCAACTTCTACGCACTCTCGAAGATTCCGATCGGCGAGGGCATGACGCTAAACAAGACGGCACCGTTTTTCACCGTTCTCTTTTCGTGGATTCTCCTCGGCGAGCGAGTCTCGTGGCGGCAGTTCGGGCACCTTCTCCTCGCGTTTATCGGCGCAGCGCTCGTAATGAAGCCTGGATTCCGTGGCGGCGGCACATTTGCCGCGGCGATGGCGCTTACAGGGGGGCTGGGCGCTGGGCTCGCGTACGTGTGCGTCCACGAGCTCGGGCGAATGAAGGTTAACGCCGCGTTGATAGTCCTCTTCTTTAGCGCGTTTTCGTGTCTCGCGTCACTTCCGCTTACGGCGGTCGACTTTAGGCCCATGACCCTCGCGCAGGTTCTCATACTTGTCGGCGCTGGTGCGGGCGCGGCGCTCGGGCAGTTTGGTGTCACAGCGGCCTATCGCTACGCCGAGCCGCGCTCGATAGCTGTTTACGACTATACGAATGTCGTTTTCACCGCGTTATTCGGCTTCATGTTCTTTTCGCAGGTCCCCGACGCGCTTTCGGTCGTCGGCTTTGCGGTGATTCTCTTAGCCGCTTTCGGCATGCGGCGCTGACCGACGAGGTAGCGTGAAGGGGTCGGGAGATTTGGTATAATATTATTCTACATGGGCGGATTCACACATCTCCACCTTCACACCACTTATTCGCTGCTCGACGGGCAGTGCGGCATTGTGCCGCTCGTCGCCAAGGCGAAGTCGCTCGGTATGACCTCGCTTGCCGTCACCGACCACGGCAACATGTTTGCGGCCAAGGCGTTCTACGACGAGGCGAGGAAGCAGGGCATAAAGCCGATTCTCGGCGTCGAGGCGTACATAGTAGACCACGACCACCGCGAGCGCCACGAGTTCTTCCGTCAGCACAAGGAGCTGAAGGAGAAGCGCTTCCACCTTTGCCTTCACGCGAAGAATCTCGTCGGCTACCACAACCTCGTGCGGCTCGTCTCGGAGGCGCACATCAACGGCTACTACTACAACCCGCGAATCGACCACGAGCTTCTCGAGAAGTACCATGAGGGGCTTCACTGCTCGTCCGCCTGCATCGCGGGGGAAATCGCCTACTACCTCGACACGTCGCTCAAGGGCGGCAACAATCCGAAGAAGGCCGAGGAGATTGCGCTTTGGTACAAGAAACTTTTCGGCGACGACTACTCGCTTGAGGTTATGCTGCACCCGTCCGGGAAGGGCGAGGGCGACGGCAAGCAGATTCCCCCTGCGGCCGTCGATGAGTTCCACGAGCTATACGCCCGCCAGCGCGACGTCGCGAACGCCGTCATCGCGCTCGGGAAGAAGCTCGGCATCCGAGTCATCGCGACCAACGACGTCCACTTTCTCGAGAAAGAGGACGACGACTCGCACGACGTTTTGCTCGCGCTTTCGACTGGCACGAAGCTCTCCAACCCGAACCGCATGATCTACACGGGTCAGGAGTACTTCAAGACCGAGGAGGAGATGCGCGAGCTCTTCCACGACCACCCAGAGGTCGTCGACGCGACCCAGGAAGTCGCTGGGCTCATCGAGGAATACGAGCTCAATTCCGACCCGATCATGCCAAAGTTCCCGATTCCCGCCGAGTTCGGCAACGAAGAGGAATACGCGAAGAAGTTCGACGAGGCGTCGCTGAGGGCCGAGTTCAACACCGAGGACAAGCCGAAGAACTTCGAGCGCCTCGGCGGGTACGAAAAAGTTCTCAGGATCAAGTTCGAGGCCGATTACCTCCAGTCGCTCGTCTACGAGGGCATGAAGCGCCGTTGGGGCGATCCGACGCCTGCGGAAATCGTCGAACGCGTCGATTTCGAACTTGGCGTCATAAAGACGATGGGCTTCCCCGGCTACTTCCTCATCGTAAACGACTATATCGCGAATGCGCGCAAGATGGGCGTGTGGGTGGGCCCAGGGCGCGGCTCGGCGGCGGGCGCGGCCGTTGCCTATGCGCTTGGCATCACGAATGTCGACCCGATTAAGTACGACTTGCTGTTCGAGAGGTTCCTGAACCCCGACCGAATCTCGATGCCCGATATTGACGTTGACTTCGATGACGCGGGGCGCGGCAAGGTGCTCGAGTTCGTGACGAAGAAGTACGGCGCGGACCACGTGGCGCACATCGTGACTTTCGGGCAGATGGCGGCGAAGAGCGTAATCAAGGACGTCGGCCGCGTGATGGACTATCCGCTCGCCGACACCAACAAGCTTGCTGGGCTCGTTCCCGAGACGCCCAAGATTACCTTCAAGAAGGCGACGAGCACGAAGGACAAGAACGGCAACCCGAACGGCGACTACTCACAAGGGCTCGTCGACGCTTTCAACTCTGAGGACGAGACGGTGCATCTCCTCATGGAGCGCGCAAGGCGGCTCGAGGGCGGCATGCGTCAGCCGGGCGTCCATGCGTGCGGCGTCATCATCTCGCGCGATCCGCTGACCGAGACGCTGCCCGTGATGCCGACCGAGGGCGAGTCGCTTTTGACAACGCAGTACGACGGCCATTTCGTCGAGCCGGTCGGTCTTCTCAAGATGGACTTCCTCGGGCTCAAGACGCTCACCGTCGAGAAGGAGTGTGTCGCGATTCTTGGGCCGAACAATCCGCGTGTCCCCGAGTCGCTGCGAGGCCCCGACGGGCTTCTCGACCCTGACAAGATCCCCGACGACGACAAGGAGACGTACGAGCTTTTCGGACGTGGCGAAACGACTGGTCTTTTCCAGTTTGAATCGGACGGCATGAAGAAGTGGCTGATGGCGCTTCAGCCGGAGCGACTTACAGACCTTGTCGCAATGAACGCACTCTACCGTCCGGGGCCGATGGAGTACATCCCGACGTTCGTCCGCCGCAAGAAGGGCGAGGAGGAGATCGTCTACGACCATCCGCTGATGGAGAAGTACCTGAAGGACACTTACGGCGTCTGCGTCTACCAGGAACAGGTGATGCTTCTTTCCCGACTCCTCGGCGGCTTCACGCGCGGCATGTCCGACAAGCTCCGCAAGGCGATGGGCAAGAAGCAGCTCGCAGTGATGGAGGAGCTGAAGGTCAAGTTCGTCGAGGGCTGTCTCGCTAACCCGGAGTTTCGCATCGGCAAGTGGGCGGACGAGACGGAGGCGCGGACTCTCATCGACAAGATATGGGACGACTGGCGCGCGTTCGCGTCGTACGCGTTCAACAAGTCTCACGCCGTCTGCTACGCGTGGGTGGCCTACCAGACTGGCTACTTGAAGGCGCACTATCCGGCCGAGTTCATGTGCGCCCAGATTTCCTCGGAAATCGGGAACTTCGCGAAGCTCCCCGGCTTCGTCGCCGAGGCGCAGGAAATGGATCTCGAATTGCGGCTCCCCGATGTCAACGAGTCCGGCGCGCGCTTCGTGCCGACTCCTGACGCGCATGGAATCCGCTACGGGCTTGCGGGCATCAAGGGCGTTGGCACCTCTGGCGACGCGATTGTCGAAGAGCGCGAGAAAAACGGCCCGTATACCGGCTTCCTCGACTTCTGCATTCGCCATGCCGGAACGGGCGTGTGCAACAAGCGCGTCCTTGAAAACCTTGCGAAGACCGGTGCGTTCTCGACGCTCGAGCCGAACCGTGCAAAGCTCTTCAACAACATAGAGTTTGCAATCAAGAAGTGCCAGCAGAAGGCGAAGGAACAGGCGAGCGCACAGGCGAACTTCTTCGACATGATGGCCGAAGGCGGCGAGGAGAAGGTGTCTGACGCCGAACTTACGGACTCGCCGCCGTTTTCGCCTGCGGAGGACCTCAAGAACGAGCGTGACTTGCTCGGCGTCTATGTTTCCGGACATCCGCTCCAGTCGTGCCGCCGCGTCATATCCGAGGTCGCCACCTTCAAGACGGCGCAGCTAGCAGATACCGAGGCGGTAGACGAGCTTTTGAAGGCGCAGCCCGTAGACAAATGGAAGAAGAAGTCGAACCCGCGCCTCAAGGAAGAGCGCGCGCTGAAGCATCTCGACGTGCGCGTCGTAGGTATACTTTCGACATGTACTGTCAAGCTCGGCAAGCCTCGCCCCGACGGAACGCCAGGGCAGAAGTGGGCGATTCTGCAGATCGACGACGGCTCGGGCGGCTTCCTCGACGCGTTCTGCTTTGCAAAGGCGTGGGAGAAGCACTCGTCCGTTGAATCGTGCGTAGACCAGCTCGTCATGCTCTCCGGCGAAGTCGCCTATCGCGTCAATTACGGCAAGGACGACAAGTTCGACAAGAAGCATCCAGAAGTCGGCGACTTGAACTTCACAGTCCGTGAGGCGCGGCCGCTCTCCGAAGCACTTGCGGAGCTTTCGACGGGACTCAGGATTCGGCTCAAGTACGATGACCCCGGGCTTGCCGACAAGGCGGTGCGCATTCGTCAGGCAGTGGTAAAGAGCCCTGGGCGGCTTCCGGTCCTTCTCGAAATCGTCAATCCGGACGGCACGCAGGTCGAGGTTGATCTCGGTCCAGCCGCCCGCGTTGCGGTTTCAGTCGGGTTCCTTTCGGAACTCGCCAAGATCGTGCCGCAGGCAGACACGTCCTTCCGCCCGAGCGACAAGGTCTATCTTGACCCGCCCGAGCGAAAGGCGTGGGAATAAGAATTTTTATTTTCCCCCAACACGGCTGCGGTATTTTGTGATATACTATTCAAACCACTTGACAAAGTGCAGTTGGGTGGATTGTATACTGGAGCAAACATGGCGAATGTGAAGAAGGCCCTGAAGAAGGCCGCGAAAAAGCTAACGAAGAAGCTGTCGAAGAAGCCCGAGAAGGGCAAGAAGAAGTCTGTTTCCTCAAAGACTCCTGTCAAGAAGGCGGAGTCGAAATCGACTGACGGCAAGAAAACCCCTGCAAAGGCGAAAAGCCAGCGTCGTCAGCGCGTCGCATCCGACGAGTCGGCTGGCGATGACCTTCCCCCCGCCGATACCGCTGAAGAGCTCGACGCCGAGACGCTTGACGACGATCTTCTTGTCGCCGAGGTAGAGCGTGAGGAAGAGCATGAGGACGAGACAAGGCCCGCCGACGCCGAGGACGCAGAAGCCGCCATCCCTCCGCAGCCGCTGCCGAGTTTTGGCGCGGACGACATCGAGGGCGCGGAGACGATTCTTCCGTCGATGGAGGGAATGTCCATCCTCCGCGAGACCGAGCTCAACGACGTAATCGTCGACGTGAAGCGCCGCAGCGAGGCGAATGGCGGCTACATCACCTACGAGGAGCTCAACCAGATTCTCCCCTCCAACATCGTCGACGCGATTCAGTCCGACCGCTACCTCAAGATTCTCGAGGCACTTGGCGTGCAGGTGCTTCGCGAGGAGGACGTGAAGAAGTGGCTCGAGGCGAAGAACCAGAAGGCCTCCGATCCCAAGGCTCGCGCCGCGGAGATGATCGAGGACCCGATCCGCATGTACCTCCACCAGATGGGCCAGGTCCAGCTTCTCTCGCGCGACGAGGAAGTCACGATCTGCCAGACCATCGAGGACGCCGAGTCGAAGACGAAGAACATGTTCAACAGGTTCCTCTTCGCCCCGAAGATGTACGCCGACCAGCTTGACAAGCTCGAGGGCCAGTCCGAGCGCTTCGACAGGATCGTCACCGACAAGTTCGACGAGAACCGCGACGCTTATATCGCGCTCATACCGGGCTTCCGCAAGCAGATCAAGGACGTCGAGGCGCGTCTTGCCGAGGCGAGCTCGAAGTACCTTTCGACGATCGCGAAGAAGCGCCCGACCGCGGCAGAAGTGCGCGGCGCCGAGAAGAAGCTCGCGAACGCGCGTGCAGCGCTGAAGCAGTGCTTCATCGACCTCAGCTTCAAGCAGAAGGTCCTTGAGACGCTTTGCGCCGACGCCGACGAGCGCATCTACCTGCCGTACCGTGCACTCGTCGCGAAGCAGTCCGCGCTCATGCAGGCCCGTCCGTCGAAGAAGCGCGACAACGACCTTGCGCAGGTCCGCGAGAAGATGTCACGCCTCGAGGCGCAGTTCGGCATGCCCGCCGAGGAGTTCATGACGACGTTCTCCGAGCTGAGGCGCGTCCTCAAGGCGGGGCAGACCGCGCGCACGAAGATGGTCGAGGCGAACCTCCGTCTCGTCATCTCCATCGTGAAGAAGTACATGAACCGCGGGCTTTCGTTCCTCGACCTCATCCAGGAGGGCAACACCGGCCTCATGAAGGCGGTCGAGAAGTTCGAGTACAAGCGGGGCTACAAGTTCTCGACTTACGCGACGTGGTGGATCCGCCAGGCGGCGACCCGCGCGATCGCGGACCAGGCGAGGACGATCCGCATCCCCGTTCACATGATCGAGACGATCAACAAGCTGATGCGCATCCAGAAGAAGCTCATCCAGAAGCTCGGCCGCGAGCCTACCGAGGCGGAGCTTTCCAAGGAGATGGGGCTTCCCGCCGACCAGGTCAGGGCGGTCAAGAGGATGTCGCAGCAGCCGATTTCGCTGCAGTCGAAGGTCGGCGACAACGACGACGCTCACTACGGCGACTTCATCCCCGACCTCTCGAGCGAGAATCCCTTCGAAGTGACAGAAGGGCATCTCCTAAAGGAGAGGCTCAGGGACATTCTGAACACGCTCACCGACCGCGAGCGGCAGGTCGTCGACTTCAGGTTCGGCCTGACCGACGGCTACAGCCGCACGCTTGAGGAGGTCGGGCGCCTGTTCAACGTAACGCGCGAGCGAATCCGCCAGATCGAGGCGAAGGCGCTCAGGAAACTGCGTCATCCGAGCCGCATGAAATCGCTCGGTGACTATCGAAACAGCTGATCCGGAAGGCGGACGGCGAAAGAAGAAAACAAGAAGAAAAGAGAAAGAAAAGAGAGGAAGACAAAATGAACGAAACGTGCCAGAATCCACAGATGTGCTGCTACATTGCCGGCGCAGTCGGTTTCGTCGCGGGAGTGATCCTGACGTGCATCGTCTGCAAGCTGCGCGGAGGCTGCAAGTGCGGCGGCCAGAACGACGCCTCGCGCCGCCCCGCCAAGCGCTCAGCCGAGCCGAAGTTCGAGAAGGTCCATCCCGCGCCTGCGGACGGGTCGATCGAGATCTACGTCGGCAACCTCAGCTACGACCTCACCGAAGACCAGCTCCGCAAGGAATTCGAGGCGTACGGCAAGGTGAACTACGTCCGCATCATCACGAACCGCTACAACGGCCGCTCAAAGGGCTTCGGCTTCGTCCACATGCCCAACCGCGCAGAGGTCGATGCCGCCGTCAAGGCGCTCTCCGACAAGGAGATCCTCGGCCGCAAGCTGAAGTGCAACGAGGCGAAAAATGTCGGCTAAGGCCCTTGTAGTCCTAGCCGACGGCTTCGAGGACGTCGAAGCCGTCACGGCGATAGACGTTCTCCGCCGCGGCGGCGTCGAAGTGGTCACCGCGTCGCTTTCGGGCGTTCGCGAGGTCCGCAGCGCACACGGCGTGACGATGCTCGCCGACGCCGGTTTCGCTGAGGCGGAGAAGGACGACTTCGACGCAATCGTCCTTCCCGGCGGCGGCGAGGGCACGGAGAACCTGAAGGCCTCGGCTGCCCTCGCGGCGCGGCTTCGCCGCCAGAAGGACGAAGACCGCCTTCTCTGCGCCATATGCGCGGCGCCGACTGTTCTCGTCGAGGCCGGTGTCCTTGAGGAAGGCCAGCACGTCACATGCTATCCGACGTGTTCGATCGATCTCGACCGTCCCTGCGCCGGCGTGCCTGTCGTGCAGGACGGCAATGTCATAACCGGCCAGGCGCCTGGCTCGTCCATGCTGTTCGCGCTCGTCGTACTCAAGGCCCTTGCCGACGAGAAGGTCGCAATGAAAGTCGCGCGCGGTCTCGTGACCGACGTTCTCGACTGACGCCGCCATGTTCAGGCGGATTTCCATATCAAGCTGGAAATTCCTCCTCGCCGGGAAGGGGATATCCTTCCGCACCGGGCAGTATTTCGCGGAGTCGATGCTTGTCGGGCTCGTGGTCGGCTTCGTGGTGGTCGCGTTCCGCTACTTGATAGATTTCGGCGAGTCGCTGCTCATGGGCGGTTCGTGGCTTGCAGGTCGCCGCTGGATCATGATCTTCCTTCCGGCGCTCGGAGCGCTCGCAGGGTATGCCCTTATCAAGAGGTTTGCCAAGCTCGAGCACGCTCGCGGCACCGACAGTGCCATCAAGGCATACCACCAGCATGGCGGCTACATCACTTCGACCGTG
>OCTX012280043.1_pt1 | contig 10906 bp, 8 predicted proteins | sample 1539691 | NCBI WGS metagenome assembly OCTX01 (sample SAMN02144231, study PRJEB22623) | gut metagenome | biome: sheep rumen | host: Ovis aries | place: New Zealand | reverse complement strand
AGGTCGTAGCTCTGGACCACTCTTTCCACGGGCGCACCTACGGAGCGCTTTCAGTGACCGGCAAAGCTCAATACAGGGAGCCGTTCGGCGCGATGCCCTGCGAAGCGCGGTTCGCTCAGATGAATGATTTTGACAGCGTTAAAGCGGCAGTGACGGACAAGACCTGCGCGATCATCATGGAGACCGTCCAGGGCGAAGGCGGCATCATTCCCGCGGAAGAAGACTTCCTGTGGAGGGTCAGGAACCTCTGCTGCGAGAAGGACATTCTCCTGATCTTCGACGAGGTCCAGTGCGGTATGGGACGGACCGGATACATGTTCGCCTGGCAGAAATTCGGCCTGAAACCCGACATCATGACTTCCGCCAAGGCGCTCGGCTGCGGCGTTCCCGTCGGCGCGTTCATGATGACCGAGAAGGTCGCTGCGAACTCTCTTACAGCGGGCGATCACGGCACGACCTACGGAGGCAATCCGCTCGCATGCGCGGCGATCAATGCTGTCCTGGACCAGTACGAGGAGCTGGGCATCACGGAGCACGTGCAAAAGACAGCCCCTTATCTTGAAATGAAGCTGGATGAACTGGTGGCCAGATACGATTACTGCACACTCAGACGCGGCCGCGGATTTATGCAGGGACTTGTCTGCAAAGGCCCTGTCAAGGGAGTGATCGCGGAAGCCATGGACAACGGCCTGATCCTGATCAACGCAGGGTCGGATATCATCCGCATCCTTCCTCCTCTTGTGACTACCGAGAAGGAGATCGACGAGATGGCTTCTATCCTGGGAGCCGCGCTCGCGAAAGCTGAGTAATGTCAGCTGAACAGGGAAATGACTGCTGTTCAGCAGGCACTAAGTAAATAAGACTTCGGAACCGCAGCAAAGATGGACCCCGCAACATGGACATGTTCGCCCATGTTGTGGGGCTTTTGTTTCGGCCATACTATATTTTGTAGTATTTTATGAAATCTTTTTAAAAATCCGTTCGTTCCGGGGGATTTATTCTTGTAAATTATTACATCAATGATTACAATAATGTTGTCGCATAGCGGGTCTCTTTACTAATGAGGGACTACTATGCAATCACATATTTTATTTTCATTCATAACCAGAGTCAAAATCGTAACATTTTCCGCCTTCCTCCTGCCGGCCCTCCTTTTCTCGGGCTGCGGCATGAAAAAGAGGGAGGCGTTCACTGAGACCATCTACTCGCAGAACGGCAGCAGCCGGAACGTTTCCGGAACAGGCCCGGAAGAGGGAGATGGGATCAGCGGGGATCAGCAGGACAGCGGCAGGAGCGCCGGCAGAACAGAGAACACGGAAGACTCCGCACGGAGACAGATCTGTGTCTTTGTATGCGGGGCGGTGATGAACGAGGGCGTCTATTATCTGGATGAGGGATCGAGAGTGATCGACGCCGTGAATGCGGCGGGCGGTTTCAGAGAAGACGCGGACAGGTCCTATGTCAACCAGGCTGAGTATGTATATGACGCCGAGCGCGTGAGCATACCGACTGCCGGAGAGGCGGAAGAACTGCGAACGGATGCCGGGGCGGAGCGGGAAACGACGCTGCAGGGCGCCGGACAGACCGGAAATGGTCTGATCAATATCAATACTGCTTCAAGGACTGAGCTTATGGAGATCCCCGGGATCGGCGAGAGCAAGGCTGACAGGATCATTTCCTACAGGGAGAACCACGGAAGATTCGGCTCCGTGGACGAGATCCAGAATGTCAGCGGGATCGGGAGCGGGATCTACGAGGGGCTTAAGGACTACATTACTGTGGATTAGAAAAGCGGAATATCAGGAAGTCAATAAAATCGGATCAGATAGTGAAATAGAAATGAGAGGTGTATTGAATGGCAACGAAGGTACTTGTGGTAGATGACGAGAAGATGATCGTCAAGGGTATAAGGTTCAGCCTCCTTCAGGACGGCTATGAAGTTGACACCGCGTATGACGGGGAAGAAGCGCTTCAGAAAGCGAGCGAGAACCAGTATGACATAATTCTGCTGGATGTAATGCTTCCCAAGCTGTCAGGACTTGATGTACTTCAGCAGATAAGGGAGTTCTCCGCAGTGCCGGTCATCATGCTCACTGCCAAGGGCGAGGATATGGACAAGATCCTGGGACTTGATTACGGTGCGGATGACTATATCACAAAGCCATTCAATATCCTCGAAGTCAAGGCAAGGATCAAGGCGATCATCCGCAGGGTGGCCGGAAGCCGCAGGGATAGAGGCGACGAAGACGAGAGGATCCTCGAGAACGGGGACCTGAGGATGGACTTCGACAACAGGAGAGTCACCGTTTCCGGTAAAGAGATCAACCTCACCAGCAAGGAATTTGAGCTCCTGGAGCTCCTCGCGACGCATCCCGGAAAGGTCTACAGCCGCTCCATGCTCCTGCAGACCGTATGGGGCAAGGATTATCCGGGCGATGTGAGAACAGTGGATGTTCACATCAGAAGACTCCGTGAGAAAGTTGAGCCTAATGCTTCCGAACCCGTCTACGTGCAGACGAAATGGGGCGTAGGCTACTATTTCAGGCAAAATGACAGGTAATGCTGTCAATATGATCCGGAAATTCTCAGTGGTCAAAAGCCTGAGAATGCGGCTTTTCATAATTTTCTTCGTTGTGGGTCTCGTGCCGTGCGTCATTCTGCATTACGGGATCCTCAATAATTATGAAACAAGGGCTGTAGAGGTCAGAACGGAAGAAGTGGAGACACATCTGCGGGCACTCGCCAACCATCTGATCAGTTACGACTACCTGACAGACCAGTCCTCCGAACTGATCGGGGCGGAGCTCGCCGAGTTCTCATCGCTGTATGACGGGCGCATTCTGGTGATCAGCGATCACCTGAAAGTAATGAAGGACACCTATTCGATGTCGGACGGCAAGACGATCGTTTCGCCGGATGTAGTCAATTGTCTCAAACAGGGCAATAAAGGCAGTACATCCAACTACGACCGGCAGGACGGCTTTATCGAGATCGTGACACCGATCACCGCTACTGTCCGGACGGACAGCAGATCCGACAATGAGGGGTCCGAGCTGGATGTTGTGGACGAGGAGGTCGTAAAGGGCGTTCTTCTGGCAAGCGTATCCACCGTCTCGATCAGGAACACACTGGGAATACTGAGCCGGAAGGCAATGCTCCTGGAAGCGATCCTGATCCTGGCGGTGTTATTACTTTCATTAGTCCTGTCCACTGTTCTGATGAGGCCGTTCGAGAAGCTTTCGGGAGAAATATCCGCGGTAAAGGCGGGATTTTCCACTGATCCCATCAAGGCGCCTGCTTTTCTGGAGACAGAGCACATCGCCGATGCCTTTAATCAGGTGCTCGCGCGCATGAACGCGCTGGACGAGTCCAGGCAGGAATTTGTTTCCAATGTGTCCCATGAGCTCAAGACACCTATGACCTCCATGAAGGTCCTCGCGGATTCACTTGTTGAGCAGGATAACGTGCCGGTCGAGATGTACCGGGAATTCATGGTAGATATCAAGAACGAGGTCGACAGGGAGAACCAGATCATCACGGAACTCCTGACGCTCGTCCGAATGGACAGGAAGGATTCCAGGCTCAATGTCACAGATACCAATGTCAACGAGATGGTGGAGCTGATCCTTCGGAGAATACGTCCGATCGCGCAAAAGAGAGATATCGAGCTGACAATGGTCAGCCTCAGGGATGTCTACGCGGAGATCGACGAGGTCAAGATGACGATGGTCATCACGAACCTTGTGGAGAACGCCGTCAAATACAACAGGGACCACGGAAAAGTAAGAGTGACGATCAATTCGGACCTCTACAACTTCTATGTCAGCGTCGAGGATACCGGGATCGGGATCCCGCAGGATTCCATAGACAAGATATACGAGAGGTTCTACCGCGTAGATAAGTCCAGATCCAGGGAAGTCGGCGGAACAGGCCTCGGCCTTTCGATCACGAAGAGCATAGTGCTGCAGCACCACGGATCGATCGATGTACAGAGTATCGAGGGAGAAGGAACAAAGTTCACCGTAACAGTACCTCTGTCTTACGTTTCACGCCCTGCGGAACTCAGAAGGCAGCGCGAGAGGATGAGGCGCGCCCGGCAAAAAAGAAGGAGCGGCCAGTCCGGCAGCAGTGCGGCTGTACAGGTGTCCGGCAAAAAAGCGGACGTGAATACGTCTGCTGTCAGGACGGCGGTGAAGGACACTCCCGCGAAGAAGCCTGCCGCAGGCAGCGCGCCGACAAAGAAGAATGCCGCAGGCAGCGCATCCGCTGCGGGCAAAAAGCCTGCCGCAGGCAGCACGCCGGCAAAGAAGACTACAGGCAGCGCACGGGCAAAGAAAACTGCAGGCAGCGCGAACGGAACAGGTACGACCGGCAAGAATATATCTGCTAAGACTTCTTCCGGCAAAAAAGCAACTGTAAAGAGCGCACCTGCGCAGAGTGCTGTTCCCGCTGCACAGAGCGCAAAGGAGTCGGATTGAAAAGAAGAACGGGGATCTATTTTCTCATTTTCATATGGTGTCTGCTCCTTAGCTCCTGCGGAGAGAAAGGGGCGGATAAGAGCGGCATCAGGGTGTTTTACCTGAGCGGGACGGACTACGGTATCCGGGAGCAGGCCTATACACCTAAAGCCAATGACAGGAACGGCATCATCAGGGAGCTGATCGCCAAGCTGTGCGTCCAGCCCAAAGAGATGAATCTGAAAGCGCCGGTCTCGGACTTCCGTCTTTTGACGAGCGAGACCAGGGGCAGCATCATCACAATGAACTTCTCGGAAGACTATTACAATATGGACGCGGTCGATGAGGTCCTGACAAGGACAGCAGTAGTCAACACGCTTTGCAGCTTTTCGGAGATCGACGGCGTCTATTTTCTGGTGGACGGAGAGGAGCTGCATGATGCTGACGGCGAGGAGCCGGGGATCATGGAGCCGGATCAGTTCATATATAACTCCTATACCGAGATGCGCAATTATGAGAGAGTGCGGCTGCATCTGTATTTTGCCAACGAGGCGGGGAACCGCCTGGTCGACGCATACAGGACGGTCGTTTACAACAGCAACATGCCGCTGGAGCGCATAGTGCTGGAACAGGTCATCCAGGGGCCGAACGGAAATTTCGCGTATCCGACTGTCAACAAGGACACAAAGGTCATCAACATAACGACCCGTGACGGGATCTGTTATGTAAATCTGAGCGATGAATTCTCAAATGAGCATCTGGATGTGACGCCGCAGGTCGCTCTCTATTCGATCGTGAATTCACTGTGCGAGCTGCCAAGTATCGATACTGTCCAGATCTCCGTGGACGGGCAGCAGGATACCGTGTTCATGGAGTCGATCTCTCTGACGGGGAGCTTCCGTGTGAATGAGGATATCGTCGAAGGAACGCGGGAAGAAGACGGCGGCAGAAAGTGAACGGACACGTGAGAGCTCATCGATGTGATGAGCTCTTTTTCGCGGCACCGATGAAAAAGACAATGAACCGCGACAGGAAAAAACAGATCTATGGGGGGAAATGCTCCAAAATGCAGACATCGGAAAGTTTTCGATTAAGCGCGTTCCTATCCTTCTCGGGAGGATTGCAGGATGCTTACACCTATAACGTGAGAGATCATGTCTTCGCGAACGCGCAGACAGGCAACGTTGTATTAATGAGCCAGAACCTGATGCAGGGGAACTGGTCTGACGGAATTCATTACATGTTCCCCCTTCTATCTTTTGCCGCGGGAATATTCATCGCGGAGCGGATCGAGAACAGGTTCAAGAAAAGCAGGGGGATCCACTGGAGACAGATCGTGCTTCTGATCGAGATCATAATGCTCGGCGCAGTCGGGTTCATGCCGCGCAGCTTCAATGTGATCGCGAATATGATGGTGTCGTTCTCGTGTGCTCTGCAGGTACAGACGTTCCGGAAGGTACATGGCTACGGATACGCAAGCACCATGTGCATAGGCAACCTGAGAAGCGGTACGGAGAGCTTATCAAAGTATATGAGGAACAAAGACCGGAAATCCCTGATCAAGGCGCTCCACTTTTTCGGGATCATTTTCATCTTTGCTGTCGGAGCGGGGACAGGAGGCATCCTGTCGGCAATGTGGAATACGAAAGCTATCCTGGTCTCTCCCGCAATACTTGCGTTTGTCGCTATTCTGATGATCAGGGAGGAACGGTAGCATAGATGAGACGTGAGGACATACGGGTCTGACAGTGCAGGAGGAAGCATTGCCGGATGCGGCGTGAAGCTGTGAAGAGTTATATGTGTTGATGCTTAAGAAGAACATGGAGAAACCTTAAATTTGTCCGTTGATTACTCCGTAGTGCTTCGTATAACATATCAAAGAAAACAACAATGATCGCGGCCTTGACCGAACATGGTCCGGCCTACGGAATGTCTCGTAATAAGAATGAGGCACAGGAGAATAAGAAAGGATCAGAATAATAAAGGTATAAGTCATGAAAAAGATCGTTATGTTCGTTATCACACTTACAATGGGAATCGCTCTTTTGACAGGGTGCGGCAGCGCGGATCAGGGAAAAAAGTCCATAGGAACAGCTTCAGTCTCGAACGGGGCTGTTAATGTCAATGTTCCTGCCCCGGCGGCAAATGCGGGCGCGAAGACTTCGGACGGCAAATATGAGATCTACGTACTGGATGCGGAAACCGAAGAGCCGGTCACAGGCGCGAAAGTGCAGTTCTGTTCCGATACGCAGTGCTTAATGGGCAAGACCGACGACAAAGGCTGCGCAGTATTCGACGAGGCTCCCGGCAACTATACAGCCCATGTTCTCAAGGCTCCGGAGGGTTACGAGAAGACCGATGAGGAACTCACGCTGACGAAAACAGAGCATACAGCTGTATTTAAGCTGAATAAAACCGAGTGACACCCGATGCGGAAGACATCGTCTTGAAAACGAATAGAGCTAAGTGAATGGAGAACCGGGGAGGATCAGTCCCCGGTTCATTCATTTGTACTGAAAGTCTCTACAGAGTACCCGCTGCGCCCGTCTGTCAAAATACCGATCTGCCCGGCCCTTCTCGTGTCATAGATTTTCATCCCGGCTTTCATGAGCCTCGAAAGTGTCTCAGGGGAAGGGTGTCCATACGGATTGTCAGGTCCGCAGGAGATCAGGGCGGTCCTTGCGCCGACTTTACTGAGAAAGGCCGGCGATGTCCCGCCTGCGCTGCCGTGGTGGGCTACCTTCAGGACATCCGCGTCGATCCGTCTCTGCCCCAGATAGTCAAGGAGATCCTGTTCCCCCGCACCTTCCAGATCCCCGGTAAGGAACGCCGAAAAACCGCGGTAACGGACAAGGAGAACGGTCGAGAACGCGTTGGCATCCTCATAATCTGAGTATTTTTCGGGGTGGACGCACTCCAGGCTGAGATCGCCCTTCTCCAGCATCATCCCTCTGTACAGGTAGCGGACGGGGATCCCTTTTTTTCTCGCTGTATCCTCGATCTGCAGGTACAGTTTTCCCTTGCACTCCTCTTTAACGGACGGCAGCGCGACCGATCCGATCCGGATCCCGTCAGGGTCCCCATGCTGCTCGAGAAGTTCTGTGATCCCGCTGCAATGATCGAGGTCATCATGCGTGACTACACAGCAGTCGACCTGAGAGATGCCGTGATACTTAAGAAAAGGGATCCCTATATATTTACCGATTCCCTGTCTGGAGGAACTTCCTCCGTCGATCAGGATGCAGGAACTGCCGCTCCCGTCATGTGTCATCAGGCAGAGCCCGTCCCCCTGTCCCACGTTCCACATATAAAGAGACAGCGGGGGCCTGTAGCGGATACTGAGGATCATGACAACGGCTGCTGTGATCAGTGCCGCCTGAACTGCTCCTTTTTTCATAAATATGAACTTCAGCGCTCTGTTCTCATTGGAGCCGCGCAGCGATCCGACTGCCAAAGATGCCGCGATGAGGAGATAGTAGAGGATCACGAGCCGGAACGCAGGCTTGCCGGGGATCAGTGTGTGGAACGGAAGTTTCTCAGCAGCTGCGCATAAGCGGTCGAAAAGGTACAGGATCAAGGAAGGTAGTTTTCCGATCATGCGGGAGATGGAGAAGAGCATGCCGGACAGGCTCGGAACGTTATTGAGAGTGCCGCCGAATGCGCCTGCGGAAGCGATACCCGTCGCACTGGCGGAAGCGATGTTCGTCGCACTGCCGGAAGCGGTGCCCGCCGCCGCGCCGGGCACGCCGCCGGATAGCAGCGACGCAAGCATATACGGGAGGAGAGAGAGCATGCCTCCCGCGATGAGAAAAGGCGCGAGCGCGATCACGATCAGGTTCAGGAAAACGCTGTACAGCGGGAACGTATAATAAAAGCTGAGCTGGACGGGCATCGTGCAGACCGGGATCAGGAAAGGGACTGTTCGCTTGGGAAAGCCTTCTGAGACCAGAGAGATCGCGATCACCGCGGCGAAAGAGAACAGAAATCCGCTGTGATAAAGATACGCGGGCTGTTCAATGAGAAGAAGGACGGCGGCCACAGAGAGAGCAGTCATGGTGTCATAGGTCCTGCCGAGTGCCTTGGCTGCCACCTGAAAAGAGAACATGATGAGCGCCCTGACACAGGATGTATGCATTCCTGTCATAATTCCATAGAGAAACAAGAACGTCAGCGATGCAGCGCTGCAGACCGGAATTGGGATACCTGTCTTTCGAAGGAGACTGAAGATCCCCGTACCGATGAGCGAGAGATGGACGCCTGATATACACAGGACATGAATGATCCCCGAAGACTGGTACAAGTCTTTCTGCTCCGCATCGAGAAGACCCGTCTGGCCAAGCAGCATGGCTTTCATCAGTGATGCGGTCCCGCTGTCTTTTGACGATGAGACAGGCATCGGCGAGGCTTCGATGTCTTTTGACACAGCCTCCGGCACTTTTTCTCCGTAGATATCATCCAGTGCCTCCGATAAACTGCGGCGAACTGCGTACAGGCGCGACTTGAGCGGATCTCCGGCATGTGTGTAAGCAAGGATATGCGCGTCACGGAGAGAGAAGAGGAGGCCGTTGATCTGAGTGTAGTAGAGGAAAGCGTCGAATTCCCCGTCGTTCGACGGATGTCTGTAGAGCCGCAGTTTTCCCCGCACCCTGACTTCGGCGCCTTCCTTCGCCCAGCTTTCCTGCAGCGCGGTATCGTCGGTCAAAACACACAGGACCTTGTCGCTTTCATGAACATCGAAAGCGATCTCCGCCGGGATCCCCGACTCGATCCGGATGTTCTTTAATGTCATGTTCACGGACAGGCTGTCCGGAGACGACCGCTTATATTCCTTCCATTCCACGGTCCCGGTGACCGTCACGCTCCTTCCGTCTGCTTTTTCATCGATCCTCTCTTTTACCGGGTGAATGAGAACAGCTGCCCAGACGGCAGCGGTGAACAGGAGCGCGGCAAGACAAACAGGCCTTCGCAAAACAGTTTCCTCCTAATTTCAATGCGTTCGGTGAAAATAAGGGTATCTCCCTGCCGGAACCGGCAGCGGGACGGGCAGGAACTGCCCTGATGCGTCAACTGTAGAACAGAACGCGAAAAAAGGCAATACTTTGGTGGAAATACCACCGAAGCGGACGCCGGCATTGACAAATGGCGGTGAATGGCTTTCAATGTAGGTTGAATAAAAAAGGCCCGGAACACTGACAGGTGCTTTATGATGGTGACGGACCAACGGAGGATCCATGGCTGCCAAAAAAACGGGGAGCGATTTTGCCGCAAATCAGAGACAGCTTAATGAAGGGCTCGCGAAAGGAGAATTCAGGCGGGTCTATCTTCTGTGCGGAGAGCAGGCTTATCTGCGCCTCCAGAACAGGGATAAACTCGTCAAGGCGCTTCTCGGGGACGGCGATGCGATGAACCTGTCGCGCTACAGCGGCTCAGATGTGTCGGCGCGGGATGTGATCGATATGGCGCAGACCCTTCCTTTTTTTGCTGACCGAAGGGTCGTGGTCATAGAAAATTCCGGGCTCTTAAATCCCAAATCAGCCGCCAAGTCAGTAACAGGCAGCAAGACAGCTGCCGCTCTGGCTGAGGAAGCTGACAGGATCGCCGACTTCGTACCGCAGATACCGGATACCGCGGCGATCGTATTAGTCGAAGAAAATACGGATAAAAGGGGAAGGCTGTATAAATCGATAGCGAAAAGCCAGAAAGACGGCACGGGCCTGATCCTTGAATGCACGACGCCGGAGGAGGACGACCTGAGGGCCTGGGCAAGCGGGATCTTCAGGAGATCCGGATATACGATCGGCGGACGCACGCTGGCACTGTTCTTATCCTATGCCGGCGAGGACATGATGAATATTGCGGGAGAAGCTGAAAAGCTCTGCTGCTACTGCCTGGGGCAGCGTGAGATCACGGAGCAGGCGGTCAAGGCTGTCTGCAGTCCCCGGATCAGGGACAGGATCTTTGATATGATCGAGGCGATCGCGCTCAGGGACAGGAAAAAAGCGCTCGGGATCTACATGGACCTGTGCGCCCTGCGGACGGCGCCGCAGGTCATCCTGACGCTGATGCGCAGGCAATTCGGCCAGCTCGTGAAGATCCGCGAGCTCAGCGGCAAGCTTCCGGACAGCGAGATCGCGAGGCAGGTCGGTCTTCCCCCTTTTGTCGTAACTAAAAAATACAAGCCCGCACTCAGGATGTACACATCCGAGGAACTGCTCGACGCGCTCGAGGAGTGCACGAGAGCGGACTACGAGTCGAAGAGCGGTAAGATCGATGCCGGTATGGCAGTCGAAATGATCATTGTGAGGCACTCCGGAAGGGTATGACTTTTTCTGCGGAACTGTTGGACTGGTACGAACATAACAGGCGGATCCTCCCGTGGAGGGAGGACCCGTCTCCTTATCATGTGTGGCTGTCGGAGATCATGCTGCAGCAGACCAGGGTCGAGGCGG
>OCTX012256513.1_pt1 | contig 10908 bp, 11 predicted proteins | sample 1539691 | NCBI WGS metagenome assembly OCTX01 (sample SAMN02144231, study PRJEB22623) | gut metagenome | biome: sheep rumen | host: Ovis aries | place: New Zealand | reverse complement strand
AAAAGTCGGACACAAGTTTTGTTGCTCAAAACACTATGCATAAGAATATTATAAATTAATTTAACAATAATTAAGAGACACTAGTGATTTTGCTTAATTAATCTGTACAGAAATAACTGATTCCTCCGTTTCGGTAATAAATTCTTTTGCCGGTCTGATACTCTCCAAAGATTTTCTCAATGGTGTTAATGCAGCCTTCTATATCATTTTCAATATCAACAGAAGAAAACCTGACAGGAATTATCCCCTCGCAAATAAGACTATTATCCCTTTGTCTGTCCGACACGTACGCTGATGGTGTAGCGTGGTATTGCAAACCGTCACACTCAATAGCCAATCGACCCCCATTTGGCGTGGGAATCAGATAATCAATCCGATAGCGGCGCTTAGGCGCAAATGCCTGATATTGTGGCACCGAGAGGAGCCCCGCATCTACAAGAGCCTGCTGCATTTTCTCCTCTATCGGAGAGTTTGGTTTAAGCGAGACCCAACTTATTTGACTTTCCTTTCCACTTAACAATTTATTCAAGTTGGTCTTGTTATATGCAATTATCTTAGAACCTTCACAATACACATACATCATATCAACCAATTCTTTAAGACACTCGTACATATCGGTTTTAAAAAGACAGTGCTTGCCACATGACAGGAACTTATTGCTGCAATAACCAGTAAAAGCCACGCTAATCATTTCAGCAGCTAAACTAAAAGGTACAGTCTTGCCATCAAACCCTAATGGTTGATTATGTTGTAGATAATTGTAAGCCTTATCCATTACTCTCTCAGCAGAAATGTTCATAAAACAAAACCGCTTGATCCAGTTTTTAACGGTAAACTCAACCTTTTCTAATTGGATATCAATATGACGGTTGCTACTGAACATATAGTCATGAAAGAATATCTCACGATTCTGCTTATATTCTTCCGGGGCTGTTGCTTCGTCGGGTATTCCGTTCTGTTGATGGAAATCATAAACAAAACGTGCATTTGTGTTCCATTCTCTCCAAGATGCCGCAAAATCGGGATGCAACATCCCATTTAAAAACGTATTGTCACACCAAACTTTCAACAATGTCAATAATTCACAATTTGCGCCTCTGGCAAAACAACGTCCAGTATCATATAGCGTAACATACACTACATCACTGCCATTTATCACATTGTATTGCGTACCACCCTGAACTGGTTTTCCTGAGCTAATGGAAAAACTCAGATTAGAGCAGAAAAGTTGCAATGTAAGTAAACGTTCATCCATAAAACATATAATAATGTTTCCCTATTACACAAAACTCAAATAATATTCAGTTTGTAATGTGCAATCAGATTAGATGTTAAATGTCAAATCCTTTAACAAACTCAGGATGTATAATACGACTTATACCATTCCGCGAATTTACGCAGTCCTTCTCTGAGAGTTATCTTCGGAGTGAATCCGAAGTCTCTTTCAAGGGTGGTACTGTCTGCGTAGGTTTTTTTCTCCGTTATTTGTCCGTTCTACTACCAAATTTTCTCATGAGAAACCACTATCGAAAGTCCACTGGACTTTCTTCACTTCTCCTGCTTGCATTAAATAGTTACTTGTAGTAGGATTTGTACCATTCTGCGAAACGCCTCAATCCCTCACGCAACGTAATTTGGGGTACAAATCCAAAGTCGCGTTCTAAGGCTGACGCATCGGCGTAGGTCGTGGGGACGTCACCTGGTTGCATTGCAACCAGTTCTTTGTGGGCCTCGAAGTCGTAGTCCTGCGGCAGGACGCCGGCTCTTAGGAGTTCTTCATGAAGGATTTGAACGAAGTCAAGCAGGTTTTCCGGCTGACCACCGCCGATGTTATACACCTTGTAAGGTGGGATGGGCAGGCCGTCTTCACCGGTCTGCTTCTCGGGAGCTTTCTTCATCACTCGCACGATACCTTCAACAATATCATCAACATAGGTGAAGTCTCTTCTGCAGTTGCCGTAGTTGTAGATCTGGATGGTCTCGCCTTTCAGCAACTTGTTGGTGAAACCGAAGTAGGCCATATCGGGTCTGCCCGCAGGGCCATAGACAGTGAAGAACCGCAAGCCAGTGCTGGGGATATTATAGAGCTTGCTGTAGCAGTGGGCCATTAGCTCGTTGCTCTTCTTGGTGGCGGCATAGAGGCTGATGGGATGATCTACATTATCATCAGTGCTGAAGGGGACCTTCTTGTTGCCACCATAGACGCTGCTCGAAGAAGCGTATACAAGATGCTGAATGCCATTATAGTTGAGAGTTGAGAGTTTAGAGTTTTTCGTTACATTTAATTTATTTAAGCGGTGCTCAAAACCGTTCCCTGCGGTCAGGCAGAGAGTCTGTTGATCAAGTTGAGAGTTTTGAGTTTTTAAGTAGTCTTCAACCAACTGCTTCGAATTTCGGCACGCCTCGAGAATATTATAGAAGCCGATAATGTTGCTCTCTATATAAACATCGGGGTTGTCGATACTGTAGCGCACACCGGCCTGTGCCGCGAGGTTGACAACAATGTCGAACTTATGTTCAGCAAAGAGGTTATCGATCAAGGTCTTGTCGGCCAAATCGCCCTTAACGAACTGGTAGCTTACGGCTGAATGCTTACTGCTTACCGTTTCAATCTCTTTCAGGCGGTATTCCTTGAGGGAAACATCATAGTAATTATTGAGGTTATCGAGGCCGACGATAGAACCTTCGGTCATATCTTTCAGAAGGCGCATCACAAGGTTGGCACCGATGAAACCAGCCGAACCGGTAACTAATATATTCATAGTTTTATACTATTTTCATTTTGGAGCGGTGGGTGCTGTGAGGAAGACCGGAAAGATGTTTGATGTAAGATGGTAGATGGAAGAGTACTTCGATGTAAGAAGTAAGAAGTAAGATGGAAGTTGTTTTTTTATTTAGAATCTTTTTACAAACGAATTGGAGGATAAACTTACTGTCCATTATCGAGACAAGCGTCCATTTCTTTCTCGAAATCATCTACATGTTCCTTCACGGGATTTCTGTCGGGGAGGTCCTTCAAGTGAGATTCCGCCATTATCGACAGTATTTTAGGCAACTCTCGATAATCTTCACTAACATCCAGAGGTCTTAACGATTTCTGCAACTTAGAAAGCAACGACACAAGTTGGCGCATACAATAGGCAGTGTAATCACGCCAATCAGTGGCACTCTGCACAATATAGTCAAAAAACGAGTCTCTGTCACCTATTGCAATCTCTTCCTCCTCTTTACTTGAAAAATGCCCTTCCTGTAAACCCACAAGCAATGTGGAGGTGCGGCCAAAACTTGGAATCAAACCTAACCCAGAGACATATCTGTCTATCTTATCAAGTACGGCCAGCGTACGTTTGCGGAAAAACAATGACGCATAGGGCGCATAATCAAACATTACTCTATACTTTTCGTATCTACGATCTTTCCGAAACTCCTTCTCCAGTTCTTCCATAGTATGTTGCGGAGCGTTGTCTATCAAGAATTGCTTATCATTTTTATTGAAATACTCTATTTTAACCTCTGATTGTATCAAATCGTTTTCCAATTCATGATATAGCTGCATGGCATTCTCGAAATACTTGTTCATGAACTGTTGCCATGCATAGACATAATTCACAACAGAAGAAACCAAGGCGACAAAAGAGCCTGTTATCAAACCCGTGGCAACCCTACTCATAACACTCAATGGCTCGATAAACACGGCCATCAACACGCTCGCCACAAAAAACAAGAGCATAATGTAAAAAAGTGTCCTATGGAGCCGCATAATATGTTAGAGGGATGAGGGAAGAGGGATGATGTTATTTTTTCCCATTCATTAGTTCAAGGTTCAAAGTTCAAAGTTCAAGGTTGTCGGCAGAGCCGACGGCATACCACAAAAATCAAGGGTCAAGGTCAACTTCGCTCACTTTTCGCAACTCCCCGGCTGAGCGTAAAGACCGGGAATCCGCTATATTTTTTCGTTACTTTTAATATTCGATATGTTTTTTTATAGCATATCAAAGCCAAATACCATAATTATTGCAAACGTATGCCATAGGGCCATCTCCGCCAACAGAAGTTGCAACAGCCAATTGTAAAGCGATTATGATTAGAATCATTGAGATAATTCGTTTTGTTGTGGTTATATTTTTTCAAGATTATCGTTGAGTAGGTTAGATAAACTTATAAACTAGTTGGCCGCGATTAGTTACGTGATGTTCGATGTATGAAGTTTGAGGTATTTAAAATCTGACATTAATTACAATTTGAGAGAGGCATATTGAAACCTAAAAAAACTCTTAACAAACCAGTTCAATAAACCATCTAACACATAAGAACAACAACCAGTTCCATACATATAATACCGCTTGCCAATATGATAACACTTTCCTACTTTACAAATAGCTTTCCTCGTCAGATATTCACGCATTCGATGTCTTATACGTCTTGCCTCTTTAGAACTATCATCATATTTTACATACGTTTCTTGTCCAACTGCATAGACATCCATTTGCATGTGCCAATAATTCAATGGATTTGGATGATGATTCACGTGCATTCTGGCATAAACTTCTGTCATATTGTTTTCACCCTGTCTAAAAGCTCCTACTATTGCTTTCTCTACATTCAGTTTCTCCTTTTCCTGTATTTTCTCAGCTTCTTTTATTAACTGATCATAATCCTTTTTTTCTATTGATTTGGAGTATGGAAACACAAACGTATTTATTTCGGCTACTCTAAATGCAATAGATCCACATTCTGACAAAATGGTGTAATCTTCGTTCTTCTTCAAAGGCAATTGATTAGAAGAATGACCGTCCCATTCTTTTTTCACCAATTCCAAATCCGGCACAAATGGCAAATGCTTCAGCTTAAAACGACCTCCCAGTAAATTTACTGACATTTCCAGAAGGTTTTCATTGTCACCAAAAGCATCGCTGGAAAGCATCTTTGTTTTTTCTTTTGCAGAACACACAAACGGTTGAGTTTGTTTGCATCTGCGCACCACTGCCAATTCAGGGTAATCGCAAAGCAGCTTCTGCATAGGAAGTCGGTAACGATAGTGAGAAAAAGGTAATACTCTTGAAGGATACTTATCACGCATTGCTCTCAACTTTCGCTATAACCGTTTTCATTTTCTTAACAAACTGCTTAAGCGGAAGTATATTTGCCACCAGCAGCTCCTTCCCCTGATAGATGTTAAAATCCACGTCACCTATCGTTTCTCCTTCAACATAAACACTGACCGACAATTCTATATCCTTCGAAAAGAATAAATTATATTGCCAAACATCATCATAACTGTCGTATTGAAGTATAGCATCAGTATAAGGCAACTGACAAAGTGTTGTGTTGGCCATCTTCATCACCCAATCAGACTCGTTTGAACGTGGCTTAACAGTCTTGTTCCTGTTGTATGAATCCATAATCATCTGAATTCGCTGGGCACGTTCAAACTTGTCTTTGGAGGCTTCTCTATACTTCTTTGCTGGTTCTCTATATAACGAAGCTTTATTTATCTCGATAGACATTTTGCCACCATCGAATTCTGTAATCTTTCCGGAATTCCAATCCTTTTGCCCTATCTGAACTACAAGTTGAGGAATTATTTGCTGCGATGATACCGCAGTAGCAGTATCTGCAGCATAACATTCTATACCATGTGCCAAAGTTAAAGCCAACATTATCTTTGCTGCTGTTCCAGCTAAACGCACCTCTCCGTCAACCTTTCTTGTTGATTCCAAACAGGTCATGAAATACACATCAGAAAGGTTTGGTCGAGATTGTATCTTTGTTGTAAAATCCGATTCCATGACTACTGTTTCACTTGTTTATTAATGTCTTCCTGCTGCATTACGTTTTTCACGCCTTCATTAACGCACCAATGATAGCAATCAAACATCATTTTGTTGAAATCCATCAACTTCTCTGGTATTTCCTCAATTTTTATGCCATCAGCCGGTTGCAACTCACCCAAGGTATCAAGCAATAAATGATGAAATTGGTCATTTGGCCGAGAAGGCGGCAACAATGCGGTTCTTATAGTAACACTACTGTCAGCTACCTTAAAAACACATTTCTTCATGTTTGGTATTGTCTGCTCCTGCTCATCAAGATTATCTGCGCTTAAATTTGCCATCATTTCTTGGCTGAACAGTGATTGCATTACATCCATTGGGTCAATAGGCTCTGAACCATTCCCTTTAATATTAAAGACATTAAGCTTGCGAATGCCCATTTTGTCAATCTCTTCAACCTTTACTACTTTGTTGAAAAAACTACGCAATTTGAAAACATGAGGAAGCACTGTTTCAGAGAAACGTACATAATCTTTTCCACTTAAACGGACAACTGCACTGTGGTCACTAAAATCGAAAGACAGTGAGAAATCTTTCTTAGTGATATTACAGTCAGCCGATGTAATGTCTCCACTGTTTTCTACGCCAAAGTAGCTTTGCAAATAATCATTGAAATGGGCATTCAACTCGGTTTTTCCCTCAGTTGAAGGCTTGAAATTAAAGCCAACCGTAATATCCTGAAGGAAAGTATTCCGATATTGTCTATACTTCTCCGGCTTAAAAGGGTATTGAACCATATCAAATAGTTCTATATTCAAATTTCTATCCATTACAAGGAGGATTATATCTGGCTATAAGGTCAGATTCAAATCCTTTCCTTTTGTCATCATCATCTGTAATAATACAATAACCCCATGCATTGGATTTTGCATCTTCTATTTGTTGTTTCTTATGATGATTGCTGTAATTGCGGTTACTGTAATTATCAGTTTCTCCAATGTATTTAAGGCTATACCAATACCTTGGATCATTGGGCTTTGAATATCTATGGGCAAAGATATAGAGTCCTGAGTTAGTAAAAGTCTTTACTGCATCATCGATTTCTTGCATAAAATCAAACTCACACATTCTGAATTGAAAATGAGTGCCCGATTGCCCTATCAGATCAAGTGTATCTGTATTGCTTTTGAACATAATCAATAAATTGTGTTTAATATAAATTCATCGTTAAATAGATAACTGAAAACAACCAGTTTTATTGCTAAGTGTCTTGGTATTAACTGTCGGTTTAATATATGCCATCTTCCATCTTACTTCTTCCATCTTCCATGGACTTGTAGAAGCTATTTTGTGTGTTTTACCATTGTGCATTCTGCTTAAAACTTTGGTTTACAATTCGTTTCAAACTCATAAGGAGGCAATTTATGCCGGTTTTCGCTTTGTAGAAGATAGCCCGATTTGAGGTAGAAGAAGTATGATGGCTGAATGCTGATGTATGAGTTGATAATCATTGCGTTACGCATCGTCGGCAGCTCCATGCCATAAAGGCTCCGTAAGCCTACCCTCTTCTTACCCTCTTCTTTGCCTCTTCTTAGCGTCGTCTTACCCTCTCGGTAGCTTACTGCTTATTTGTCACACAGAAATCACAGAAATCACGGAAAGCTGTTTTTCGTATTTTTCGAGTTTTTAGATGTTATCTCTCCAAGCGTTCCCCTCCGAGCATCCTCCGTGGATGTAGCGTGGATGCTCCGTGAATCCTCCGACGATGTTGGCTTCATCGAACCTACATCGAAGCTACCTCGAAGGAACATCGAAGGAACAAGTTTGCTTATTCGTTTAATAGCTTAGTTGCTTAGGTGCTTAGGTGCTTCTTCGCTACATTAAATTTGATTCATCGGTGTTATTCGCTTCATTATTCTTATTTCCAAGGTGCTCATGGGCATAGACCAACTGATGTATGATGGAAGATGGAAGATGGAAGAATTCTTTGATGTAAGATGGAATGTTTTTTATGGAAGATGTAAGATGGAAGGATTTTGATGGAAGATGGTGCCTGCTCTCAATAGCAGACTTCTAACATATTACATATTACATCTTCCATCATACATTTTCTTCAGTCTCTCCTAAAGATATCCCTTGTATATACCTTCTGCTGGACGTCGTCAAGGCAGGAGTCGTAGCGATTTGCTATGATTGCCTGCGACATTTCTTTGAATATCTTCAAATCATTGACGACCAGGCTGCCGAAGAAGGTGGTGCCGTCATCGAGAGTAGGTTCGTATATGATGACTTGGGCGCCCTTGGCCTTGATGCGCTTCATAACACCTTGGATGGCACTCTGGCGGAAGTTGTCACTGTTGGATTTCATAGTGAGGCGATACACGCCAATGGTTGGTGCCTTCTGCTCGGTTCCGTAGACATTATTCTCGGTGTAGGCGTAATAACCGGCCATCTTGAGGACCTGGTCGGCGATGAAGTCTTTCCTCGTGCGGTTGCTTTCGACGATGGCGGTCATCATGTTCTGCGGAACGTCCTCATAGTTGGCAAGAAGCTGCTTGGTGTCCTTGGGAAGGCAGTAGCCGCCGTAGCCGAAGCTGGGGTTGTTGTAATGGGTGCCGATACGCGGGTCGAGACCGATGCCGTCAATGATGGCCTGAGTGTCAAGACCTTTCATCTCAGCGTATGTGTCGAGCTCGTTGAAGTAGCTGACGCGCAGAGCGAGGTATGTATTGGCAAACAACTTCACGGCTTCTGCTTCCTTCATGCCAATGAAAAGAACAGGGATGCCTTTGTTAGTTCCAAGATCAAAGTTCAAAGTTCCAAGTGAGTCTTTGGAGGGGCCGATTGCGCCTTCTACTAATAATTGGGCGAATAGGTGGGCTTTCTCGGTGAGCCAGTCGATGTCGGTCAAGGCCTTGATGGCCTCGTTCTCCTCCTGGTACTCGGGGCCCTTCATCAAGTTGGGGATGCCGACAATGATACGGCTGGGGTAGAGGTTGTCGTAGAGGGCTTTGCTCTCGCGCAGGAACTCGGGCGAGAACAACAAATTAAAACGTTTGACGCCCTGCTTCTGGTATTTCACATATAGGCCACGCGTATAACCTACGGGGATGGTGCTTTTGATGACCATCACGGCGTCGGGGTTGACCTTCAGCACGGCATCGATGACGGACTCCACGGCACTGGTGTCGAAAAAGTTCTTCTGGCTGTCGTAGTTGGTTGGGGCCGCGATGACGACAAAGTCGGCGTCGCGGTAGCCGGCCTCCTGGTCTAGAGTCGCTTTGAGCGACAATGGCTTGTTGGCGAGGTAGTCCTCGATGTAGTCGTCCTGGATGGGCGACTTCTTGTTGTTGACTAAATCAACACGTTCTTTGACGACGTCCACGGCGGTGACGTCGTTGTGCTGCGCCAACAAAGTGGCGATACTGAGACCGACATAGCCGGTACCTGCTACGGATATTTTCATGTTAAACTGATGTTTAATCAAAGGTTCAAGGTTCCAAGTTCCAGGTTTCAAGTTCCAAGTTCCAAGTTCAAGGGTCAAAGTTCAAGGGTCAAAGTTCAAGGTTTCAAGTTCAAGGTTCCAGGTTCAAGGTTCAAGGTTCAAAGTTTCAAGTTCCAGGTTCCAAGTTCAAGGTTCCAGGTTCAAAGTTCCAGGTTCAAGGTTCTATGTGCTTGACACCACGATAGCTGCTCGACTTAATACTATTAATAAAAGCTGAAATCGCTTTACTGAGGTTGATGCAGTCGTTGTATAGTCGTGTGGCCGTTTCTTTGTCAATGAAACTAACATCGGATGCTCTAATAATTTGACTACGGACTTCTCCACAAGACCCTTTTGCTATATATAAGAAGTTGACATATTCTTTGTTTCCATCACGTTCAAAACCCTCAGCTATATTGTCCATAACAGAGCCTGCTGATGCATGGATTTGTTGGACAAATCTAATGTCTTTATGAAATTCATCCCCCTTCGTAATCTCATACACTTCCTTGCAGAGTTTACGAGCCGACTGAAATATTTCGAGGTCTTCAAACTTACTAGCTTTACTCATAAAAATGTTCAAAGTTCAAAGTTCAAAGTTTCAAGTTCCAAGTTCAAAGTTCCAAGTTCAAAGTTTCAAGTTCAAAGTTCCAGGTTCAAAGGTCAAGGTCAAAGTTCAAAGTTCCAAGTTCAAAGGTCAAAGTTCCAAGTTCCAAGTTCCAAGTTCAAAGGTCAAAGTTTCAAGTTCCAAGTTCAAAGTTTCAAGTTCAAAGGTCAAGGTTCCAGGTTCCAGGTTCAAAGTTTCAAGTTCAAAGTTGTCGGCAGAGCCGACGGCATACCACCAAGTTCAAGGTTGAGTGGTTAGTGGTCAGTGGATAGTGGTCAGTGACTAGTGACTAGTGGGCAGTGGATAGTGGATAGTGACCTGTGAATTGGAACGGCGAATCATCATCGGCTACCGGGCATGTCGCCGGACCAGCCGTGACCGAGATCCCAATGGTAGTCGTAAACAAACTCGAAATACGGCAATGCAAAGGCTTCTTCTATCAATACTGTCAACTCTTCCTGTATGGGCTCTGCCCAATTACCTACAAGAACGATGAATTTGTCAACACTCCATGCTACACGTCCACGAGGAATCTGCGTATAGTCGCCTGTAAACTTCGTCTGAATATGCTTAGCCTGCGCCCTGAAATACTCTTTGAGCTTCGCTCGAGACTGCTCACGCTCGGGATAACTCAAATCAGATTGGTTCTCCTCTCGCTCACTCGCAGCCTTTGCCCATTCTTCACTATAATCAATGTAACGAACACCTTTCTCCGCAGCCTCCTCGACCTCACGAGGGGTGAGTTCTTTCTTGCGGACTCCAAAGAGAACATGTTCCTCTGGGTCGTACCAGAAGATGCCGACAGAAGGCATGGGCTCATCAAAGGACCGCATGTCGTCCATCTGGGCCTGATGTCCTTTTTCGTCAAGATGGGTCATCGTTGATTTTGGGTTTATTGGTGAAACGGCGAATTACGCGAGAAGTGGTCAGTGGATAGTGGATAGTGATTGGTTCAAGGTTCAAGGTTCAAAGTTCAAAGTTTAACGGCGAATTTTGCGAATTTTACGAAAAGTGGATAGTGGTCAGTGGATAGTGGTCAGTGG
>OCTX012207506.1_pt1 | contig 10908 bp, 5 predicted proteins | sample 1539691 | NCBI WGS metagenome assembly OCTX01 (sample SAMN02144231, study PRJEB22623) | gut metagenome | biome: sheep rumen | host: Ovis aries | place: New Zealand | reverse complement strand
CAACACCCTTCTCGAGAACTACCGCGATTACTTCTATGAGCAGTACGGCTATAACGAGCCTCTCGGTGCTGCTGTAAATGTTGCCGATTATGAAAACTATGACTACGCTCAGCAGGTAGACCTGTTCAGAGATTCGCTCCGACAGGTAAGAAGCTATCTCAATTCTCTTTCAAGAGACGACAACACCACATTCCGTTCAAGCATCACAGGCTACAGCTTCAAGGACCTCTCCGAGTACGCAAAGACTGTAAGCTCCATCGACCTCGACAGAATATCTTCATATATCTCGGTAAACAACGTTACCAAGAACAAGGACGCTGCCCTTGCATACTATGATTACAGGATAGAGAACCTCAACCGCGACAAGGACGAATACGCAGAGCGTCTTGCAGCTCTCGAGACTTCCATCGCTCAGTACGAAAAGGACTCCATCCTTATCTTCGGAAATGGCACAGATTCGACCAATACACAGTACGCAACTGCTTCCGACCAGTACGATTCACTGTTCAGACAGAAGACCAGCGTTGAAGCAAATCTTGCACAGACAAAGCAGGATATCAAGTTCTATGAGTCAAGACGCGATGCTCTCAAGAACAACAAGAACAGCTCCAAGGATAATGTTGCACAGGTAGAGGCTGATATCAAGGCTCTCAGCGAGAAGGTCGCAAATATCGTTGACCTTACAGAGAAGACTGCCGATGATTACTATGAGAACGTTCAGTTCGCAAACGCTTACAACATCCTTATCCCCGCAACAAAGTCGGTAGGAGCAGGTATCGGTGAGGCAGTAAAATCTGCTGTCAAGCCCCTGTTCATCATCGAGGCTCTCATATTTATGATCTACTTTGCTATCGCATTCCTCAAGGCTCTCAAGTCAGACAACAGGAAGAAACTTGCAAAGGCAGGTGCAGATTCAGATGATGACGACGATGACGATGAAGCTGACCTCGAGGACGTTATCGACGCTATCGAGGAGGAAGCCGAGGAGATTAAGGAAAAGGCTGAAAAGGTCGTAAAGAACAACAATAAAAAGAAAAAATAAGCCGATCTTCAGGCGCTCCCGTAAATAAACGGGGGCGCTTTTCTGTTTTTGTGAAATGTTAAATCCACGTTAAAGAAAGGGAAATATCATTGACTTGCGGCACTTTATGGCTATAATTATAAATGAGGGAAATAACAAAAAATGACAAACAGGAGAGAATTATGGAACAATTTTCTATTTTTAACATCTTCACACTTTTAGGAGGACTTGCCTTCTTCCTTTACGGAATGAGGATAATGTCAACAGGACTTGAAAAGCTTACGGGAGGTAAGCTGGAGATAGCCCTGAAAAAAATGACCGAAAACAGGATAAAAGCTATACTTCTTGGTCTTGGCGTCACTGTTGCCATACAGTCCTCATCGGCTATGACAGTAATGCTGGTAGGACTTGTCAATTCGGGCATAATGTCACTTGAACAGACGGTGGGAGTATGCTTCGGTTCGGATATCGGAACTACTCTTACAGCATGGATACTCAGTCTTGTGGGTGTAGAGAGCAGCAATCCGTTCATAAGAATACTTAAACCCACATCCTTCTCACCGATCGTTGCACTTATAGGTGTTATAATGATAATGGTGTGCAAAAAGCATAAAAAGAAGGATATCGGCAATATACTCATCGGATTTGCAATATTAATGACAGGTATGACTCTTATGTCAGAGTCGGTATCTCCCCTTGCAGAATCCGAAAAGTTCAAGAGCCTTCTGACAGCTTTCAACAACCCTCTGCTGGGAGTTCTCGTGGGCGCAGGTTTTACAGGTATAATCCAGAGCTCGGCAGCTTCTGTAGGTATCCTTCAGGCATTTTCCACAACGGGCGGTCTTACCTACGGTATGGCTATACCGATAATCATGGGTCTTAATATAGGTACCTGTGTGACCGCACTTATATCGAGTATCGGTGTAAGCAAGGACGCAAAAAGAGTTGCCTGCATACACATTTCTATCAAGGTGATCGGAACGCTCATACTTCTGCCCATTGTAATGATACTTCAGTATGTGTTTGACCTTGAGTTCTTCCACAGGACAATAGGATATCTGGGAATAGCGGTAGCTCATTCGGTATTTAATCTGGTCGTGACAGCTCTTCTCCTCCCGTTCTCAAATCAGCTTGTAAAGCTTGCGAGAATAATAGTCAAGGACGGCAAGGAAGAAAAGGAGAAGGATTCAAAGAAAACCATTACGGGTCTGGACGATATCCTGCTCAAGACCCCTGCTGTAGCAGTTCATACCTGCCTTACCGCAACTGTACAGATGGCAGAGCTCACAAGAGAGACCATCGACATGGCGCTGAAGCTCCTTGTTGAGTATGACGGCGACACCTGCGATGCAGTCATCGAGAATGAGGACATCATCGACGGTTTTGAGGACAAGATAAACAGCTATCTCATAAAGATATCCAAGAGCAGTGTAACAGGCAAGGACAGCCGAAGCGTTTCCAAGATGATGCACTGTGTGGGCAACTTCGAGCGTATCTCCGACCACGCCGTAAACCTTGTGGAATCGGCACAGGAGATGCACGACAAGGGCATAAGGTTCTCGGAGGAGTGCGTGAACGAGATAATCGTCATCACCGACGCTATCAAAGAGAACATCAACAAGGCTTTTGACTCATACGTTCAGAACGACCTTGCCATCGCCCATAAGGTAGAGCCTCTTGAGGAAGTGGTGGACAACCTGAGCACAGAACTCAAGAACAGGCACATCCGCCGTCTCCAGAACGACGAATGTACCGTAGAGCTGGGATATATATTCCAAGATGTTCTCACCAATCTTGAGCGTATTTCCGACCATTGCTCCAACATTGCAGGCTGTCTTATCGAGACAGACGAAAAGACCAATCTCCATGCTTATCTCCACGATGTAAAGGAGAACGACGAGCAGTTCCGCAACGAATACCGCGAGTATGCGGAGGAGTATTTCCGTCGGCTGGGCAGCACAGAGATAAAGGCACAATAAGCTTACCGAAGTAAAAAATTTGCCCCTGAGCGCTGAAAAGCACTCAGGGGCATTATGTTTGTTTAGCGCAAACGCTAATAGTGAATAGTTAATGTGTTCGCTTCGCTTACATTATTAAACGTCACCGAAGGCGACACCATAACTATTTACTCTTAGCAGGTTTCGTATGATAATAAAACGGCAAAGCCGCTTCCTAATGGCTAATGACTAAGGACTAACGGCTAAGGACTAAAGGCTAAGGGCTTCGGGATTTAATACGGAAGTGTGAACTGTCCTGCCTTCCATACATTGCCGTTTTCAATGACCACCGAGAAATCGGCGGTCTCGGTGTAGGACTCGTCTCCGAAGTCGCTGCCGTCGTAGTAATTCTCAACGGTGAAAACTATCTCATCGTCGGTCCTTGACTTTATGCCTGTTACTCTCGATGATGAGTAGTAGATATTGCTGCCGCGGTTGCCGCAGAGAGCGTAGACCGCTCCGTTTTTCTCGATGTACAGCTCCGACAGCTCACTGCTGGGGTAGCGTCTGCTGAACACCTTGTAGTAGGCGTCCTCTATGTCGCTCAGTCTGCTGATACCGCTCTCGGTTATGCGGTAGAACTGCCAGCCGAAGCTGTTTTCGATATAGTTATCGTAGTCCACCTTGAAAGGGCAGCCCACGGTAAAGAGCATCTGCACATGACCTGCTGACTCGAAAAGCGCCTGAGCAGCGGCTATGAGAGTCTTGTCGTCGGAGTCCTCGACAGGCTTGTCAAAGACTACGGCTCCGTCATCGTTGTACTCAAAGGCGTCGCCGCCCAGCGGGTCGGGCTGGTGAGTTGTCTCCTCAGCAGCGGAAGTGGTGACAACAGTGGTCTCAGCAGCCGCAGTTGTGGAAACTGATGCCGTTGTTGTGGTCTGTTGGGAGTGGTCGGCAGGCACGGGCTGCGCGGTGGTGACAGTCTCGGTAGTCTCAGCCTTGGAGCTCTGTGAGGAGCTTCCTGCTTTTTTGCTGCTGCATGAGACAGCTCCCACGGCAACAGCCGCTGCCGCTATGAGTGATAAGAGCTTTTTCATCAGTCATCCTCCTGTTCGTCGTCGAGAACGAAATCGATAGTGCCGTCGCTGACGTTTACTGCTGCACAGACCACCTGAACGGTCTGACCCAGCGTATAGGAAACGCCGCTGAACTTTTCGGTAAGTGAAACAGGCTCGGAGTAGTCATACTCGCCCTCGGGGAGCGTCCTTATATGGACAAGTCCCTCGACCGTGTTGGGGAGCTCCGCGTAGAAGCCGAACTCGGTAACGCCTGATATCTTGGCGGTGAAGCTCTCTCCGAGGTGGGCTTTCATATACTCAGCCTTGTAGCAGTCCTCGCACTCGCGCTCGATGGTGACAGCGCGTATCTCCGCAGCGGAGGAGCGCTCCGAGGCGTTCAGCGCAAAGGCTTCATAGCGCTTGCTGAGCCATTCGTTGTTGTAGCCTGCGAGGATATCGGTGATTATGCGGTGAATGGCGAGGTCGGGATATCGGCGGATAGGCGAGGTGAAGTGTGCGTAGTCGTCCAGCACCAGTCCGAAATGACCGAGGGGCTCGTTGGAGTACTTTGCCTTAGCCATGGAGCGGAGCACCAGCATATTCACGGCTTCAAACTTGTCCGTGCCCCTTGCGCTGTCCAGTATCTTAGCCGCGTGTGCAGGCTTGAACTCACTGAAATGAGGGCACTCGAAGCCGTACTTGGGCAGCAGCTCGTGGAGAGCCTCCGCCTTTGCTTCTGGGGGAGCCTCATGTATACGGTACACGAAAGGCACCTTTTTGTCCTTTGCCAGTTTTGCGGCAGCCTCGTTTGCGGTCAGCATGAACTCCTCGATAATGCGCTCAGCCTTGCCGCGCTCACGGGGCTGTACATCGTAGCAGATGCCGTCCTCACCGATGAGGAGCTTGCTTTCCGTGGTCTCTATCTCGGGAGCATGGCGGAGCTGCTTCTTTGCGATGAGCTTGTCCGCCAGCTCGTTCATGAGGTCGATATTCTTCCTTACCGCGGAGTACTTTTCCGCGATTTCCTCGGATTCGGTACCGTCGAGGATACGGTTTATCTCGGAATAGACGCCCTTGACACTTGAGCGGATAACGCTCTTGCAGAAGCGGTAGGAGAGCATATTTCCCTCCTTGTCCAGCTCCATGAAAGCCGACAGGGTGAGCCTGTCCTCATTGGGATTGAGGGAGCAGATACCGTTGGACAGCTCCTTGGGCAGCATGGGAATGACCTTGTCTGCGTAGTAGATACTTGTTCCGCGGAGCAGAGCCTCCTTGTCGAGGGCGCTGTTGCCTTTGACATAGTGCGAGACATCGGCAATGTGGACTCCAAGACGGTAGCCCTTTTTGGTCTTTTCGACCGAGACTGCGTCATCGAGGTCCTTGGACTCCGCACCGTCAATGGTGAAAATGGTCATATCGCGCAGGTCCTCGCGGTTGTTGAAGCTGTATTCCTGAACACCGCCCTCGGCTATCTTACGGGCTTCTTTCAGCACCTCCTCGGGGAAGGCAGTGGGAGCGCCGTGTGTCACTAATATTGAAGCAGCTGTGGAGGCTGCATACTCGGAGCTCCCGAATACGAGAGTGACCTTGACCTTGTGCTCGGCATGGCGTCTGCCGCGGTAGACTATCTCCGCCAGCACCTTGTCGCCATTTTCAAAGGGGATGCTCTCCTCGCGGACGATGATGATATGGTTTCTTGAAGCGGTATCGGGTACGAGGTAGGGCTTACCGTCTTCGAACTCTATCCTGCCTGTGAGCTGAGAGCTGCCGAACTCCAGTATATCCAGTATCTCGCCCTCGGGCTCGCCCGACCTTGAAGCGATGGGGGAGATGAGCACCCTGTCATGGGGCATTGCGCCCAGCATACACTTGCCTGGGATAAAGTACTCCACGCCCTCGTCCGTGAGGGCAAAGCCGAAGGTGCGGCTCAGTCTGGTGACTTCGCCTGCATACACTCCCAGACGGGAACACAGTGCAGCCTTCATACCCTTCTTCATCATGACAACGCCTTCCGTGCAGAGCTCGGAAAATGCGGCGGTGAAGTTCTCCCTGCCTGATTTCTTAGTCCTGCATTTTGACTCAAGCTCGCTGAGGGGCATGGACTTCTTTCCGTAGGCTTTCAGAAAGGTGACTATTTTATTTTTGTAGCTTTCCACCGACACAGGGCTGCTGCCCTTTTTGTCGGACTGTTTTTTCTTCTTTTCTGACATATTTTCTCCTTGTGTCGTGACTTATCCGCAGTATAGCGGAGCAAAAAATAAGCCCTATGACTATGAGTCACAGGGCAGCTTCTTTTCTTACTTTGTGAAGATCGGTACGATGTTTACCGCAAGTACAGCAATGAAAAGGATTATCGCCATAACTCTTGTGATCTTGGCGAGGATGGCTTCCTTTGTTCTTCCCTCGTTCTTTCCGTAGAAGGAATCAGCGCTTGCACCTGTGAGAGCAGCTGTCATGCTGTCCTGTGATTTCTGCTCCTGTGAAAGGCAGACAACAATGGTTAAAAGGCTGAGGACGAGTATGACGATACCGCCGATGATCTCTAAAGTTGACATAAAAACTACCTCCGAAAAAGTATGGATTACGGCAAAAGCCGATATATTTCAATTAGCTTTAATATTATATCACAGACTGCAAGGATTTGCAAGGGGTTTTATCGAAAAAGCAAGACAAAAAAACGGGGCAAAATTGTTGAAATCATACAAGTAATGTAAAAATGGCAAAAAAGAGCAGCTTCATACGAAGCTGCTCTGTGTTTTATCGAAGCATATCGATGGGGAAACCGCTGATGAGACCGAGGAGATATTCCTGGATAGCAAGAGCGTCATTAGCTGTTACGCCGCTGGAATTCTTCTGGTATACGTTAGCGTTTTCGAGACCCTGCTCGGTCATGTGGTTGGGATCGCTGCCCGAAAGACCGAATCTGTTGGGGTTAGCCATATACTGCATGATGAGGATCGCATCAGCCAGCTCAACTGTACCGTCGCAGTTTGTATCGCCGAGGCGGAGGTTGCTGACGGGCTTTACAGTAGTAGTTGTGGTAGTTGTAGTAGTTGTGACCTTGGTCGTTGTAGTTGTTGTGGTTGTTCTGGAAGTTGTTGTAGGTGTAGGAGTTACGGTAGATGAACCCTTTTCTGTGTAAACAACGATGGAATCCATCTTGTATGATGAAACATTGGTCCACCATGTACCGAACTTGAGCTCGCCTAAGCTGTAAGCGAATGTTTTTGCAGCGCTTGCAGAGGGAGTCCATGTGATAGTAGCCTTGTTGCTGTTGATGGATTTATCCTGCTGAGCGTCATCGTCCATGTACCAGTAATCGGGAGCAACAGTTGTTGAAGAACCGAAGTTACCTACCCACTTGTCGATGTTGCCGTTTGCAGAGATGTTGAACTCTATCTTGGTAGCGTACTCGCCGCTGGGTATCTTGAAGTCAGCCCAGTCGAAGCCGATCATCTTGTCATCAGCACCGTCATCAAACTCGAGAGTCTTGTTGAGCTCTAACTTATAAACGCCGTTGCCGCCTGAAACAGAAGGAGTAGAGTTTGTTGAAGTAGTTACAACAGGGGGATTATATTTTGTAGTTGAGGTGGTTACTGAAGGTGTAGGTGTGCTGCTTCCGCCGCTGTCGAGAACTATCTTTTCGATAGTAACGCCGTCGCCCTGAGGCCACCAGATCATAGCCTTTACAGTTGAGCCGACATTTGAAGGAATATCGTAGTCAACAACTACTTCCTTGTTAGCGTCAGCCTTTACGTTCTCAAACTCTACCTGCTCCCACTTGCCGGTATATGTACCGAAGCCGCCGGAAGCCTGTGTATCGTTTGTGTTTATCTTGAAGTAAAGTGTAGCCTTCTTAGCGCCCTGAGGAGCGAACTCAGCATAGCTGATAGGTCCGTCTTTGCCTTCCTCTGTACCGACCTTCATATCAGCAGGAAGGAGAGTCTTTCCGCTGCCTGTTGAAGGACCGGGATTGTAGGAAGTGGTTGTGGTAACGATGCTCGGACCGGGATCGTTATAAGTTGTAGTTGTTACCTGAGGTGTAGGTGTGCTTCCGCCGCCGCTGTATATCTTTGAAACACCGGGGATAGTGGAAACAGTTGAGCCTGTCTTGTAGAAGTGGTAAAGACCTGCTGCTGCACCAACGAGACCTGCGTTATAGTCAACAGCTACCTCGTTTGCCTGATAGTCGGAACGAACGTCAGCGTAGCCGTCGCCGTTAGCCATCTTAGGACCGCCGCAGAGAGCGCCGACCAGCAGGTTCTTGTTAGGTGTTCCGTCATTTGCCGCGTCTGCATTTGCAGTGGGTGAAGCAGCTCTGTGGTGAGGATTCTTGGAAGAATTGTCCTTGAAACCAACGATAAGGCAATAGCTTCTTCCGTTCTGGAAAGCCTTGTCGCCTGTGAGGTACTGCATCTGACCCTTAGCCCAGCCTGCGTCACCATGGTTGTACTTAGCAGCTACGAGAGTTGCCATCTGAGCGGTAGCATTGTGTCTTGCCGAGCCCCACTCGTCGTAGAACTTGTACTCGTTGCCGCCGCCGATCTCATGAACGCCGCCCCAGTTTCCTGTTGCTTCAGCCTTGAGGATAGAAGCACCGAGACCAACGTTCTCCCAGCAGTGTACATACCAGCCCTCGGGGCAGTTGCCAAGATCGCTGAGGTATTTCTGATCGTTTGTAGCCTTGTAGAGCCAGCCTGCTGCCCATGCGAGCTCATCAGCAGAGCCGCTGGTGCCGCTTACATAGAAAGGAGCAACTGAATATGTTCCTGTGTTCTGCTTTGAGAAATTGTAGAGAGCCTCAGCGTACTTGAGGTCATCGGGATTACCGAAGTTTACATAGTTAGCTGCGAGAGCTGCCGCATACTCGGCAGTGATGTTTGCAGCACCGCCTGTGGTCCATACCATACGGCCTCTGTCGCCCTGAGTTTCGGGAGCGCCCCAGTACATATGGTCCTGATTTCCTTCGCCCTTTTCGATGAGGACCTTGGAAACGGTATTGCCGTTGAGCACTGTTGCGTCACGGAAGAATTTACAGAATTTGTCGGTTATTACTTTGAGGTGAGCGTCCTGTCCTGTAGCAATGAATGCGTCTGAGAATTCGTAGTAAGCCCAGCCCAGTGTAGCGGCTGCATAGCCCTGGGGCTGACCGAACATTACGTGGTCGCCTGCGTCGTGGAAACCTCCGGGTACTTCGTCGCTGGTGTGGCAGTTGCCTCTCCATGAAATACCGCAGTCGGAGTTGTATCCGCACATATTTGCGTCATAAAGATAGAGGGAGTACTGAAGGAGCTTTGCGTAGTTATCACCGTCTGCCGCGTTTGCTGTGAGAGAGGGAGCACCGATGTTTGAGAGAGGTGCCGCAATCGAGGTGAGGGCGATAGCACTGCTTATGATGGCTGATTTCAGCCTGTTTAATTTGTTCATGTTATCACACTTCTTTCAATATGATCTGCCTATAATATGTCTTACACCCATTATACAAGGTTTGCCTTGAAATTTGGTAACAAAATGGTAACAAAAAGGTTACAATACGATTAATTTCAAAGGATTATTCATAATTTCGTCATAGTGTGCAAAAACATCTGTTGAGCGTTGTACATAATTGCCATGGATTTTACGCAGAAAAAGTGTAAAAAATCAGGCTCGCACAGAACAGAAGTTCTGCACAAGCCTGAGAGGTGGTCATTCAATTATGGGAAACTATCACAGAGATGGTATGAGGTGGAGGAGGAACTTCTGGATAGTAAGTGCGTCATCGGCGGTGAGACCGTCACCGTTGATATCGCCGTTTATTCTGCCCTGAGGAGTCAGAGCCATGCTGTCTGTGCCGCCCTCGGCGTACTTGTTGGGGTTAGCCATTGACTGCATGATGAGTATGGCGTCAGCCAGCTCTATGCTTCCGTCGCAGTTTGCGTCGCCCTTGACAGCGCTTGCCTTGGCCATCAGCACATCGTAATACATGGTATTGGGCTTGCCGCCGTCCCTGATGTCCTCATTGACCTCAACAAAGGTATAGCCGTCAGCCTTTGCTGTGATCATATCCACATTGACTGTTTTCCTGTCCTTGAATATATCGCAGGTGTAGGTCATGGGATTGCCGTTAGCGGCATCGAGTGTAACATAGACATGATCGTAAGGATCAGCTATATGGAGTCCCGAATCCTCGGGGAGAGAAATGAGACCGTTTACGCGGAATGAGAGCTCCGGGGCCTTTACGAGATCGCCCGTGTCCTTGTCCTTTATTGTGAAAACAAAGGTATAGGGTTCGGTCTTATCTGCTTCCTTGACGGTTATGTTGTGCTTGAAGTCTGCGAACTCTAACTCGCGGTTCTGAGAGTCGGTGTATGTGCCGTAGAACATTACCGTATAATCGCCGGGCTCCAGCTCATTAGCCTGTCTGCCCTGCCAGATAGCGCCGTTATTTCCGCTTATGGTTACAGCCTTGGGATCAAGTGTGATATTATCTACTATGAAGGGATCGCCGTAGATGATACCTGCTCTTGAGCCGCCTTCTGCCTCCTGCCAGTAAGTCTCGGAGCGCACCTTTACGGAAATGTCCGTAAGGTCAAGGCTCTCGCCGACTGTGTACTTTGTCTTTGCAGGATAGGAGATGACCTCCTGAACAACATAATTGGGTTTTGCTGTTATAGTCACGAGGGGCTGTGTAACAGTTGTTGTGGTAGTCGTCGTCGTAGTTGTAGAAGTTGTGGTAGTGGTAGTAGTGGTAGTTACGGGTTCTGCTGAACCGAACTTGAAATCAGCGTTGATCTCGCTTACCTGCTTAGCAAGTGCGGGCATTGAAGAAGCGTCGCCGCCGTAGAGGTTTGCGATGCCTGCGCAGGCGATAGCGAAGCAGCCATTATAGTCCAGAGCACCCTCGGTGTACTGG
>OCTX011994495.1_pt1 | contig 10908 bp, 8 predicted proteins | sample 1539691 | NCBI WGS metagenome assembly OCTX01 (sample SAMN02144231, study PRJEB22623) | gut metagenome | biome: sheep rumen | host: Ovis aries | place: New Zealand | reverse complement strand
GTCGAGCTGATCAAGCAGATCGGCGTTCCCAAGGAGCTGACCGCAGAGCTTCTGAACACTCTGATCGAGAAGATCATCGTCCATGAAGCAACGGAAGACGACTTCGGCTTCCGACAGCAGGAAATCGAGATCATCTTCCGTTTCGTTGGCAAGATCGATTAAAATGTAAAACAGTATCCTTAACTAAAGGAAACGGGATTACGGATTTGCCTGCCTGCGCCGTGCGATCAGCAGGACCGCGAGCGTCAGGACAAGCAGGACCAGGGTGGTCGTGACCGCGCCCTCGACGCCGAAGGCGGCGCTGTACAGGGCGCTGTCCGTCGAAGCCTCCAGATGCAGGAACGAGCCCCGGGAGACGATGCCGGAATTCGGCAGGCCGAAGAAAATGCTCTGAGAGTAGTTCCAGGCCGTGTGGACGGCAATGCAGAACCAGAGACTTTCTGTCTTTGCCATCACGACGCTCAGCGCAAGGCCGAAGAGCACGATGTTCACGATCGAGAGGACGGTGACGCCGTTGTTCATCAGGTGCAGCGCGCCGAAGAAAAGCGCGTTGACCGCCGCGGCGACATAGATGTTATAGCGCTCCTTCACCGCGGCGAACATATAGCCGCGGCAGAGCAGCTCCTCCGCGCCGGACTGGACACAGACGCATCCAAGGGCCGCAAGCAGATACAGCGGCCGGAAGACGCCGCGCGAAAAGTCCAGATCGCCGTGGAGCCAGGCCGCGAGGATGCACAGCGCGTTCATGCCGAAGCCCACCAGCAGCCCCAGGCCGAAAAGCTTCCAGGTGTTGCCGCTGCCGCCGTTCGGGCCCACATGACCGAAGGAGCGGAAGATCGGCCGCTCGCACAGCAGCGTATAGAGCAGCACGAGCAGGTCAATGCCGATAAAGGACAGGTACATAAACAAAAACAGCGTAGCGCCGTCGGTAATGTTGAGAGCTCTGGCAAGCACGGCGGTGCCGATTTCGCCCAAAAGCTGGCCGAGCGTCATCAAAGCCAGCGCGATCAGGCAAACGGCCCAGATCATGTGGCGGACTTTTTTGCGGGGCTTTGCCGGGGCGGGCGCGATCCCTTCGAGCGGCTGGGGGGTCTTGTTCTCTTCGTTCATCATAAGCTCCTTGACAGTCAGTTTTTATAGAGAAAACACGCCGCTCCACGGGGAGCGGCGTGCCGAATACAAGGGAAATCAGCGCCCGGCGTAACGCGACCAGAAGCGCAGCTGAGGCTCATAGTCCGCGATCTTCTCGGCGATGAAGTCATTCACGGCGGTATTGGTCAGGGCGTTGCGGGCGATCACGTTGCTGTAAAGCTCGCCCTCGCCGACAAAGTAGATCAGGTGATAGCCGGCATAGCTGCCGCTTTCGCCGTAGACGACGCCGATGTCGCCGCTCTTGTGGCCCTCAAAGCAGAAGGCGTCAAAGTCCGCCACCATCTGGCCCTTGTAGATGTTCTCGTACAGACCGCCGTTCGTGTTGGAGCCGGCGTCCTCGGAATACTGCTCGGCCAGGGCGGCAAAGCGCTCTTCGGTCTTCTCGCCGCTCTCATACTCGGCCTTGATCTCGTTGATGCGCTCCAGCGCGGCCATGCTGGCCTCGGGCGTATAGGTGCCGTCTTCGCTCGCCTCGGCCTTGATCAGGATGTGGCGCACCGAGACGGTGGGATAGTGGTTGTCCTCGCGGGAGAGGAACACGACCACGTAGTAGCCGGAGCCGCTGGCGTCCTCCACCACGGCCGCGTCGCCCGCTTTGCGGGAGGCGTCGCGCAGGAAGTCGGACATGTCGCCCAGGCTGCCGCCGGAAACGGCGCTGCGCACGGTGGCGGAATCGGCGTCAAACTCGGCCTCGACGGCGGCATTCAGCCGCTCGGTGGGATCGGCGATGTCGCCGCCGTCCTGATAAGCGGTCTCAATGGCCTCGGCGGTCATGCGCGCCTCCAGCAGGGTCTCGTCTGTGACGACGTTCTCTGCCTCGCCGCCGTCGGCGGGAGCCTCGCCGGGAACGGTCTCGGCCGCGACGTAGTAGTAGGCATAGTCAAAGAGGTCGCTCGCGCCGTCGAGAGAGGCGTAGTAATCCTCCAGCTCCTGATCGGAGTAGGAGAGGGAATCGGCATAGCTCTGCAGCGCCTTGTTGGCAAGCAGACCGTCCGCCGTGAGACGACGCACGGTGGCGGTGTTCATGCCGGTGCCGAACTGGGCGGAGAAGTAGTTGTTGAGGCTGGAAAAGCCGCTGGACTTGGCGCTCTGCTCGGCCAGGGCAAGCTCGTCTTCGATCTCTTTGAGCTCGCTCTCGTCCAGGGTAATGCCGCTGGACTTGGCGTAGTTCTTCATGGCGGTGATCTGCTGCATGGAGCTCAGCGCGCCCTGCAGGAAATAGTCGCGCCAGGTCTGTCCTTCCTCCAGCATCGGGCAGGCCTGCTGGCCCAGAGAGGCGACGCCCTGCGTCGTGTCAAGCCCGAAGAGGCTGGCGTAGGAGCCGTAGGTGCTCAGGAAGTTGGAGTACTGGTTGATGTAGTAATAGCTCAGCTCCACGGGGGAGAACTTCTCCTCGCCGACGGTGGCGGCGGTGGTGTGCTTGTAGACAAATCCGGTGTTCAAAAGCAGGATCACGATCAGCAGCACGGCCACGAGGATCGTTCCGATCGTCCAGCGGCGCTTGCTCGTGGCGGCCTTCTTCGCGGCCTCCTGCTGGGCGAGCATTTTTTTATCGGTGCCCGCTTCGCGCGCGGCTGCGCGGTTTTTTCTTTCCGTTGATGCGCTCATTGCATTTCATCCTTTTTTTGTGTGATACTATGATGCTTGTTTTTTACAAACAGGCTGAAACATTATAACGCAAAGAGTTTCCCTCTGCAAGAGAAAAGATACAAAAAGCGGCGGCATATTTCCCCGCGGCGGAGCATAAACTGAAAGCATGCTGATCAAACGGAGGGGCGGAATATGGAAGAGGACGTCGACGATTATATTTTCGGAAACACCGAGACGATTGTCAGCAGCCGCTGAACGGCAGAGGCAGACAGCGCGGCAGCCCTCCCGCCGGGGAAGGCTGCCGCGCTCTTCTTGCGTTCCTTTGCTTTTTGACAAGGGGATCAGGTTTCCGCGCGCATAGAGAGAAAGGCGTTGATAAAGCCGTCGAGGTCGCCGTCCATCACGTTCTGGATGTTGCTGTTTTCGTATTCGGTGCGGTGATCCTTGACCAGCTGATAGGGCATGAAAACATAGGAGCGGATCTGGCTGCCCCATTCGATCTTCATCTGTACGCCCTTGATGTCGCTGATCTTCTCCAGGTGCTCGCGCTCCTTGATTTCGGCCAGACGCGCGCGCAGCATGTTCTTGCAGTTCTCCAGGTTCTGGAAATGGCTGCGCTCCACCTGGCTGGAGACGACGATGCCCGTGGGGATGTGGGTCAGACGGACGGCCGAGGAGGTCTTGTTGACCTTCTGCCCGCCGGCGCCGGAGGAACGGAACACGTCCATTTTGATATCCTCGTCGCGCAGCTCGATCTCGCCGGGGTCGGCGATCTCGGGCATGACCTCGACCGCGGCAAACGAGGTGTGACGCCGTCCGGCGGCGTCAAAGGGGCTGACGCGCACAAGGCGGTGGATGCCGTGCTCGCTCTTTAAAAAGCCGTAGGCGTTTTCACCCTCGATCATGATCGTGGCGCTCTTGATGCCGGCCTCGTCGCCGTCGAGATAGTCCATGACCTTGACCTTATAGCCGTGGCGCTCGGCCCACATGTTGTACATGCGGTAGAGCATCGAAGCCCAGTCCTGCGCCTCGGTTCCGCCCGCGCCGGCGTGGAAGGTCAGGATGGCGTTGTTGGCGTCATATTCGCCGGTTAAGAGCGTCGAGAGACGCATCGACTCGGCCTTTTCGGAAAAGGCGGCGAACTCGCTCTGCAGCTCGGAGAGCATCGACTCGTCGTTCTCCTCGATGGCCATTTCGCACAGCGTGTACATGTCGTCCCAGGACGCGCAGAGCTTTTCATAGCTCTCCACCTTGTTTTTCAGCCCCTTGAGACGCTTCTGCACCTTCTGGGATTTTTCCACGTCGTTCCAGAAGCCGTCGCGCGCGCTCATGGCCTCCAGCTCTTCGATCTCCTTGTTGGCAGCCTCCAGCTTCAGCGCGCCGCGCAGCACCTCAAGCGTGGGCTTGGCGGCGCCCAGCTTGGCTTTGTATTCTTCAAATTCAAGCATGATATTTCATTCCTCTGTCATTCAAGTCTTAACTTCAATATTATATACAAAATTCCATGACTTGTAAATCCGTAATTTTATCTGCTTTTTTGGCGCGCCATGAGGGCTTTTTCTCTTCCCTTCAAGGCAAAAGTATGTTAAACTTATTCTGTATGGATATGTCCTCCCGCCGCCGCGGGAAGCGGAGGCGGAGAATAAAAAAATAGGAGAATAAAGATGATCGCACACGGCAAAGAAATCAAAGTTTTCTGCGGCAACTCCAACCCCGCCCTGGCAGAGGAGATCTGCAGCCAGCTGTACACCAAGCTCGGCGAAGCTACCGTCTCCCAGTTTGCCGATGGAGAATGCTCCATTTCCGTAGTCGAGCCTGTCCGCGGCAAAGACGTCTTTATCGTACAGTCCACGTGCAACCCGGTCAATGACCATCTGATGGAAATGCTCGTTATGATCGACGCGATGCGCCGTGCATCCGCCGGCCGCATCACCGCCGTGATCCCTTACTTCGGCTATGCCCGACAGGACCGCAAGGCCAAGAGCCGCGATCCGATCTCCGCAAAGCTTGTTGCCAACCTGATCACCGCCGCCGGCGCCGACCGCGTCCTGACCATGGACCTTCACGCCGCACAGATCCAGGGCTTTTTTGACATTCCCGTGGACAACCTGATGGGCGCCCACCTCTTTGCCAAGCACTATATCAAGCAGTTTGGCAAAAGCAACGAAGAGATCATGGTCGTCTCGCCCGACGTGGGCAGCACCGCCCGCGCCCGCGCCTTCTCCATGAAGCTGGGCGTGAACATGGCGATCGTGGACAAGCGCCGCGAAAAGGCCAACCAGTCCGAGGTCATGAACATCATCGGCAACGTCGAGGGCAAGAAGTGCATCCTTCTCGACGACATCGTGGATACCGCCGGCTCCCTTGTCGGCGCCGCCAAGGCCATCTCCGAGATCGGCGGGGCCAAGGAGGTCTATGCCTGCGCCACGCACGGCGTGCTCTCCGGCCCGGCGATCGACCGCATCGAGAACAGCTGCATCAAGGAGCTGCTGTTCCTCGACACGATCCCCTATCCCGAAGACCGCCCCAAGTGCGACAAGATCCGTTATCTCTCCACCGCTCCCGTGTTCGCCGAGGCGATCCGCCGCATCTATGAAGAGGTTTCGATCTCCAATCTGTTTGACTGATTTTCTGAAAGCGAGAGGCCTATGTTTTTCCAAAAAGGCGGCGGCGTAAGCTGGCTTATCGTGTTCCTCGGCAATCCGGGAAAGGAATATGAAAACACGCGCCACAACGCGGGCTTCCTCTGTGCCGACGCCATGGAAAAGCTCACCGGCACGGCGATCAACAAGCTCAGGTTCCATGCCCTGACGGCGCGCTGCACCGTGGCGGGGGAGGGCGTGCTTCTGCTCAAGCCGCAGACTTATATGAATCTCTCCGGCGACGCGGTGGGCGAGGCGGCGCGGTTTTACAAGATCCCGGCGGAAAAGGTGATCGTGATCTCCGACGAGACGGCGCTGCCGATCGGCCGGGTGCGTGTCCGCCGCTCCGGCTCGGCCGGCGGCCACAACGGGCTGAAGAGCATCATCGCCGCCCTGGGCGGGGAAAATTTCCCGCGCATCCGCCTCGGCGTCGGCGGCAAGCCCCATGAGGATTACGACATGCGCGACTGGGTGCTCTCCCGCTTCACGGGGCAGGATCTTCAGGACATCACAGACGCGGCGCAGCGTGCCGCGAAGGCAGCTCTCTGCTACATCGAGCACGGCCCGGACAAGGCCATGAACGAGTTCAATCAGGGAAAATGAGAAGGCCCTTCTCCTCTTCCCCCTTGAAAGAAACGGACCATAAATCAGACGAAAGAAGTGTGGAAAAATGAAAAAAAGCTGTATTGCCATGCTCCTCGCAGGCGGACAGGGTTCGCGCCTGTACGCGCTGACGCAGGACGTTGCAAAGCCGAGCGTCCCCTTTGGCGGTAAGTACCGCATCATTGACTTCCCCCTTTCCAACTGCGCAAACTCCGGCATCGACACCGTGGGCGTCCTGACACAGTACCGGCCGCTGAAGCTCAACAGCTACATCGGCAACGGACAGCCCTGGGACCTTGACGTGTCCGACGGCGGCGTGTACATCCTGCCGCCCTACCTGGGCGCCCATGAACAGGGCTCCTGGTTCTCCGGCACGGCCAACGCCATCTATCAGAACATTGCTTTCATCGAGATGTACGATCCGGACAACGTGCTGATCCTCTCCGGCGACCACATCTATAAAATGGACTACGCCGAGATGCTGCGCGCCCATCAGGAGAACGACGCGGCCTGCACCATTGCCGTGCAGCAGGTCTCCATGGCCGAGGCCACGCGCATGGGCATCATGAGCGTGGACGAGCATGACCTCATCACCGAATTTGAGGAAAAGCCCAAGCAGCCCAAGAGCGACCTTGCCTCCATGGGCATTTACATATTCAACTGGAAGAAGCTGAAGGCAGCTTTGATCACGGATGAGAACGACCCGAACTCCAGCAAGGACTTCGGCAAGAACATCATCCCGAACATGCTGGGCGCGGGCGAGCGCATGCTGGCCTACCGCTTCCGCGGCTACTGGCGCGATGTGGGCACCATCACCTCCCTGTGGGATGCCAACATGGACATGCTCTCGACCGATCAGATCAACCTCTTCGATCCAGACTGGCCCATCAGCTCCCGCAGCCCCATCTGCCCGCCGCATTACGCGGGGAAGGATGCAAAGATCATCCACTCGATCGTCACCGAGGGCTGTGAGATCTACGGCGAGGTGGAGAACTCCGTTCTCTCCTCTTCCGTCAAGGTCGGCGAAGGGGCAAAGGTGCTCTACAGCGTACTGATGCCCGGCGCGGTGGTGGAAGACGGCGCGGTGGTGGAGTACGCCATCATCGGCGAGAACACCGTCGTGGGCCGCGGCGCGCACATCGGTGCCGCCCCGGACGGAACCGACAGCTGGAGCGTCGCCACCTGCGGGCCGGATATCACGATCCGCTCCGGTGCGGTCGTTCCGGCTGCGGCCATGATCTATACCGGCGAGGAGGTTTGAGAAATGAAAAATTTCCATGGAATTATCTTTGCCTACAGCGCTGCGCCCGAGCTGCGTGAGCTGGTGACCCACCGCACCGCTGCGTCGATGCCGATCTTCGGCCGCTACCGCGTGATCGACTTTGCTCTCTCCTCGCTGATGAACGCGGGCATCCATGACGTCGGCGTGATCATGCAGCGCGACTACCAGTCGCTGATGGACCACGTCCGCAACGGCAAGGCCTGGGATATGAGCCGCAAGGAAGGCGGCGTGCGTCTGCTGCCGCCCTTCGGCATGCCCGGCTACCACAGCGGCAACTACTTCGGCACGATGGAAGCGCTCAACGGTGTGGGCGACTATATCCGCGACATCCCGCAGAAGTACGTGGTGCTGCTGCTGGGCAGCATGTGCGCCAATATCGACCTCAACGCCGCCGGCGAGCAGCACATCCGCTCCGGCGCGCCGATCACCGCCATCTGCAGCACCACCACCCCGCCCACCGCACAGCACCGCTATCTCGTGGGCAAGGACGGCTTTGTCGAGCAGGCCCGTTTCTATCGCGAGGGCGATGAGGAGGGCTTCAACTCGATGGAGGGCTACATCATCGACAAGGACCTGCTTGTGAAGATGATGGACGAGTGCGCGGCGAAGAACCTCTATCGCTTCCACCGCGACGCCATCGCGGCCTATCTCGCCGAGGGCGGCAAGATGGACGTGTATCTGCACGACGGCTATTATCTGCCCATCCGCTCGGTGGATCTGTACTACCGCGCCAATCGCGACATGCTGGATCCCGACAAGCGGCACGACCTCTTCACGCCGGAGCGCCCGGTGCGTACGCGCCACCACTCGCTGGTCAGCACCTATTACGGCGAGAGCGCCGTCTCGTCCAACAGCCTCGTCGGCGACAACTGCCGCATTTACGGCACGGTGGAGAACTGCATCCTCTCCTCCGAGGTCGTCGTGGAGGAGGGCGCGCACCTGCGCGACTGCGTGATCATGCGCCGCACGACGATCGGCAGGGACGCCTCGCTCGAGTGCGTCATCGCCGATAAGGACTGTGTGATCGCCCCCGGCACCGCGCTCAAGGGCAGCGAAAAACTGCCGCTTGTGATCCCCAAGGGGAGCAATATATAATTTTTGAAATCAGACGGGAGCCCTTTTCCGGGGCTCCCATCAGGGAAAAACAGCAGGACAATTTCGGAGGATACGAATTTGACGAGCCAGATCTCTAAAGACGAAGTCAGAAGCGCCATTGAAGACAAACTGTGCGCCTATTTTGCGGTAACGAGCAAGACCGCCACCGACGGCCAGATTTTTCAGGCCTCGGCCATGGTCATTCGCGAAATCATGAGCCGCCTGCTCGCGGTGGAAAGCCCGCGGGCCAACAGCAAAGAAGTACATTACATGTCCATGGAATTTCTCATGGGCCGCAGCCTGATGAAGAACGCGTTCAACCTCGGCCTGTCCGAGGCGCTGACCGGCGCGCTCGAGGATATGGGAAAGAACGCCACGGACATTTTTGAAACAGAGCCCGACGCGGGTCTCGGCAACGGCGGCCTGGGCCGTCTCGCTGCCTGCTATATGGACAGCATGGCCACCCTCGGCATGGAAGCCACGGGTTATTCCATCTGCTATGAGCTGGGTATTTTCAAGCAGAAGTTCAAAGACGGCAGGCAGACGGAGGAGGCCGACAACTGGCGCGCCGCCTCCGAAAGCTGGCTGGTGCCGCGCTATGAGGACGCGGTGGAGGTCCGTTTCGGCGGACAGATCTCCGCGCATTGGGACAATTACGGCCACTATACGGCCGAGCACACCGACTACACCCCCGTCATCGCGATCCCGCGCGACATGCTGATCGCGGGCTACGAGGGCAAGGAGATCAACAAGCTGCGCCTGTGGGACGCCAAGAGCCCCAGCCAGCTGGACATGTATCTCTTCTCCAACGCCGAGTATGTCAAGAGCCTGGAGGAGCGCACGATGGCCGAGGTCATCACCAAGGTGCTCTACCCCGCCGATGAGAAGATGGAGGGCAAGGTCCTGCGTCTCAAGCAGCAGTACTTCTTCGTCTCCGCCACCGCGCAGGACATCGTGCGCAAGCATATCGAAAAGTGGGGCGACATCCGCTCCTTCGGCGAGCATCACACGATCCAGATCAACGACACGCATCCGACGCTGATCATCCCCGAGCTGATGAGGCTCTTCATGGACGAGCACGGTCTGGGCTGGGACGAGTCCTGGGAGATCGTCAAAAAGAGCGTCGCCTACACCAACCACACGGTCATGAGCGAGGCGCTGGAGCGCTGGCCCCAGCAGATCATCCAGCAGCTGCTGCCCCGCATCTGGGAGATCCTCTGTGAGATCAACCGCCGCTGGGTCAACTACCTGATTTATAATTTCGGCCAGGACGAGCGCGTTGGCCGCAACCTGATCATCCGCGACGACCAGGTGCTGATGGCCAATCTCTGCCTTGCGGCCTGCTATAAGGTCAACGGCGTGTCCCGCCTGCACGGCGAGATCCTGCGCAACGACCTCTTCCGTGACCTCTGCTCGCTGCGCCCCGACCACTTTACCTATGTCACCAACGGGATCGACCACCGCCGCTGGCTCGCCCAGATCAACCCCGGCCTGCACGGCCTGATCTGTGAGCTGCTGGGCGGCGAGGAATACCTGACGCAGCCAGAAAAGCTGGAAGAGCTCGTCCGCTTTGCCGACGACAAGGAGGTACGCCGCCGCGTGCTGGCCATCAAGCGTGAGAACAAGCTCCGCTTTGCCGACTTTGCCCGCCGCAACGACAATTTTGCCTTCGACCCCGAGGGCATCATGGACGTCCAGGTCAAGCGTCTGCACGAGTACAAGCGCCAGCTGCTGTGCGCCATGCACATCGCAAGCCTCCAGATGCAGCTGCACGACGACCCCAACCGCGACTTCACGCCGCGCACCTTCGTCTTCGGCGCCAAGGCCGCGGCCGGATACAAGACCGCCAAGCGCATCATCGAGCTGCTGCTGAGCATGCAGAGCGACATCAACAACGACCCCGTCTGCCGCGGCAAGCTGCAGGTCTACTTCGTGGAGAACTACCGCGTGTCCGCCGCCGAGGCCATTGTCCCCGCCGCCCAGGTGTCTGAGCAGATCTCCACCGCCGGCAAGGAAGCCTCCGGCACCGGCTGCATGAAGTTGATGATGAACGGCGCCGTGACGATCGGCACGCTCGACGGCGCGAACGTCGAGATGTACGAGAGGCTGGGCGATGAGAACATGTTCCTCTTCGGCCTGCATACCGACGAGATCGCCCGTCTGCGCCAGCAGGGCTACGATCCCGCGTGGGTCGCCTCCCAGGACTGGGAGATCGGCCGCGTGCTCGACCGCTTCTCTCAGGGCTTCGGCGACGGAAAGAGCTATTCCGATCTGGTCTCCATGCTGCTCTACGGCGGCGACCAGTACATGCTGATCGCGGATTACCGCGCCTACGCCGATACCCAGAAGCGCCTCTACGAGCGCCTGGGCGACGAAAATGAGCTGGCGCGCCTTGCCATCATGAACACCGCCAAGAGCGGCTTCTTCGCCGCGGACCGCGCGATCCGCGAATACGCGAACAACATATGGCACGTCGCCGTGTGATCGTCGTCGGCGGAGCGAACACCGATATCGGCGGCGAGCCGGCACAGCGTCTTGTGCGGC
>OCTX011769379.1_pt1 | contig 10908 bp, 15 predicted proteins | sample 1539691 | NCBI WGS metagenome assembly OCTX01 (sample SAMN02144231, study PRJEB22623) | gut metagenome | biome: sheep rumen | host: Ovis aries | place: New Zealand | reverse complement strand
AGATTCGGCAGAACTCCAGCACCAGGATCGGCCGGATGCGTTTTCCGCCTGCCAACAGGCTGTATCGCATCGAATCCGCCAAACCGGCAAGGGGCAAATCCAGGGCGTTCAAAAAGGACTCCGCAAGCGCGGCGTCGATCCGCTCCTTATATTCCTCTCCTGTCATGACTCCACCTCAAACGGGAGTTCTACCGGCGCGCCGTCCGGCCCTTTTTTCAGCATGACGACCTTTTGCTCCGCATTATCCAGCAGCTCGGTGCAGCGTTTCATCAGCGCCGTTCCTTCCTCAAAAAGCGTCAGAGCTTCGGCAAGAGGAAGGTTTCCTTTTTCAAGGTCGGCGACGATTTCTCCGAGCCTGGCGACGGATTGTTCATAGGTCAATTCTTCTTTTTTCATTCTATTTTCTCCTCGTCAGTTTCATCCACCGTACAGAATGCGCTGCCGTCTGACAGTTTCAGGCACAGCTTTTCGCCCGTTTTCAGCGTTTTAACGCTTGAAACGATCGAGCCGCCCTCATCCGTGGCGATGGCGTAGCCGCGCCGCAGAACACGCAGCGGACTCATGGCGTCAAGGGAAGCGGCCAGGCGCACCTGCTCCCGCCGCTTTGCGCCGAGCTGTGCCTCCATGCCGGCGGTCAGTCTCTCACGCAGACGGTCGAGTTCGATGCGTCTGTCGTCCAGATAAGCGCCAGCATCCCGCAGAACGCGCCGGGAAGTCAGCCCTTCCAGTTCCGCCCGAAGGCGTTTGAAGCGCTTGTCCATCGCTTGCGAGCAGCGAATGGCGCAGGAGGCGAGGGCCTCCCTCTCCTCCGAAGCATCTGGTACGGCGATCTCGGCAGCGTTGGAAGGCGTCGAAGCCCTTCGATCCGCAACATAGTCGGAGATCGTAACATCCGGTTCGTGGCCAACGGCTGAAATGACCGGGATCTCCGAGGCATAAACAGCCCGGGCGACGCGTTCGTCGTTGAAAGCCCACAGATCCTCAATCGAACCGCCTCCGCGGCCTGTGATGATCAGGTCCGCGATCTGCCAGCGATTGGCATATCGGATCGCTCCGGCGATCTCCGGCGGCGCTTCCGTCCCCTGCACGCGGACAGGCAGAAGGAGAACCTTCGCCATCGGCCAGCGGTGGGACAGGATGCGGATCATATCATGCACGGCAGCGCCGGCTGACGAGGTAATGACCGCGATTCTGCCCGGATATTCAGGCAGTGGCTTTTTATGTTCGCTGTCAAACAGCCCTTCGTCCGCAAGTTTTTTCTTGAGCTGCTCATAGGCGATCTGAAGATCGCCCGTTCCCTCCGGCATCAGGCCGCTGCAGTACAACTGATAAGCGCCGTCACGCGGATAGACGGAGAGGCGTCCGTAAGCTGTGACGCTCATTCCGCTTTCCGGTTTAAAGCGCAGCTTGACCGCGCTCGATTTGAACATGACGCACTTCAAGCTGCTTTCGCTGTCTTTCAGCGTGAAATAGTGGTGCCCGGAAGGATAGACTTTGTAGTTGGAAAGTTCCCCTCTGACAGCGATCTGCAGGAAAAGCGGCGTTGCGTCAAAGAGTTCTTTGATCAGGCCGTTCAGTTCGCCGACAGTATATACCTTATTTTGCTCCATCTGTGGATTCCGGCATTTCTTCGCCCGGCATTTCAGCGCGCATGAAGCCGCCGAGCACGCCGTTGACGAACGCGACTGTGTCCGGCTCGTCATAGCCCTTGTCCAATTCCACCGCCTCGTTGATCGCAACGGCAGCGGGAACATCATCCATATACAGGATCTCACAAAGGGCAATGCGCAGCACCGCAAGAGCCGTACGGGAAATACGTTCGACCCTCCAGCCGTGAGCATGGCGCTCAATCAGGCCGTCGATCTCCTCGCGCTTTTCCCGGCTCAGTCGTGTGAGGGTGCGGATATAAGAAAGCTGTTTTTCATCAGGGCGGGCCGAGAACAGCTCGTCCTCTGCGGAAAGCGTATCGAAATAATCGTTCGAGAAAAAGCTGTCGACGAGCTCGTCGGTGTCGATCTCATTGGCAGATGCGGCGAAGCAAAGCTCCACGGCGATTTCGCGCGCTGTTTTTCTTGTCATGTTATGCTCCTTAAGGCTTTATTTGTCAAAGGAAATGCCGGCGACATGGACGTTGATCTTCGCCTTCTCGATGCCCGTTACCGATTGCACGGCAGAGAGCAGCTTGTCCTGCACCTCTCTTGCCACCGAAACGATGCTGCTGCCGTAACTGACATTGATGATCACATCGACAATGATCGTCTCGTCCTCAAACGTGACCTTTACGCCTTTGCTGACAGTCTTGATGCCGATCAGTTCAGCCAGCTCCGCTCCGGCAGCGTTGGAAAGGCCGGAAACACCCTTGATCTCGGATACGGCGCTCTTAACGAGGCTGACGATCACGTCCTCGGAAATATTGATGCTGCCCTTTTCTTCCTGGCAGGTGATATAATTGTCGGCCATACGGAAAACCTCCTAAAGTTTTTCATTGTATTTTACCATGTTGCTCCGAAAAAAGAAAGAGCAAACCGACAAAAAATGAATAAAAGGCTGTATTTTACTTTTAATATTCATTGCAGCCCGTCTACACGCAAAAAAAGGCCCGGGCAGATCCCGGGCCAATGAAATGTCTCATGCCTTCACTTCAATAATATTCAGCTGCGTGGCGTCATACTCAGTTTCCGTACAGATAATATCTGTGATGCGCGCGACCGCTTCCTCCGAAAGTCCGTCGATCGGCGCCGGTACGGCTACCGTGACGGCTCCGTTTCCGATATAAACCACGCAATCGGAAAAATCTTTTGCCAGAAGAAGATTTTCTATCTGCGTTTCCTGCATGGAGCAGGTGGCCATGGCGGCGATCGCATTCATCGCACTGTCGATCGTCTCCTGGGAGGCGGTGTCGGCCGAGGCAGCCGACTGCAGCAGCTGCAGCGCCTCGTCCCGTGACACCTGTCTTGTCAGCCTTGCCTCCGCAAAATAGCCGGAGTTGACCGCATTCGGAGCCGATGCATTCGCTTCCGCGATTTCCGCATCTTCTACCGCAACCATTTTACTGTCCGGCTTGCCCCAGCGGTTGTTGTACGACCAGTTCAGCAATACCGCCGCGCAAACACACACCAGCACCGCCAGCAGTGCTATGTTCCTTTTCCTGTTTTTCATGTTCCTCTCCCTCCATCAGTTTGATCCGCTTCGCTTCAATATCGTTATCTTATCCGCGCCAAAGCCCGTATACGATCTCACCGCCTCCATTATTTTCATTCGGACTTCGGCGTTCTGTGCTCCTTCGCATACGACGACCACTCCGTTCTCCGAAATCAGAACGTATGCCTCCCCCACCCCCTGCGTCATAGACAGCGCTTCCCCCAGTTCGGTTGTCGGTGCTGTATTCTCCCCTTTTGGTGACGATGGAATCAGCATCAGAAAAACGCCTAGAGCAAGGATCAGCAGCGGAAATTTGAATTGATCGAGTTTATCAAGAACTTTCTTCAATGCTCCACTCCTGATGTGCCTCATTGATGCCAAGCTGCGCCTCCATCCAGGAGACGAGACGCCGCTGTGCCTCGTTCTGCTTTTTGATTACAAGACGCGCCGTATCCGGAACCCATACGCCTTCTCTGTGCCACGCGGCCGTGACCCGGACGCTTGCCAGTTCAAGGCCGTAATCTTCGGCTTTGTCCATAATATATTCTTCGCACTCCCTTTCTATGACATATCGGTTCATGCGGTCCCGGTCGATGTTTGCATCGCTTGAAATTCTCTCTGCCGCTTCCCGCGTTTGGGCAAGAGAGATCGTATACTCTTCCCAGCGTATGGATCGAAGATGACCCAGCAGCAGAATGATCAGCGCACAGGTGGCGCACAGAGAGGCCATCCGCCGCTCCCGCCCGTCCGGCAAAAGCGTCAAAACAAGGCCAAAGAACACCGCCGCTGCGCAAACGGTGCGTAAAGAAAAGACGTTCATACGCTCACCGTCCGGATCGCCGCCATGAAAGAAACGAAAAGCATGATCGTGAGGCAGCCCATCACTCCCAGCATCATGCCGAATGCGTTGGAAAGATCTCCCAGCAGCATGGCAAGCCTTTTCCCCTCCAGAGCCGATGCGACAGCGGCACAAAGGCGGAAAAGCAGCATTTTGACACCGATGGCGATAAACGGTGTCAGGCACATGGCGCAGATGCCGATCAACGCAAATACTCCCGCCGCGTTTTTGATCACGGCGGCGCTGGAGAGCACCACAGAAGCCGCATCGGAGAGGATTCCGCCCACAAGCGGCAGGGTGTTCGAAATAACAAGCTTTGCCCCTTTGACCGCGGCCGCGTCGGCCGGCCCCGTCAGGGCTCCCGTCATGCCGATATAGGCGCTGATTCCCATTGTCAGGAGCGTGATCCCCGTCGCCGCCGCCCACTTGATTGCACCGATCACCGTGTTGAGGATGGCATTCGGGTAAATGCTTCGGCTGATGCCAAGTGCGAGATAGGCGTAGATCATCGGAACAGCAAGACGCCGCAGCATTTCCATCAGGATATTCAATCCCAAAAGAACCGCGGCATAGCTCGCGCCGGCCGACACCACTGCCCCGCTGACGGCGGCGGCCGTATAGACTGCGGGCAGAACAGCTCGCGAATAATCACTTACAGTCTGAAGCGTGTCCGTCATCTGCTCTGCAAAGGAATCGACCGACCCTGTCACGGCGACGGAAACAGCCGCGCAGGCACAAATCGAGATCAACTCGCCGGATCTGTTTTCCGGGCATACTGCCTCGGCGACGGCACATACCAGTGCGATCGCGATGATCTTCGCAAGTTCCTTCATTTCCTCGCGCAATCTTTGCTCCGCTTCCGCCTTTCCTTTTCGGATCAGCCTTCCGATGGCGCCGGAGACATCATAACTGCCGTCTGTCACGAGTCTGCCGCTGATCTCACGCGCCTCGTCGCTTAATTGCTCTTCTACATCCGAAACGTCCGGCGCAGGATCCTCGGCATAGACGGGAACGACAAAAAGCACCAGAAGCAGCAAAAGAAAAAGGCAACATTTTCTCAAAGCATTTCTCCGATCGAGGCAAGCATCGTACGGATCAGCGGCAAGGCAGCTCCCAGAGAGCAGAGAACGCCGATCAATTCGACGGCGGACGCAGCAGCGTTCTGAGAAGCTTCCCTGCACAGATCGGCCGTCAGTCTGGCTGTGAGAGCTGCGGCGCAGCATTTTATCACCGGCAGAAGATACACGTCCCCCGCGCCGAAGAGGCTGCGTGAGAATTCGCGCAACTCCTGCAGCGGCTGCAGGAGCGACGCGGTGAGTGCCAGGACAAGTGCGGTCACTGCCGCGCTGAGAGCAAGCGAAAGCTCCGGATTTGTCTTGCGGATCAACAACGCCGTACAGGCAGAGAACAGCACGATCCCTGCCGCCTTATACAGTACTTCCATGTCTTACAGATTAAACAGCTGCTTGATCATGTCGAAAAGCTCGCTGATTTTTTGAACGATTATCATCAGGACAACGACAAGAGCCGCAATCGTCGTCATCAGCGCCTGCTCGTCCCTTCCGGAGCGCTGGAGAAGAATATTCAGGACCGCAACCAGGATTCCCACAGCGGCAACCTTAAAAATCAGTTCTACGTCCATAATCACACCTAAATCAACATAATGATGAAAAGAGCGCCGAGAGAAAAGGAAATACCAAATGCCAGGCGCGTATTATCTCTTTGTTTTTCTTCAATCGTCCTCGCACAGGCTCCCAGATCCAGCGCAACGCTTTCCAGCGCCTCGCAGAGGGGCTCGGCATCGGCCCCCTCAAGCACGGCGCCAAGAGAACAGACTCTCTCTGTCTCCTGGCTGCCGAGAAAAGTCAGTGTATCAGTCACTGTCTGATGCCATAGAGCCGAAAACCTTTTGACGCCGAGGGACGTCATCCCCGCAACAAGTTGTTGATAAAAAGCTTTTACGCTTTCCCGTTTCTCCCGCTGCTGGAGAAGCTCAAAGCATTCCTTCAGCGGCGTAAGCCGTTCCTCAAGCTCCCTTTTCAGAATCAGCAGGCTACTTTGCAGAGCAAGAATATCCTTTCGCCTCTCCCTTTGACGCAGCAGCAGCAAATATGCGCCATACACACTCGCCAGCAGGATCAGTACTGCTCCGAGCATCTTTCTCATACAAGGCTCCTTACCTCATAATGCCTTTTGTTTCCCCGGGTGTGGATCAAGACAGCACGCTGAAAAACGCCGCGGTTCATCAGGCGGCGATAGCTGTCGCGCGTATTCAGATCGGCAAGGTTTTTTCCGTGCGCCGTTACAAGCAGCGAAGTGCCGCAGCCGACGATCTCTTCGATTGCCGCTATATCCTCCGGTGCGGTGATCTCATCGGCGGCGATCAGCTGCGGTGCCATGGATCGCAGCAAAAGAAGTGCTCCGGAGAGCTTGTTCGTCCCCGAAACGACATCGCTGCAGCGACCGAGGTCATAAACGTCTGCTGACAACTCCCCTCGTTCGTCGATCACCCCGATCCGCATGCCGTCGTTGGAAAGAAGGCGGATCAGGTTGCGAAGTGCCGTTGTTTTTCCGCCGCCCGGCGGCGAGAGGATCAGCGTATTGCGAAACCCTCCCCGCGTCAGTTCCTTTTTCAGCGTGTCGCATGCGCCGCGGCATTCGTGCGGCAGACGAACGGCAAGCGAGGAGAAATGTGCAAAGCCTGTCCCCCTGCCTGCGGTTGTCTGTCCGCATACGCCGATTCGAAGCGAGCCTGTGCAGTAATATCCTTCCCGCAGCGCAGCCGATGCCTGATACAGGGATGCTCCCGTTGCTCTCTGCAGGATCCTTACCAGTGTTTCCTCGTTTATCGGCATTGCCTCAAGCGGATGCTCTTCTCCGGCGTAAAACAGCGCCGGGCGATGCCCGCAGCGCAGCCTGATTTCTTCCGGCAGAAAGCCTTTGTATCGTTCCATGGCCTGTACCAATTCAGCGGGCATCAATGCCATTGCCTCTTCAAAAGAATCCATTTTCTCACTTCCCGTGGACAATATATGAGACAGGCCGGGAATTATTCTTGAAACTTCACCGGTGATGTGCTATGATGCAACAAGACAAAGAAACACGGAGGTCCTCGTTTCATGGCTATGAAAATCATGTGGGCTGCCGCCATCTTTTTCGGCGGTTGGCTCTTCTTCTATCTCTTTGGCAGGCAGCTTGTGTTCAATTTCGCCGCTGCTTATCCGATGATCCGGAAAATGCGAGAGCAGGATAAGGAGCTCATTGCTCCGGGCGCTGATAAGTATACCAATATCTCGGTTCTTGTCTGCGTTATTGCGATCGCAGTCGTTGCTGCAATCGTGATCCGTTTCTGCCCGCTGTATCTCTCGATCAGCTGCGCCGTCGGCGCCGTTTCCGCGCTGCTGATGTATCTGCCTCATGCAAAGATCAGCGACCGCAGCACCTTTGATCTTTTCTGTTCCGCCTATTCCCGCTTTATTCCCGACGACGCTCTGCGTACTGCCATGTTCAACCGCAAGCCGAAGGAGATCCGCAAACGCATGCGGGAAATGGGACTTGAGCCGAACTTTGTTCCGACGTTTTCTGACTAACACTATCATATGAAAAGAGGTTCACGGTAAACGTGAACCTCTTTTGTTTCCATTGTTTTACTATGCCGTGATCAAAACAAAGAACGGGAGAAGCACAAAAAACACATACCCCAAAAGGGAAAAGAAAAGATATTTTCTGCGGCTGAACACAGCCGCAAATTCGCGAATAACTGCGCTCGGCCAATAATATGCCGCAACGGGAGAACCGTATCCCTTGCAGCTGATTCCCAATTCCTTTGCCGTCAAAAGGCAGCGATACAGGTGGTAGTTGCTGGTCACAAGCGCAAGCTTCTTTTCTGGGCCGGTGTCGATCATTTGCACGGAAAAAAGAAGATTCTCTTTCGTTGAGCGGCTTTTCTCCTCCTGGAGGATATGATCCTCGGCAACACCTTTTTTCAGAAGATAATCCCGCATGGCTGCCGCCTCGCTTACCGTCTCATCGTCTCCCTGTCCGCCGCTGACCACGATCACGCCCTTTTCATTCCCCCGGTGATGCAGCGAGGCTGCCAGATCAAGGCGGCCGGAGAGGATCTTTGAAACCCGATCCCCATGAATCAGCGCACAGCCATGGACGATCAGGGCATCAAAGTTCTCTTTTCGCATCAGAAGCGGCAGAAAAAGATCGTACAGCACAAAGCCCAGCATGAGGATCGAACCATACAGTACCGAAGCCCCGATAAAAAAGAGCAGCCAGCTCTGGTTCGAATAAACAAGGCTTCCTCCGTTATAAATAAAAAGGAAAAATGAACTCTCGCCCGCAGCAATGATGAATCCCAGCAAAAGTGAGAGAATATTGGACAGCCGCCCGGATTCGCGCCTGATCATCACGATCCCGTTCCAGATCAGCATGACAGGCACCAGAAACAGAATGAGAAGCAAGACAAGGAAGCCGATCAAAAGCGCCTGTACCGCACCGTCGCCAAACAAAGCCGCGACAGCCGCCGCCGTGAGGACAAGATCAAAAAGAAGAAGGACCGCGTTTCCCAATCTGTAGGGGCAGCGCTTGCTCAAACAGAAGAAGAAAAGCCAGCACGCAGCTGTGACGGCAAGAAGGACATATGTTACTTTCGGCACACCGATTCCGCTCCTCCCTTGTTTCAAAACCCCATCGCATGTATGAAAGAAAAGACGCCGAAAATGATTTTTCGCACAGCAGTTCATACACAAAAAGCCCTGTATTCAATGAGAATACAGGGCTTTTTGCTGGAGCTGGCAATGTGACTCGAACACACGACCTGCTGATTACGAATCAGCTGCTCTACCGACTGAGCTATGCCAGCAAAAGATGTCCATTTCGCCGCAAGCGGTATTGTAGCATAAATGGTGCGGCAAGTCAACAAAGAAAAATACAAATTACAGAATGTATAGGCGTGTTACTTTTTGCCGGGATCAGCAAATATACATGCCGGTCTTTGTGAAAAATTCCGCCGTCAATCGATTGAAAAACAGCATTTTTTTGAACCGATCCTGTATTTGAAAAGTATAAAAAGAGTTACATAATTATAAAATATAATTTGTTTGCAAATAGTTATCAACATTTTCAACAGGTTTTTCAACACGCGAAAAATGTTGGAATTACAAATCCTTTGAAGATTTTTTCCGAAAAATGTCGAAACCGCAAACGCAGTTCGGTTACAAAAAAGTAACGGCTTTGAGTTTACATAATATTTATTTCTTTCTTGTTCGCTCAAATGTATCCGGATTGGGCAAAAGATACATAATCGCTGTCCGCCACCAGGATGTGATCCATCAGTTGAATGTCCATCAACTCAAGGGCATGCTTCAGTTCAATGGTGTAAGCCCTGTCTTCCGTCGAGGGAAGAGCAAAGCCTGCCGGATGGTTGTGGGCAAGCACAACGCTGGTTGCATGGGCGCGCATGGCGATATCCACGATTTTGCGGATGCTCACGTTCACCGTCGTGAGCGTCCCCGTCGCGATCTCGCCGCAGCTGATTACCGCGCCGCGGCCGTTGAGGCACATGAGATAGACTTTCTCGACCGTTTCGTATTGCAGGATCGGGACGAAATACTTTCCGGCATCGGAGCAGGAAAAAATATAGTGCATTTCCTTCACCGGCTCGGTTATGTAACGGCGAAGTGCCTCACGGATCATTTCCAAATACCGGGCTGTATGATCGCCTATTCCGGGAACTGTTGTCAGGTCTCCGGCAGGCGCGTCCAGTACGCCGCGAAGCGAACCGTATCTCTCCAGCAGCGCATGTGAGAGTTCGTTCGTATCCCGGCGTGGGATCACATAATACAGCAGCATTTCGAGAAATTGAATATCATTCATTCCCTCGCCGCCATGCTCGGCAAACTGCTTTTTTAATCTTTCTCGATGACCGTCATGTACGGAAGCCATGCCCGCTTCTCCCTTTCTATGGCTGAAAATCAGCGAAGAGTGCTGTACGAAGCATTGAGATCCATGGTGGCATACGCGTTCAGATCGCTCCGCGCACGCGTGCCCGCCAGATATTCATAATAACCCTGCGCGCCGATCATTGCCCCATTGTCTCCGCAAAGGCGCAGCGGGGGGACGTAAAGGGAAAGGCCATTCTGCTCGGCTGCAGTCTTAAAATCGGCCCGGATTCTGGAATTGGCTGCGACGCCACCCGCAACGACAAGTTTATTCCGACCCTTTTCCCTTGCTGCTGCGATCGTACGCGGAACCAGGCTGTCACTGACTGCTTTCGTGAACGAGGCCGCAAGAGCCGCGCGATCCAGCTCCTCGCCTTTTTGCTCGGCATTGTGGACGAGATTGATGACCGCGGTCTTGAGTCCGGAAAAGCTCATGTCATACGGATGGTCCGCAACATGCGCGATGGGGAAAACATATTTGCTGTCGTCTCCGCCCTGCGAAAGTGCGTCAATGGGCTTTCCTCCGGGATAGGGCAGACCCAGGACTCGAGCTGTTTTGTCAAAGCACTCCCCTGCCGCATCGTCGCGCGTCTGGCCGAGGATCTCCATGTCCGTATAGTCCTTCACATCAACAAGGAGCGTGTTTCCGCCCGAAATGGCAAGGCAGAGAAATGGCGGCTCAAGCTCCGGGTAGGCAAGATAGTTGGCTGCAATATGCCCTCGAATATGATGGACCGGAATCAGCGGAACCCCAAGCGCCATGGCGGCCGCCTTGGCAAAGTTGACGCCCACCAGAACGGCGCCGATCAGCCCCGGCGCATAGGAAACCGCGACAGCGTCGATATCTCTCCTCGTGATCCCTGCCGCTGAAAGTGCCCGTTCGGTCAAAAGAGAAATGGATTCCACATGGCAGCGAGAGGCGATCTCCGGCACAACGCCGCCGTATACGGCATGCAGGTCTGCCTGCGAAAAAATCTGGTC
>OCTX012184409.1_pt1 | contig 10909 bp, 7 predicted proteins | sample 1539691 | NCBI WGS metagenome assembly OCTX01 (sample SAMN02144231, study PRJEB22623) | gut metagenome | biome: sheep rumen | host: Ovis aries | place: New Zealand | reverse complement strand
GCCTCACTAAATCAGGATTTTCGTTTCGGAATCTTAAATTGGGAAAATGAGATTGTTTACCAGAAATCCAGCAAAGAGGAAGTTCTTCCCCTGCCCGATGTATCACTCTATACAAATCTATATCTGTTATTCAGAATTGCCAAGGTTCTCCGGGTAGAGTTCGGCGGAGACATGCGCTACTTCACATCATATTATGCACCTACATATAATCCCGCTTTAGGTATGTTTGCCAACCAGCCGTCTGCGGAAAAGATAAAAGTCGGCAATTATCCTATTATTGATGTATATGCCAATTTTCATCTCAAGCACACGCGCTTCTATGTTATGTACAGCCATATCAACTATAGTAATGACGGATCAAAGTCTTTCCGCGCACCGCATTACCCTGCTAATCCAGGCATGCTAAAACTTGGACTTTCATGGAATTTCTTTAACTAATCAATCATGTATATGAAACGCTTTTATTTTCTTACAATCGCATTTATGGCCTTAAGCCTCATCATCGGGTGCAAGAACAAGAAGAGTAACATTGAGCAGCCTAAGGAGGATGACATTGAACAGGAAGATTGGGTAATTACCGGTCCGCGTCCGGAACCTGGAAGAGAATTAACATTGAAAGAGAAATCCTTGATTGATACACTCAAGCCACATTCCCAAGTGATGAAAAGAGATTTCAAGAATGAGGAATATAACACGGAAAAAGAAACAAAAATCGGCAAATTAACTTTCACCGGATACCAGCCCAGCCATCACATGAAAGTAGAAGGCATAGAGATTTACCACAATGGTTCTTTGGTAAATCATGGCACTGAAGAAGGCATTACCTATTGGGAAGGCGACGGTGACGTGTGGGTTATCTACCATGATCCCGGAGAAATGGCTAAACATAATTTCAAGATTCACGGCAGGTTGCAAGAGAAAATGGATTTCCGATAGATAATCACAAGTAACATTATACAAAGAGGGTGAAATACAGTATTGCATTTCACCCTCTTGCTTTCCAGTTATATTTAGAAATCTGCTGTTTTCGGAGTACGCGGGAATGGTATTACATCCCTTATATTTTGCATACCTGTCACAAAGAGTATCAGACGCTCAAAGCCTAAACCGAAGCCACCATGAGGGCAAGAACCGAATTTACGCGTGTCAAGATACCACCACATATCTTTCATAGGTATATCGCGTGACTTAATCTCATTGATGAGCTTATCGTAGCTTTCTTCACGAACAGATCCGCCGATGATTTCGCCGATAGCGGGGAATAAGACGTCAGTACCCTGAACAGTCTCTTCCATCTCCTTACCATTGAAGATTGGTTTCTTCTCATCTATTTTCATGTAGAAAGCCTTGATTGCCTTCGGATAATTGGTCATAATGACAGGCTTCTTGAAGTATTCCTCAACAAGATAACGCTCATGCTCTGAAGCCAAGTCATCGCCCCAGTTGCATGGAAATTCAAACTTCTTGCCATTCTTCACAGCCTCCTGCAGAATCTCAATACCCTTAGTGTAAGGCAGACGCACAAAATCTTCTTTAATGACAGACTGCAGACGTTCTATCAAACCTTTGTCTATCATTTTATTCAAAAATTCCAAATCGTCCTTACAGTTATCCAAGGCCCATTTCACGCAATATTTAATGAAGTCTTCCTCCAAATCCATCAAGTCCTCCATATCAATAAAGCACACTTCCGGCTCTATCATCCAGAACTCTGCAAGATGGCGAGGTGTATTGGAATTTTCAGCGCGGAATGTCGGACCGAAAGTATATATCTGTCCCAATGCCGTCGCACCAAGTTCGCCTTCAAGCTGACCGGAAACTGTGAGCGATGTCTGCTTACCGAAGAAATCGTCATCATAGATGATACTGCCGTTCTCATCCTTCTTGAGGTCATAGAGGTTTTTGGTAGTCACCTGGAACATCTGGCCTGCACCCTCACAGTCGCTCGCAGTAATCAATGGCGTATGAAAATAGAAATAGCCGTGCTCATGGAAATATTTATGGATGGCTATCGCCATATTATGACGGATACGCATCACTGCACCGAAGGTATTGGTACGCAGGCGCATATGGGCATATTGCCGCATATATTCAAAGCTCTGTCCTTTTTTCTGCATCGGATAATCAGAAGGACAAGTACCATATATCTCTATGGCAGTGGCCTGTATCTCACTGGACTGACCTGCAGCAGGGCTTTCTGTCAAGACTCCTGTAACACTCAGACATGCACCTGTCGTAATTTGTTTGAATAGTTCTGCATCAAACTTGTCCGTATCCGCAACAATCTGCACATTCTTAATCGTTGACCCGTCATTGAGTGCTATAAAATGTACCGATTTGCTGTCACGGTGAGTTCTGACCCAGCCTTTTACTATGACTTCTTTGCCATAATCTACAGACTTGAGTATTTCTACGACTTTTGTTCTTTTCATTTCTATTTTTTCTTTAATATCATTCAAATGCACCCATCTTCAACATTGAAACTTCATCTGCTGTCAGATAACGCCATGCGCCTCTTCTAAGATTTTTCTTAGTCAGCCCGGCGAAATAGACACGGTCAAGTTTTGCTACATGATAGCCGAGGGTTTCAAAGATGCGGCGTACAACACGGTTTTTCCCGCTGTGAATCTCTATGCCGACCTGTTTTTTGTCGTCATCTTTCGCATATTCAATAGCATCTGCCTTAATCTCGCCGTCGTCAAGAGTCACACCTGTACGTATCTTTTCCATATCCTCTTCTGTCACTTCCTTGTCAAGGAAGACGTGATATATTTTCTTTTTCAGATATTGAGGGTGTGTCAATCGGGACGCCAGCTCACCGTCATTGGTCAGGAGGAGTACGCCTGTCGTGTTCCGGTCAAGTCTGCCGACTGAATATATGCGTTCGGTACATGCTCCTCTGACGAGGTCCATGACCGTCTTGCGGTTTTGCGGGTCTTCACATGTCGTGATATAACCTTTGGGTTTGTTCAGCAGGACATATATTTTGTCCTCCATCTTTACCACTCTGTTTTTGAACTTGACCTCATCGGTCAGCATTACCTTTGTACCGAGTTCAGTCACTACGGTATCGTTCACCTTTACAAGGCCGACTTGTATAAACGTGTCGGCATCACGGCGTGAGCATACTCCGGCATTTGCCAAAAATCTGTTCAGACGAATTGGTGTCTCCGGATCTGCAGCCAAATCCTTATACCTCACTACATGTGCAGGTATCTGCATTTCCGATGATTTCTTTTTCTTCTTGGGTTGGGGCTTTGGCTTTGCCTGTTTGGGGGCAACCGGACGTGAAGGATAATTTCCTTTTGCATAAGCTACGCGGGGACCGCGTCTGCGGCCATCTTCCATATTATAATTTCTGCTACCGCTGTATTCTCTTCCGCCATAGTCTTCACGTCTCCTTCTCTGCGGATATTCGACGCCAGCATCATGATATGTCCTGAGATTATTGGTATACTGCATCTCGTCATTATCATGATACCGTGAGTCTGGCCTTCTGTCACTCATGTACGGCCTCCTGCCTGCACTGCCACGCTCATCATAATATGAGGGTCGCTGGTACGACGGCCTTCTTTCATAGAAACTGTCATGACTATAACGGTCACGGGGACTGAAAGGCTGACGGTCTCCCAGTGTGCCGCCTCTGTTAAAGTCCACTTTTTCCACTTTGGGTATGCGTCTGCGCATACGATGCTCTGACTGCCTCCCGGCAGCGTTTTCGCCCTGTAGGGAATCCTCTTTAGGATTATTGTTAAAATCCTCTGTCATAATTTTTTTATATAATATCGTTCATACAAAAAGGATGCTTTTTATAAACCCGTGTAAGTCATCGGAGTGATGTTTCTCAATTCTTCCTTAACAGACTCCTTGACGTCCAGCTGGTTTATAAACGCCTTTATGGTTTCTTCTGTTATTGACGAGTTGGTACGCGTCAGTTGTTTTAACGTCTCGTATGGATTAGGATAACCCTCACGCCTCAAAATCGTCTGGATACCCTCTGCTACTACCGACCAGCAATTATTCAGATCATCGAGAATAGCTTCCTCGTTGAGCAGCAATTTGTTCAATCCTTTCATCGTGCTCTTTATGGAAATAAGCATGTGACCCAGAGGCACGCCTATATTTCTTAAAGTCGTTGAGTCCGTGAGGTCACGTTGCTGACGCGAGATAGGCAGTTTCATGCTCAAATGCGCCAGGATGGCATTGGCAAGCGACAGATTGCCCTCCGAGTTCTCAAAGTCAATCGGATTTACTTTATGCGGCATCGCACTGCTCCCCACTTCATTGGCTTTAATTTTCTGCTTGAAATAATTCATGGAAATATATTGCCACATGTCACGGTCCATGTCAATAATTATAGTATTGATGCGCCGCAAGTTGTCAAATAATTGCGCAAAACTGTCATAGTTTGAAATCTGTGTCGTGTATTGTTCACGAGACAGCCCTAAAATGTCATCAACAAAATTGTCGGCAACTTTCTTCCAGTCGATTTCCGGATATGCTGCACAATGGGCATTGAAGTTGCCCGTCGCTCCGCCGAACTTTGCCGTAATCTTACATTTTCTCAATTCTTCGGCTTGCTGTTCAAGACGGTATGAGAACACACGTATCTCCTTGCCGAGTCTGGTCGGCGACGCCGGCTGACCGTGCGTGTGTGCAAGCATAGGTATATCCTTCCACTCCTCCGCACATGCATTGAGTTTGTCAATCAATTCCTGCAACTGGGGCAGATAAACATCATTCAAGGAATCTCTCAGCATCAAAGGGAATGACGTGTTATTGATGTCCTGCGACGTAAGACCGAAATGCACAAAATTCTGATAAGCAACAGGGATGTCCAAGGCTGTCATCTTCTGTTTGATGTAATACTCCACAGCCTTGACATCATGATTGGTCGTTTTTTCTATGTCCTTTACCTTTTGCGCCTCCTCAGGTGTAATGTCCTGATAAAGCTGGCGAAGATGAGGATAGACGGATTTATCGATACCTGCCAACTGAGGCAAAGGCATTTCACAAAGCATGATAAAATACTCTATCTCAATTCTGACACGGTACTTAATCAACGCATATTCCGAAAAGAAACTTGACAACTCCCTGGTTTTATCCTGATATCTGCCATCTATGGGACTTACTGCAGTCAAACTATTAAAATCCAACATTTTTTTATGTTCTAAGTATGAGATTCTGTCTCTATAACATTAAACTAACATTCATATCTAAAAAAGAGTCGCTCTATAAGCCGGGTTCTGTAACATTTCTGTCTCTGTCATTTATCTACATCTGACGTCACCGCCAGACTCTATCGTTCTACCCTCCAGCGTTTTGTGTATCGAACGAGCAGCTCTCAGACGCTGGTATACTTGAACTTTCAGCATTCGGGTTGTACACGACATATATCGCTATAAGCCGTCGTGAGATCTTACCTCACGTTCTCACCCTTACCTTGCGGCGGTTATTTTCTTCTACAATGCCATACCCTCACGGATATCTTCCCGTTAAGAAGCAAATTGCTCTGCACTGCCCGGACTTTCCTCTTGCTCTCACGAACAAGCGACAGACCAAGCAACTCTTATAAATTGCAAAATTATAATTTTATCTTGAATTAATCTATAATTATTTAACAATAATTTAGCCTTTCTTCGCAATTACATCAGCACACGTGTTTCAGGACACAGTCCAATGGAAGCAGGAGGAAAATCCGGCGCTATGACGGCACAAGTTTTATCTTCTATTCTTCAGAACATAAGTTCCATCCCGTGGAATGTATATTCCAGCCTATGGAACGGAGAATGTATCGCATAATGGCAGCAAGCATAACGCACAGAAAAAAAGCTCACGCCACAGGCTGCAAAAAGTAATGCATCCGTCCGCAAAATCTACGGCAACAGGAAGACCAAGGTCATTTCCAACAATCCTTACAGCGTTTCTTTGCCAATTTAACGGAGTCTTCCTCGCAAGCCTTTACCTTCTTGGAGTTCTTTATGTGGAAGCATGAAGGCTTGGCGTGATATATATTAGAACCTTCCACGGTATAGACTTTGGGCCTTGTCGTTTTGAGCGTATCGACACAATTTTTACATGGTTTCCTGTTTTTTACCGCCTGTTCGCGGTAGATCTCAACGACTTCAGAAGCATTCTTCAGCGCCCGACACTCTTTGCTGTTGTGATACTTGTCCGAATTCGGCGTACCATAAACAACATCCGTCGAGTCTTTTACAACAACTTCCTCCACTTTGGCGTCCGAGTCGGAACTGTTAGCCCCGCACCCCAACACAAATGGCAACACAAATAACCATGTCAATCGTTTTAGTTTCATAAAAAGCATGTTTTAATCGATTATAACTTCAAAATTACTAATAAAAATTGGAATAAACGGCCTGATTTCCCGGACAGATATCGCTTGCCGTCAACGGCACGGATGCCACGCGCAAATATTTTCCTCTTTCTGCAAGACGGATCTTATTTTTTATTATTTTTGTAAAATAAAAAACCACATATGAATAGCAGATTGATTGCGACGCTGTGTGCGCTCCTTATCGGATACTTGTCACTGAATGCGAAAAACATTAGACTGACAGAACAGGAAGCCACCCTGAACGGCAGGCATCTGTGCACGGATTATATACAATCAGCCCTTGACAAATGTTCCAGAAGCGGAGGCGGCGTGGTCACGCTTTCCCCCGGCCGTTATCTGACCGGCACTCTTTATCTGCGAAATCACGTTGAGCTCCATTTGGAAAGAGGAGCATATCTGCTCGGCGATGTTCACGTGACAGACAAAAACATATATCCCAAGCAGGCACTTATCTATGCCGAAGACATTGAGGATGCGGGTATCAGCGGACAAGGTACCATTGACGGCCAGTCCAATACAGAGGGATTCCTTTCCCAAGGTTTTCGTGTCAACGACAACAAACGACCCAACGGATTATTTTTCTACCGGTGTAGAAACATCAGTTTCAGCGACTTCAACCTTCTCAATGCAGGCAATTGGACATTCCGCTTGCAAGAGTGCGACGGAGTCCGCATAAACGGCATCTTTTTGAAATCGCTCGCCCAAGGCAACAACGACGGCATTGATGTGGATGCCCGCAACGTGGTCATTTCAAATTGCATTTTGGAAACCGACGATGACGGCATATGCTTAAAAAGCGACAATCTCGATTTTATGCCGGAAAACATAACCGTATCAAATTGCGTTATCGCTTCCAACTGTAACCCCATCAAGTTTGGGACGGCATCCTGTGCAGGATTTCGCAACGTAAGCATCTCCAACTGCGTCATCAGACGGACTACAGAGAGCAATATCTGGCATTGGGAAGAGCGTTATGACGATTTGCCCAAAGGCGTGCTGACAGGACTCTCAGGCATCGCTATAGAAAGTGCCGACGGCGGGTGCATTGAGCATGTCGTCATTAATAATATTACCATGGAAGGAGTCATCACGCCCATCTTCATTTGTCTGAACCGACGCAGCGGCGGAAACAAGGGAATTATCCGCGATATACATATAAGCAACATCACAGCCACATGCGAAGGAAATATTCCCAGTATCATATCCGGCATACCTGACCGGTATATCAGCGATATCACGCTGCAGAATATTCATGTGGAACATCACGGAGGGAAAGAAGCCATGACCAGCCGCCTACGCGAAGCATTAACATCTTATCCGGAAAACCGAATGTTCGGGCGGCTTAATCCCGCTGCAGGACTATTCGTGCGGCATGCCAAAAACATTAAAGTCGAAGGCCTCTCAGTCACCATGCGGCATGCAGACAAGCGCCCCACTGTGGTGGCTGATGACGTAAATGTCATGACATTGCGGGATTTAACCTCACGAAACATACTGGGAGAACCCGTGCAGAACATCGAAAGCACAGGTATAACCCTTGACCACAAAGACATAAGATAAAACACTTTAATACCATAAAATAAAAGCAAATTCCGATTCAGCCCCCGGAAACCAGAACAAACACAGGCTGAAGATGACAAAAGGTATTTACCCCTTGTCATCTTTGGCAAACGTCAAGAATGTGCGATGTTAAATATGCCTAAAAAAACATTCGCACTAAAGAATTAGACCCAAGAGTGGCATTAATTCGGTTTTTATTTGTAACTTTACATCTTAAAATGGCGGAGAAGTTACTTTTAGAGAGTATGCACCTTCGCTCCGCCGTCAAGCGAGACAGCCAAAAGTCTCTCTGAGGCATACCTGAAGAGGGAAAAAAGCTGTTATCTCTGCTGTAAAAAAAGAGCAGGGATTATGATATTGAAAATAAAAAAAATAAATATATAAATGAATCATTTATGGGAATTTCAACCTACGACACCGGACTTAGACAAAGCAGCTAAAGAGTTGGCTGCCGAATTAGGGCTTCCTCCTGTTTTAGGACTTCTGCTGATACGGCGAGGAATTACCAACGCACATGATGCGAAAAAATTCTTCCATCCGCTCCTGAGCGACCTGATTGACCCTTTCTTCATGAAAGACATGGACAAGGCCGTTGACAGGCTCAATGAGGCGATTGGCATGAAGGAAAAAATACTAGTCTACGGAGATTACGATGTTGACGGTTGTACTGCAGTTACACTTGTATACAAGTTTCTGCACAACTTATACTCTAATGTGGAATATTACATTCCAGACCGACAAGATGACGGCTATGGCATCTCGACAAAAAACATTGACCGGGCTGCAGCAATGGGCGTCAAAGTCATCATCATTTTAGATTGCGGCATCAAGGCCATTGACGAGATTGCCTATGCCAAAACATTAGGTATTGATTTCATTGTCTGCGACCACCATGTTCCTGACGATGTTCTGCCCCCAGCCTATGCCATACTGGACCCCAAGAGAGAAGACGAGACTTACCCCTACCATGATCTGTGTGGCTGTGGCATCGGCTTTAAATTCATGCAGGCGTTTTCCATCAACAATGGCATTGAGTTCAGCAGGCTCACCCCGTTACTGGAACTCTGCGCCATAAGCATCGGAGCGGATATTGTGCCGATTATGGGCGAAAACCGCATTTTAGCATATCACGGACTGCGCCAACTCAACTCCAATCCCAGCATAGGCGTTCAGGCAATTCTGCAGATCTGCGGACTGGATAACAAAGAAATCACCATGAACGATGTCATTTTCCGCATTGGTCCGCGCATCAATGCCTCTGGACGCATACAGAATGGTAGTGAAACCATCGCGCTTCTCATCGAGAAAAACATCGACAAAGCCACAGAGATGGCAAACACCATCAACGCCTATAACGAAGCGCGAAAGGACATTGACAAACAAATGACAGAAGAGGCTAACGCCATCATTGACAGCATGAAGAACCTTGAGGACAAGCGTTCCATCGTCATCTATGGAGAAACCTGGCACAAAGGCGTTATCGGTATTGTGGCCTCCAGACTGACAGAACTATACTGCCGTCCGACCGTTGTCATTGCCGTTGACGGCGAATACGGCACAGCTTCAGCACGCTCTGTCATGGGGTTCGACATATATTCGGCTGTACAAAGCTGCAGAGACCTTCTTGAAAATTTCGGCGGACACACCTACGCTGTCGGACTGACGCTCAAGAAGGAGAACATCAAACCGTTTATAAAGCGATTTGAGAATTATGTAGAGCAGCATATCACGGAAAAACAGACCCAGCCGTCGTTCTTGATTGATGGTGTTTTGGACTTCAAGGACATCAATAAGAAATTTCATCACGACCTCAAGAAGTTCAGGCCGTTCGGTCCGGAAAATAACAAGCCACTATTCTGCACTAAAAATGTATATGACTACGGCACAAGTAAGGTCGTCGGGCGCGAGCAAGAGCACATCAAGTTGGAACTCGTTGACAACAAGAGCAACAATATCATGAGCGGTATCGCTTTCGGACAGAGCAGCTATGCGAGATTCATCAAATCCAAACGTGCTTTCGACATCTGCTATTCCATTGAGGAAAACATCTACAAGCACAATGAAGTGCAACTTCAGATTGAAGACATCAAACCCGCGAGCGAAAAAGAATAGCCGTATCACCCATGACTGTTTTTCACCAGATACTAAAACAATATTGGGGATATGAAGATTTTCGAGGCGTTCAGCTTGATATAATTAAAAGTATCTCTGAAGGAAGAGACACACTTGGCCTAATGCCTACTGGCGGCGGCAAATCTATAACTTTCCAGGTGACATCAATGGCAATGGAAGGCATTTGTATTGTCATCACACCGCTTATCGCTCTGATGAAAGACCAGGTATACCACCTAAGGCAAAAAAACATCAAAGCTACAGCCGTATACTCAGGAATGTCACATGACCAGATACTGATGGCTCTTGAGAATTGCATTTTGGGCGACTACAAATTCCTTTACATCTCGCCAGAGAGACTCAGCTCTCCACTATTTCAGACAAAGTTGCGCCATATGAACGTCAACTTCATCACCATAGATGAAGCGCACTGCATATCACAATGGGGATACGATTTCCGCCCGTCATACCTCAACATCACTGAAATACGCAAGCTACTTCCGGGGAAGCCCGTCTTGGCACTGACTGCCACTGCGACACCAAAAGTCGTCACAGATATCCAACACAAATTGCAATTCGCAAAGCCCAACGTCATAAAGATGAGCTTTGAGCGCAAGAACCTTAAATATATTGTAAGGACAACGGAAAACAAGTATCAGGAAATCCTGAGTATCTTGCGATCCACGACAGGTCCGGCAATTATTTATACCCGCAACAGGAAAAAGACTAAAGAGATTACCGAATGGCTGAAAGACAATGGCTTCACCGCCCTTAATTACCACGCCGGACTGGATAACACCGATCGTGACATCCGTCAGAACATGTGGCAGGATGAGACTGTGAGGATTATCGTTGCCACCAACGCTTTCGGTATGGGCATCG
>OCTX011527091.1_pt1 | contig 10911 bp, 13 predicted proteins | sample 1539691 | NCBI WGS metagenome assembly OCTX01 (sample SAMN02144231, study PRJEB22623) | gut metagenome | biome: sheep rumen | host: Ovis aries | place: New Zealand | reverse complement strand
TGGATACCAATGCCCTGGGCAACGATGTCCATAATGTCAATGTTCTTACAGTCATTGCCAGTGAAAGCTATGACTCTTTTGCAAGAGGTCTTCAGACCGAACTGGCAGAAGCCGTCGCTGACCGCCCGCGTGCTGTGACAGCAGATCTCTTTACAGGCAAGGTCATAAAAGACAGCCAGGGCAATGAACAGGTCATCGACAGCGATACTGCCAATGTGATCTATTTCGATTTGATCATAAATGGGTATGTTGACAAGAAAGGTGCTCTGACAGACAAATATTATCAGGATAAAGCCAATGGTGAAATCAAGGTAGCTGAGGAAGTAGCTGACTCAGCTGCAGCCGTTATTTCTATTGTTGATTCTATCTATGACGCCAGGAGCATGCAGCCTGAAAATGCCCGCAGCAACAATGTTGAGCTGCAGGTGAATGAGGACAAGCTGGCCATGCCGGAATTTAAGGCGCTCTGGTCCAGGATCAATGCAAAGTCTGTGTATGTAGTGGATTTCGATACGGATGAGCTGATAAAGAAAGCTGTTGCCTCTCTTGACAGTAAGCTTCATGTTTCCAAGATATATTTCAAAGTGGAGACTGGAGCAATGGAGGCCATCAAGTCAAAGGAGGAGCTTGCTTCCGGAGCTGCCTTCGCTAAGGTAAAGTCCGAACAGCGAAGAATGACCGGTACGGCAAATTCCAATGTGAAATATGATCTTGTAGGAAAGCTGGTAGATGAGACCGGACTTACACGAAAAGCTATCATTGCTATCCTGCAAGGTATTAAGCCGGAGGTGTTCAACCAGTTCAAGGATAATCCGGAAGAGTTTATTCTGAAAGCAGGGACTCTGATCAACGAGCAGAAGGCTACTGCTATTATTGAGCATATCACGTATAACGTGCTTGATGAGCAGTACGGAACGGATGTATTCACTGATCCGACGATCAAAGGCAAACTGGGAGTGAATGCAATGAAGGCGAAGAAGCATTTGTATGATCATATTGTTTATGATTCCAGTAACGAGCATGATTTTGCAACAAACCTGGATACAAATGCAGATGTCGCTGTGTATGTGAAGCTTCCGGATGGATTTTATATTTCCACGCCGGTCGGACGATATAATCCTGACTGGGCGATCGCCTTCTATGAGGGTACGGTCAAACATATCTACTTTGTAGCGGAGACAAAGGGTTCCATGAGTTCCATGCAGCTGCGTCAGATCGAGGAATCAAAGATCCACTGCGCAAGAGAACACTTCAAAGCTCTGTCCAACGGAAATGTTGTTTACGACGTAGTGGACAGTTATGATGCTCTTTTGGAAAAGGTAATGAAATAATAATGGAGGATGTCTCATGGATGAAACGCGTATAAGTATAGATGATTTTTTACAAATTGCAAAAGTTAAGCTTAACACAGTGAAAAAAAACAAAGACAAAATTCCTGGTCTTTCGTATGCAAATGGTAAATTTGACATTGTCAAGGGGACCAGGTATCCCATCGATGTTCATAGACATAAAATAAATGATTCTGCCGATAGAAGATATCTTTTGTTATTAGCTATCAGTCAGTATAAGTATATAGACCATTTAAAGTTAGGTGTCTATCAAGAGCAGTTTGAGGCTTTACTGAAAGAACTACTCGATGGTGAACTAATTACGCCAAACCATTTGTATAATGAATATGGTGCAAATGCATATGACTGTACTAGTAAAGGTGATGAAATAATAAAGTTACAGAAAGAGAAATCAAAAAAATTTATTTCAGAGATAGTTTCGTCAGGCGCAGGGAGTTTTGTGGGAGCCGTATTGTCAAAGGTGCTCTAATAATGGTGTTAGTCAGGATTTGGGGTAATAATTCTCAACCGCATTAAATCCATAGCAACTTAGCCTTATCGGTTTCCTGAATGGGATGAAATCGGTTTGTTATTGTAACCGTAAGTCATCTCTTTTGCATTTGACCTAAAACCAGAATGTCAGAAAAAGAAAAACCAGCAAGAGACTTTAAGAAGCTGCGATTAGTCGGGGCTGGCTTCGCCGCCCCTGAAGATTAAACCATTTTTCGAAAGAACGATGCCAACGATCTCTTCCTTCTTGTTGCGGCCTGGTTCTTGGTGTAAAGTGGTTTGAAGTCTGATTCGGGACGGTTTATAAAAAAAGCGGAAGACAAAGCAGAACCGGCTAAAAACCATGCAGAGGGGCACTCAAGTTTAATGCTAGGTGCTTTTTGGTGGCGAAGAGAGGAGGTTAGACCAAATTAATTCTATCATTTTTAAACCCGAAAGCATTTCTGTGATGTGACTTGAGAAGCATAAAGTATCCAAGGGGGGACGTAGCAGATGGCAAGAGCATCTACAAAAGAGAACAAAACCGTATACCAGATCCGGCGTGAAGAGCTGGGACTGAGCAGAGAAAAAGCCAGTGAGCTTTTAGAGTCACTGCCACCAGAAAGGATAGAGCGGATTGAAAGCGGAAAATTCACCGCACATCCCGATGAAGTAATCGTGATGGCAGATAAATATCAGGCTCCGCATCTCTGCAACTATTATTGTGCTAACGAATGTGCAATCGGAAAGCAGTACGTTCCTGAGGTTAAAATCAAAGATTTATCTCAAATCGTACTGGAAATGCTCGCGTCGCTGAACTCTGTGAAAAAGCGCCAGGAACGATTGATTGAAATCACTGCAGACGGATTGATTGAAGAGCACGAAGTTGAAGATTTTATACAGATACAGGAAGATCTCGAGAAGATTTCTATCACTGTGGAAACTCTACAATTATGGACTGAGCAAAAATTGGCGTCAGGTGAGATTGATATGAAGGCCTATGCTGTAGCAAAGAACAAAAAGGATAATCTGTAATCGTTGACAGACAGTTTATTTGGCAAAAAAGCACTGTGATCTTTGGATTACAGTGCTTTTTGCACTTGTTGAGGAAAATACCTCGTCTATCTTTCAGTTGGTGTCATGGCTGGTAATTCTTCCGGCAGGTAAAGTAATAGTATCAAAATCACAAGGAGGGATGCCAATTGAATGTAAAAGAGAGAATCTTAGCGATTCGCCTTTCAGAGAGCATTCGGCGTCAGCCCGAATATGCAAATCTCATAGGGGTTACGGTTGAACATCACAAAGAAGGGCAGGTAACAGAGGTCAAAGCAGGCGTACTGGTATCTGAGCTGGCATATCGGAGAGCTTGATTTATTTACAGACAGTGTAGAAATAGCAGACCTTATTCCGCACTGTCAGTCATGTAAACATCTCAGGGACTACAGTAGAATTTCCGTATAAACAAAAGACATCTTGCTACAGCAAAGGGAGGTTAAGGATGGATGGAGTTATGAAAGGCATGCTGATCGTTCTGGTGATCTTATATTTTATTTCACCATTAGACGCAGCGCCGGGACCGATTGATGATGTAATCGTAATTCTGTTAGGAATGGCAGCGCAGAAACGGATTGGAACATCTGGGTAACAACAAAGGAGGTTAAGATGCAAAAAAGAAATGCGGCTCATCGCAATGCACAGAGGCAAGGTAGAGAGAGGGATCTTAACACCTGTCAGATTTGCGGTAGCACAAGCCATACAGAGGGACATCATTTATTTGATTATGCGTTTGGTGGTGCATCCGATAAGGACAATATCGTCACTCTCTGCCATGATTGTCACACCAAAGTTCATAAAGGTCTGATTGACCTATTCAAATTTTAAGGGAGGATGTAAAATGTTCAAAATCAACATTTTGAAAAAGGGCGATGAAGTCCTGAGCATCAATGAAAGGTTTCTGGCAGTAAAAAGAAAAAATGGAACCGTGGATATCTTCAATGTGATGTATAACGAGCAGAACGAAATACTGATTGATCCATTGAAGGCCGCAGTAATCGGATATGGCGAAGGCACGGTAGGCAAAGAACTCGAAGACGGTGAGACAACCGTTTACACATTTTAAGGAGGATGATTATGGCAGGCAAAAAAGATAAGAATGTGGTTTGTGTAACAACGAATCTTACCGATACACAGGCGGCCCAGTTAGTGAGTGAATTTGCAAAGGCTAAAAATAGAATTGCCCCGAATGCAAGATCCACAGCTGCGATTACAAATAAAGAAGGAATTGGCGGTCTGCTTCAGAAAGGCTTAAAGCAGATCACAGGGAAGTAAGAGCAGAATTCAGGGATGGTCACAAAAACACTAATCGAAATGGTGTTATTGATCTTTGAGGGCAGTGAATCTAAAGAGAACGCTATTCAGATAATAAAAAACCTTTCAATCATGAAGGAATGATTGGGCAATGCGGCCAGACTATTAACTACTTTCCAGCCATACATATAGAATACAGAAACAAAATCAAGGAGTATTTCCAAAAACGGAGATGCTCCTTTTCTTTATGAAAAAGGAGGAAAGAAAAAATGTATTTGGCACTGACGAGAACAGACGGTGAACTGATCATGGTCAACATGGACCGGGCAGTTTCCATTGAGCCCTGTTATACGAGCACGATGATCCGCTTCGATGCATCGCAGGGCAGCACCAACTTTGTCCGCGTGAAAGAGACTATCTGTGATATCGATGGTTATCTGCACGAGAATGAGCCGAAAGCAAAAGAAGTATACCAAATGTGATCTTTCGTAACCGCTCCAGCGAGTCTGCCAGGGAAATGGCATTAACATGACTCTTAACAATGGCCGACCTCTGGCGGAAAGAAACCAAAAAGAAAAGCCAAAAGAAAAGGACCATAACAAGAACGAACACATAAGTTAATAACGCATCACAGCCAGAAGGAGTTTTTTCGAACAGGAAAGAACTCCTTCTCTGCGTGCAGAAGGGAAAAGAAAAATGCGAGTTGTAAAATACGGAACAAGACTCGGTGGAGACAGGCTGCCGCATCTTGTGAGGGAGATGTCCAGGAACTATGCGGGCAGAACGGCAGATAGTTCCGACAAGATCCTTGATATCCTGCGAGAGATTGAAGATGCAGAGTCACTCGTCCAGGAAAAGCTATGGATGTTCTGCCTGGACAACAGGATGAGGCTGATCGGATACTTTGAGCTGTTTGCCGGCGGGAGAGTATCCTGCCAGACAGACAGCAGTATCCTTTTTGCCAGCGCTCTTGCAACGGGAGCGTCAAGCATAATCCTGGCGCATAATCATCCAAGCGGTGTTCCAACGCCGTCACAGGAAGATGTGGTGATGACAAAAAATGTATTCTCGGGGGCGCAGCTTCTGGGGATCAGACTGGAGGACCATATCATAATCGGAGGCGGCGATCATACGTCGCTCAGGGAAACATATCCGGATCTGTTTTAGTATTCGGAAGAGGAGAGGAAGCAGAAAACGTTCCGCTGTCACGGGAGTTGTGTCAGGGGAACGTTTTTTGATTGTTTTGATGATAGAACTTCTCGACCAATTGTCGAGAAGTCAAGACCAGAGGTGTTTTCTTCAGGAGCTTTGGCAGTCATCGAAGTGCAAGAATGTACATACGGGTATGTTTTTTCTGACGCAAAGAGGGGAGAAAGACATTGCCTGAAACAGCTTTTTCAAAGGGGTGTCAATCTTCACTGGGGTTTATCTAAGTTCACACCCCCGGGTAAATAGGAGATAAAGAAAACCCTGTAATATCAGGGTAAGCAAAAAAACGGCTAAATTTCTTTTTCTTTTATACTCCGTAACTATATTGAGGTTCAAAAATAGAGCATAAGTTCCAGAAACAAATATAGATAATGCCAATAATGTTGGCTGTTCATGTGACTGGATTAATTACATCATCATTACGACGACAAATGATGAAAAAGAGTTTTTAGAGACGATATTATATAGAAATATTGAGATTTGCAAGTTGCAACAGAATATGATATGCTTGGTGTTAATTTGAGATACAATACCAATATGGTCGAGATATGTTAGGAGAACAGATTATGGCAGTCAAATACGATAAGCTTTGGGACATTCTTAAAGAAAGAAATATGATGAAAACGGATCTGGTTCGTGCAGTAAAAATTAGTACGAATGCCATGGCCAAGCTTGGCCGCAATGAAGATGTGCGTGTAGGAATCCTGGTTAAGATTTGTGAATATCTCGGCTGTAAGATTGACGATATTATGGATATTGTTCCAGACGACGAGGGTAAATAATTCCAAATTCAACAGCAAGCCCTTACAGAGGGTCTGGTGCTCTCACACGCGAACAATTTCTTTTTTCTGAAATGAGAACAACTGCTTAGCTCACGTGTAGCGTTTTATCTGGGCCAGAAATTTGTAAAAAAATAGCAGAGGATAAATTATTCCAGTATCCAACAGAGAAATCCATCCGAAGTATAACAAAAGCCTGTATATCGCAGCTCAATGAGTTAGTAGATATAGATGCTATGTCAGATGAGATTTTTGTCATCAACGTTGGCGGCTATATCGGTGGCAGTACGATATCAGAAATTGAATATACTATGGCAACCGGGAAGCCCGTATTGCATTTGGAATAGATCGAACTATTACAACATCGGCGTTTACTGAAGGGAATATATTAATATGTGGAAAGACAGTGAGACCGAGATTGATTATCTCGATTATGAATATATGGTCAATATCCTTGCGGATATTATATGTGATGACAGTCTTTTGCCTGCAAGTATTGGCGTTTATGGGGACTGGGGAAGTGGAAAATCCAGTTTGATGCACATGTGCATCAAGAAGCTAGAGCAAGAAAAAAAGACTAAGTGTTTAATTTTTAATGGGTGGTTGTTTGAGAGCTACAGTGATGCAAAATCGGCCCTTCTGAACAGTATTCTTGATGCTATTGGCGACGAAAAGAAGCTTTCGGAGAAAGGAAAGCAAATCATCTCCGGTCTTTATAAAAGCATTGAAAAACTTCAACTTGCACAAAAAGCCGTTAAGTTTGGTGCAAACTGGCTTCTGACAGGCGGAGTGGGCGCACTTATGGGATTGACTACAGACGCTGTCATTTCACAGTTGCAAGCAAAAGTCCCTGCGTTGGTTGGGAAAATTGATCCGTCATCAGATAAGAGTAGTATCTTACAAGCGATAAAAGATGAGTTGAATGATAAATCCTTACGAGATGATGTTCGTGAATTTCAGAAAAAGTTTGCAGAGCTTTTAACTGAATGTAAAATAGATAGATTGGCTATTTTCATTGATGAGCTTGATCGTTGTCGTGAAGATACTATTTTGGATACCTTAGAAGCAATGAAGTTATTCATGTTTACGGGTAAGGTGGCTTTTGTCATAGGTGCCGATGAAAGACACATCTCCTATGCAGTAAAGAGTAAGTTCAAGGATATCGAGGGTATTCAGATAGACATTGGTAAAGAGTATCTTGAAAAGCTGGTTCAATATCCAATACATATTCCTCGGATGGATATAGATGAAACTGAAGTATACATTGCTTTATTGTTGCTGTCTGCAGAAACTACACCTGATACATTCAAAAAAGTGCAAGAGTCAATAAAAAAGACTCGCGAAGAAGGGTTTGGAATCCCTCCCCTAAAAAATATAGGAGAAATCGAGCTTCCTACAGACGAAAATTCAAAGGTCACAGAATGTCTTTCAATTTCCAAACAGGTAGCTGAGGTTTTATCAAAGGGGTTGCACGGAAATCCCCGTCAGATTAAAAGATTTTTAAATACACTTGATATGCGAATGAATATGGCTAAGCATAAGCATACACAGTTAGATCGAAGAATACTGGCAAAACTGATGATGTTAGAATATATTCGGCCGGTGCAATTTAATTTTTTGGCGGAATTGGCTATTAACAATCAACTTGCCAGTGAACTAAAAGTACTAGAAAATCACCCAGACGAGGATGCTGTAAGCAAGTTGAAAATGAAAACATGGGTTAAGGATGAATGGCTATCCAGCTGGCTTGAAACCGAACCATTACTTGCGGAGGCAGGTGAAAGGTTAAACCCTCATCTGTATTTCGCAAGAACATCTCTTGATGCAAAGATAAGCAGAACATCTGCAACGTTATCTCCAGGCGCACAATCTGTTCTGGACGGGTTGATGTCAAAATCAGATGTGAAAATTAATAAAGCTTTAAAAGAAGAGGTTTCTGAAAGTGAAGCTGGACTGATTTTAGAAGCCATGACTGGGAAAATGATTACTGAAACCAGCATTGATAATAAATACGTGAAGGCTTTGGTCGAATTTGCAAAGGCTAGTGAAAGTAGATTTATTTCTGCTTTTGAATGTGTAAAAAAACTTCCAGCAACAGCTCTTTCACCGGCTAGTGGTGTATATTTTGCGGAATTTGCGAAAAAAACAAATTTGATTCAGGAAATGCAAGAACTTGCAGCCACTTGGGGGAAAACTAATCCCGAGTTACATAAATTATTTTCTAATTCGTTAAAGTCGTAGGTGAAAGAATGGGAACATCAAGTATATTTCGCGGAAATAACGATAGAAATCCGTTACTTCCCTCGGATTATGAAGAACAGGGGCATGAGCAAGTTCAAGTACAACCGGTAACCTGGAAAACAGTGAAGACCGATATGTCAAAGTATATTACTAGCGGCGGAGCCCATGGAAATGCTGGGCATATTGTTCGCCAGGCAATCCGAGCTAATGGCGGATCGAAACGCATGCTCGCCAATTCATCTTCCAGTATTCGTGCGGCCAAAAGCCTCGGTGGATTCTTTGCAGGAATTCGAGCAGATGGCATTTATGTAACACTCCAGCAATTAGGAATTCAGTATGAAGGTCGAAGTGTTGCTGAGATTTTTTCTCATCTGATAAATGTAATAGCACCTGCAGCTGAAACAAAGGAAGATATAGTTGCTCGTCAGGCTTCGCAGGCTGCTCTCTGCAATATATACGAGTATGTTGCGGAAAATAATATGGATTTCTCTTGTGTGGATAAAATGCCTTCCGATGTCATGGATCATGCTATGAAGTCATTTTTGACAGAATATATCTGGGCATCTGTTATGAAAGATTTGGAATGCCGTATTGAGCAATATATGGGGGATGTCTCTTCAGCATGTGAACGGGAGAAAAAGCTTAAGGATACGATAGCAGCTGTCGTGGATGTCGAATACGATAATCACGGAACTTTGATAAAGACTGATATTAATGATGCGGTGTCGGCACTGACAGAACGATGTCTGATGGTACTGGAGGGAATTGTATGATTTTTACGTTTAAAAACGATCCGGAAGATTCCTTTGTCTGCGATGATTGTGATAAAGTGATCGACTTTTCTCAAAGTAATACCTTTATGTATACTTTTTGGTCATTGAAGAATCGATATCCTTTATGGTATGACACCAAAGCATTAGATATCTTATATCTTTCCTTCGCGGTATTTGCTGCTGATAGATTATATAAACGAGAAGATTCAAAAGACGCTTGGAGTAGAGAATACGTTCTTAACGTTCCGGTCCTCAATAAAGAGTTGTTTGATGAAAACACCTATTTACTGGAGGACATGATTTCCTTTTTAACTGGAGATCATTGGAAATTTTATTTTAGAAAAAGGGAACTTGCTGATTACGAAATTGCCCATAGAGATAGAAAAAAGAAAAAGAATGAAACCGAAAAATCATATGACAGGGTATGCATGTTTTCTGGCGGATTGGATTCGTTTGTAGGCGCAATCGATTTGCTTACAGAATATCCTTCGGACAAGAATTTATTTGTCAGTCATTATGGTGGCGGCAAAGGGACAAAAGAGTATCAGGATTATTTGAAAGGTGCATTTGTTAGCCGTTATGCTTTAGAAAACAGAGATTTTTGCCAATTTTACGCTAAAGCTGTAGGAGGTGTTGAAGACACTACTAGATCAAGATCCTTCATGTTTTTTGCACATGCTGTGGTATTAGCTTCAGCGCAAGGCAAGCCGATTGATATTATTATTCCGGAGAATGGGCTGATTTCTCTTAACATTCCGAGTACCTATTCTCGCACCGGAAGTAGCAGTACAAGAACGACACATCCATTTTACATGGACAAATTTCAAAAGCTGTTGAATAATCTTGGGTTGAGAATAAGTTTTAAGAATCCATATCAGTTCAAGACTAAAGGAGAAATGCTCTTAGAGTGCAAAGATTATGAATTTATGGTTGAGAATCTTGATCATACTATGTCATGTTCTCATCCAGACATAGGCAGAATGTATTCCGAAACAGAACCGAGACACTGCGGATATTGCCTTCCCTGTGTTATAAGACAAGCTGCTATCTTACGCGCAGGAATTAAAGATTCGAGTTCCTATCGAGATAGGTATTTTACTTCCGGGCCTAATGCAACCACGATAAGAAATTCTTATAAACTTGGATTATTTAAATTTAAACCAGAGCATGCTTTTCTTACGATACAGATGAATGGTCCTATAGAAAGAAATATTGACGAATTTGCGTCTCTATATGTTCGAGGAATGCAAGAATTGCAGAGTTACATGGATTCAATAAAATGACAAAGTTTAAAATGGATATGCACATGCATTTTGATCTGTATAAAGATCGAATAGCAGTGCTTAACTACATTGAAGAATCGGGTTCATATACAATAGCTGTTACAAATTTGCCCGATTTATATGAGCGGTATCTTCATTTGAATGATGGAAGGACGTTTGTTAAATGCGCTCTTGGTTTTCACCCTGAGTTAGCACAGCAGTATTCCCATCAAATAGAAAAATTTGACCGTTACTTATCTACCACAAAATTCGTGGGGGAAGTGGGGCTTGATTATTCAACAAAGGATAGTAATAACCGAGCAACTCAAGATCGTATTTTTTCAAATATTGTGCAATCGTGTAGTCGAGAAAAGAAAAAAATATTGACGGTGCATTCCCGGCAGGCAGAAAAGAGAACTCTTGAGCTATTGAAGAACTTATCAGATTGCAATGTCATAATGCATTGGTACAGTGGCTCGATTTCAGTAATGGACGAAGCATTGTCACGGGGATATTACTTCTC
>OCTX012196687.1_pt1 | contig 10918 bp, 20 predicted proteins | sample 1539691 | NCBI WGS metagenome assembly OCTX01 (sample SAMN02144231, study PRJEB22623) | gut metagenome | biome: sheep rumen | host: Ovis aries | place: New Zealand | reverse complement strand
TCCATGCTTTATGAAAAACACATCCCCCACCTTACGGCAGGGGATGTGTTTTCATGGCGGAGATGGAGAGATTCGAATTATTGGAAACGTGTAAAATGCGGAAAATGGCTTGCGTTAGAAGTATTGAAAGCAAAGGATTTTCAGCGCTTTCTGTAAAATGCGTATAATAGCGGGAAAATCGTTAAGCGGGAAAATAAGCGGGAAAAACAACAGGAAAAAGCCGCCCTTTTGTGGGCGGCTTTCATTATGCCAGCTTATCAATATATGCCTGCATGCGGGCGGCGCTGTCTTCTTTCATTTTCTCCGACACATGGCCGTAAACGTCAAGCGTAAAGGCCGCTGTGGCGTGTCCGAGATTGCCTTGAACAGTTTTCACGTTGTCGCCGTTTTGGAGGGACAACACAGCGTAAGTGTGCCGAAGATCATGCACACGGCTTTCCGGCGCGCCGATCTTCTCCGCAAGGTGCTTGTATCTTTGATAGAGAGCGGCGGCGGTAATACTGCTGCCGTCATCTTTGACGAATACAAGCGCCTTTTTCATTTCTTCCTGGCTTTCCCAGCCTTGCCAGACTTCACCGGCGGCAAGGCGCTGTTCAAGCTGGTGCACCCGCTCATCCTTAAGCAGCTGCATGACAGAGGCCGGGACGGTCAAATACCGGGGCTTGCTGTTCTTGAGCGGTACAAGTAAGTCTTTCCCGTTTTGCCGTTGAAGCTGTTTGCTTATTTTAAGCTCATTTCGGGCAAAGTCCACGCAATCCCATGTAAGGCCGAGCGCTTCACCTTCCCGCAAGCCGGTAAACAGGATCAGCTTATAGATTCTGCCGTATTCTTCTTCCGCGCACAGAAGAGCAAAATCTTTTATCTGTGCGTCCGTGAGGGGGCATATTTCTTTCTTTTCCACTTTGGGCGTTGTGCATAGCTCGGCGGGATTGCTCTTGATATAACCGATTCTGACGGCTGTATTGAGCGCTTTGGAAAGGACGCCGTGCACGAGGCGGATGCTCTTTGAAGTTAGAGGCTCGCGGCGCTCCAGGATCTTCCCGCTCTCCTTGTCCTTCTTCCTGGTGACTTTGCCCGTCCGCCCCAACTCATTATAGAAGCTCTGAATCTGCGGTGTTGTCAGCTTGGAAAGTTTCGTTGCACCGAGAGCGGGCTTGAGATGCACCCGGCAGACAGTTTCGTACTTTTCTTTCGTCTTAAACTTCCAGTCGGCGGAATACTCTTTCAGCCAAAGATCAAGCCATTGCGCAATAGTCATTTTCGCAGGCTCGAAAAAGTCCCCGTCCTGGACGGCCACGGCTGCGGCCTGCATCTTCTCTTTGACGTCCTTTTGTGTTTTTCCGGTGTAGGTCTTGCGAATCTGCTGGCCGGTGCCGGGATCATAGCCGACAGTCACAGACGCCTCCCAAAAGGTGTACGGCTTTCCGCCCCGCTCCACGGTGCGCTTACGGATCGTGCCGGTTCCCTTTGCCCGGCGCGGCCTGTTCTCATTCGCCATTGTCTACGGCCTCCTGTTCTCTATATTCGTGTACTTTCTCTAAAAGATTACGCAATTCTTTTAACAGTTTACTTGTATCATATAAATTAGTCGGTATTTCACGCGAAATCTCGGAAAAGGAAAACAATGCAAGCTCAATGTCCTGAATCCTTTTTGATATATCGGTTGATAGTTTAAATCTACTACTGCTATCAACACAATTCAGCCTTTCTTTGAAATCGGCTTTCTCAATGGCCGCCCGAGTTCGCCTAAAGCGTATTTCACTCAAATGAAAAGAAAACGCATCACCATAATTTGAGATGAAATAGTCTAAATCGTTATTTGCATCGTTCCCTGATACGTCCCATTGATGGATATTCCGAAGTACTTCAATGCTTTTCGGTGACAGGCCAGTATATTTACAAACAAAATCAAGATCATGTGTTTTTTCATCTATTCGACCTAAAAGGAAATCTGCGTCACACTTAAAAAAAACACATAAGTCTATAAAATCGTCTAATGACGGCTTTGCTCTACCCTGTTCCCATTTTTGCACAGTATTCATACTCTTGCATATTGCATCTGCAAAGTCCTCTTGACGGGCGAATCCGGCTGCTTCTCGGGCTTTCCTCAACGACGACGGAAAGCCAGGAGCGGGCTTTTTCTTACTCATAAAAACAAACCTCACATTTTAAAAGTATTATAATGGGCTTCAAAATGATTATATCACGGTGTATTGTATTATACAAGAAAAACATTTATTGAACATTGATAATTGAATGACCGAGAAAGTTTCGACATGCAGTATTGCGGCTCTAACGTTAGGAGGCTCGGCAGATTTTGAAAGTAGGTGAGAATGTGGAAGAAAGTAAAATTGCGCTTTCAGTTACCGAGGCGGCCGAAGCGCTCGGCGTTTCTCGTGTGACAATGTATCAGTATATCAAACGAGCAGATTTCCCCGCGGCTCGAATTGGCGGGAGAGTACTTATACCGCGCGAAAAGCTACGGCTTTGGCTTGAAAACCAAGCGGAGGCAAGAGTATGAGCGGGAAAGAAAAAGCCGCCCAGGTGTTGCAGCACCAGGACGGCGACGGGGATCAAATCATGATGGGCGATTATTTTATCCCCGATAAACAGTATACACCGGATCGGAAGCCGTTTCAAGGTGTTGCGGCCTTTTTGAAGCGAGGCAACGAAAACGCGATCAGCACGGCTCAGCTTGTGCGGCTTGTGGGATGCGGTACGGCTCGACAGCTTCAACGGCGAATCGAGGCAGAGCGGGCGGAGGGTGCGCTTATTCTCTCCAGCTCTCGCGGCGGCTATTATCTCCCCGCGGACGGCGAGCAGGGGCGCGCGGAAATCCTTGCATACAAAAGGACGCTGCACGCACGTGCGATCAACACGCTACGTGCGGCAAAGGCTGCATGTAGGGCGCTCGCCGTTTTAGAAGGCCAGGAGGTAATTTCATGAGGCTGACTGTTTTTGTCCTTGAAGGGGATTTCCGGGAGTTTGACGATCCGTCTGTTTCCTATTTAAAATTCTGCGGCTTGACCTTCGATGAGGCGGCAACGCTCCTTACTTTTGCTTTCCGGCAAGGCTTTCAGGCTGTCTGTATTCCGGAAAACGGAGGGGAGGGGGCGGATTGATGGCGGATCGTCCGGGTATTATGTTCTACTTTTCTGACTGGATGCCGCTGCTTGCCCTGGATGATGCGACGATCGCGGCGCTGTTTCGTGCGGCTATTCGCTACGGGAAAAGCGGCGAAGAGCCGGAGCTTTCAGACATGGCCGCCATATTATGGGGCCTCCTATCACCGAAGATTGACCGGGACGGGGACAGATATGAGAACGCCTGTTTAAGCGCGAAGTATGCGGTTTTTTGCCGCGAGCAGAAAAAGATCGGAGAAATCCCTCTTTCTTTTGAGGCATGGAAAACCGAACGCTATCGGGCGATACCGAGCGACAGCGCGACGCATCGGCCGATAACTGATGATATCCAATTACAACAGCAATATCATTTTCAACCGCATTCACAAAGACAGACGCAAGAGGAAAAGCAAGGGAATCAAAGGGGAAAGGAAGGGAGAGAGAATACCGCTTTTTCTTTCTCACAAGCGGACAAGCCTATCACGCAGCGTGAGGCAGAGGCCAGCTTTGAGAAAAAGCGGGAAGAAGCTATTTCCCGTCTCTTGAATCTCGACGAAAGGGGATAAACCGTGATAGTATCTATTACCTTTGACGGCGGACACAAGATCGAGACGGCGGCGGCGGAGCTGCTTGCCGCCCTGCTGCATAAGACAGCGCTGAAAAAGGCCGTTCGGGAAGAGCTGGGCACCGGCTCGGAGAAATACCGACAAATCAACTTTTTCCTGTCTTTCACTACGATGGAGGATATTGCAGGAGCGCTTGACGGCAAGTCGGCAGATAGCCTTCTTGAAGAGTTGAACAGGGCGCTTTATGGCGGCGGTGGTAGCCCGTGAAAGGCGGGCGCGCCCTTGCCTCGCTGCCGTCGCAAAAGGTAACAACGCGGCATTTTCGCCGTGTGAATCAAGAGTTGTTAAATCGTAGGCCGCGCAGGCCAGAAAGGAAAATCAGAAAATGAGCAGACAGCACATTACCAACATGAAAAACGCGGTACAGGGTTATTTTACAAAGGCGGTCCAGGCCGCGGCGCAGGCGCAGAAAAATACCGACATGTACCGGGCTGACGTTGCCGAGGCGGAAAACGCAAAGCTGCGCGACGCGCTCCAGGCGGCCCGCTGGGAGGCGGAAGCCGCGATCCGGGAAGCCCAGGACGCCGGACGCGCTGACGCTGAACGCTGGGGAAAACTCTCCGGCGCGGAAATGACCGACGACACGAAACTGCTGCAGATGGATCTTTCCTCTGATCAGTTCGCCGATCTTGTCGACCGGTACAAGGACAACGGCACCATGACAACGCTGCTTGCGCAGTATGCCGAGCGCAAGAACAAGGAGGCCGCCGCGGCTGATCCGCTCGGCATTGGCCGCTATGATGTGTCCAGCATTCCTACGGTAGAGAAAAGGGCCGAAGTGTATGACAAGTTTGCCATGTCCGCCCGCAATCTGATCACCCGCGTGGATCAGAATAACACGTTTGGCGGCGGCGTCAACTCTCCGATGCTCAAAGCATCTATTGAGCAGTTCGGCGAGCCGAACGCCTTTACTGCTGGCCTGTTCGAGTTGATTTGAAGATAGGCGCGCTATGCAGAAATACGACAAAGAAAAACTGTATGCTGTCAAGGTATGGGGCGATAGCGTCCCGGAAATGACCGGCAAACTGATTCCCGACGAAAAGAAAGAAGCTTTCGGGATTCCCGGCTATTTCTTCCATCCGAGTGAAGACAGCGTATATTTCGGGCGGACGCTTTTCCTTTCCTCGGAGGAGCTGGAAAAGCACCCGCCGCGGGAAATCGGCTGAACAACGATGCTCACTCCAAAACAAAAGGCGTTTGCTGATTTCTATATCGATACAGGCAACGCAACGGAGGCAGCACGCAGGGCGGGGTATAGCAAAAAGAATATCGGCGAAAATGCCGCGAAAACCCTAAAAAACACTAAAGTTTCCGCCTATATTCAGACCAGGCTTGCCGAGATCGACGCGGGGCGGATCGCAACGGCGGACGAAGTTATGAAGGTTTTCTCCAGCATCCTCCGCGGCACAGAGGTAGATCAGGACGGCCTTACCGTGTCTGTACATGACCGCATAGACGCCGGGAAGGCCATTATGCGGCGCATAGAACGCATAGAAAGCCAAGAAACCAGCACAAATATGTTGACCAAGGCAGAAGAACTATTAGGAACAATAGGAAGCGTTATACGCTGAAAGGAAATAATCATGGATAGCTTTTATGAGTTTTTCAGAACGCTCGACACAGACAAGATAGCGGAGGAAATCAGCCAACTCAACAAGGGAAAGCCCGCGGCTATTGTTGCGATTATGTCACAAGAAAACCTCGGCTCTTGCCTTGGAGAACTGTATAAAAGAGCGGTGCAAGATGCTCTCGATATTTCTCTAATTTATCTCCGGCACTATCACGAATGGCTGAGCGAGCAGCTTTGACGGGAGGGGAAACCATGCTTTTCAGAAAGAAAAAAACCAGGCTTGATGAAATCTTTGCTCTCGAAAACCAACGCGGGGAACAGCTAGAAATCCCCGTTGTGCTGGACGCTGCAACAGCGCTTCCGCGGTATAACAAGGCGGAAGCCGACTTACAGGCCGCGCGCCTTGCACTGTCCCGCAATCCAGACAGCAAAGATGCCACCGAAGCGATCGGACGCGCGGCTATCTCACAGCTTGCGGTTGTTTTCGGAGAAGAGGGCGTTGAAAAGATTTACGCCTTTTTTCACGGCGACGCGGCTGCCATGGTGCGGAACTGTACTCCGTACATCAAAACACGCGTCATACCCGTCTTAAAGGCGGGCAGCAAGGCGCGGCGCAAAGAGCTTCTTAGAACGTCTCGGAGACGCAAATGAGATTGCCGATAGATCAGCCTTACCCGGAGCATATCACGCTTGCAGCCCTGCGCGTGCCGGTCAAGCTCGCGTTTTGGCGCGTCCTGTTTGCGCTGCGGATCAACAATGACGCGGGCATGACCGCCGACGATAAAATATCTATAATCAGCCGTATTTTTGCGCCGTGGTCGTGCCTCATGCCGTTTTTCGTGCGCGCGCTTGTGGTGAAAAAGGTTTTTTCTCTCCTGTTCGACACGGAGAAGCAGACGCCCGAAGACGTGCGCTGCATGGATTTAGAGCAAGACGCGGGGCTGATAAAGGCCGCGTTTTTACAGGCGTATCATATCGACCTTGAAAGATCGTCCATGCATTGGATGAAGTTTCAAGAGCTGTTGAACGCGATCCCGGAAAACACGACATTTGCAAAAATTGTTGAGCTGCGCCGGAGGCCGCTGCCAAAGCCGACGAAATATAACCAGGACGAAATTGCCGCGCTCCAAAAAGCAAAGGCGGCGGTTGCGCTTGATATCCCGGAGGAAGAGCGGCGGCGTGCTTTCATGGGCAGCTTGAAAAGATCGTCCACAATGAGGGGGTGACACCTTGGGCGAAGACGGAAAAGTAGTTTATAAAGTCATAATTGACGATAGCGGCGTTGTAGACGAAGCTGAAAAGGCTGGGGAAAAATCCGCTTCCGCGCTTGAGAACAGCGCAAACAAAGGTTCAAAGAAATATGAGGAGATCATGACCGGCGCGGCGCGCCGTGTCGGTGAAGCTCTTGTAAATACGGCAATGAAGGCCGGACGCGCGCTTATCAATTTCGGGCAAGAATCCATTCAGCTCGCGAGCGATCTACAGGAAGTACAAAACGTTGTTGATGTTACATTCGGCAATGATGCATCCAAGATAAACGAATGGGCGAAGGCGGCCGGGGAGGCTTTCGGCCTCTCGGAGCTGTCGGCGCTGAAATACACGTCCACGCTCGGCGCTATGTTTAAGAGCATGGGGCTTGGCCAGAACGACGTGAAAGACATGTCGGTTGCTTTGACCGGGCTCGCCGGTGATATGGCGAGCTTTTACAACCTGGACGCCGAGGACGCTTTCAATAAGCTGCGGTCTGGCATTTCAGGCGAGACGGAGCCGCTAAAGCAACTCGGTATCAACCTGTCACAAGCAAACCTTGAAGCCTATGCGCTCAGCCAGGGGATCACTACCGCCTACGGCTCCATGACGCAGGCAGAGCAAGCGACGCTTCGCTATCAATACATTTTAGCTGTCACGGCGGACGCGCAGGGGGACTTTGCCCGGACGGCCGACAGCAACGCAAACCAAAACCGGCTTTTGCAATTAGAGATTGAAAAACTCTCGGCCGATATTGGCGAAGCCCTGTTACCCGCCGAGCGGGAAGTCGTTGGCGTTTTGCGTGATGTGGTCGAGTGGGCGACAAACAACAAGACAACGCTCGGAATCCTCGGAATCGCCGTTGCCACGCTTACGGCGGCGATAATCGCCTATAATGCAAGCCTGGCCCTTGCGGCGTCAGGTATGACACTTGCAGGCATAGCGGCCGGCGGCCTTGCGGCGGTTATGGCCTTCTTGACGGCGCCGATAACGCTTGTTATTTTGGCGATCGGAGCGCTGATAGCGGCCGGTGTCCTGGTGGTCAAGCATTGGGACGAAATATCCGCGTTTTTCGTCCGATTGTGGGACGGGATCACAAACGTTTTCCACAACGCCGTTGATGCGATCGGCCGGACGCTTTCAAGTTGGTGGGAAAGCATAAAACGATTTTTCTCCGACGGCATAAAGGCGGTTATTGCGCTTTTTAATCTGGACTGGGCGAGCATCGGCGCGAATATCGTTCGCGGTATTTGGAACGGCATTTCCGGGCTTTGGAATTCTCTTGTCCAAAGCGTGCAAGAGGCCGTCACGCGCTTGTGGGAGAGCGCAAAAAGAGCCCTCGGGATTGCGTCACCGTCAAAAAAATTTAAATATATCGGCGAAATGTCCGTTGAGGGCGTCGAGGAAGGATTTGACGACAATTTACCGCTCTTAAACAGAAAAGTATATACACAGTTTGAGGACGTCGGAAAAGCGGCGAGCGCGGGCTTGTCGATTCCCTCCATGAAGGAAGCTTCCCGGTCATTTGATATTAACGTGGCCGGGCGCTTCACGGGTCAGCCGATCCAGGTCACAGTTATTTCCGAGATAGACGGCAAAGAAGCTGCCCGCTCCATGGCCTGGGCGATGGGCGAACAGCTTGCATGGGAGGAGTTATAACATGACGTCTGAGGAGAAATACGACCTTCCGAAGGACGTACAGGCGGAATGCTTGGCAATCGTCCGCGGCTATCGCCGCCGCCTTTGGTCAGACCGGCCGGAGGATCAGCGGCGCGTGGAGGCCGTGAAGAAGGCACGGGAAAGCATTGGCGCAGACCTTCCCGAAAACATGCGCAAGCAGTTACAGGGCGCTATTATCAAGAATTGCCTTGACGGCCGGAAAGCACAATTTCACTTTCTCGGCATTTCCTTTGTCAGCCGGTCGGAGTTTTACCGCCGCCGGCGGTATTTCCTTCGGGAGGTTGCCGAGCAGCTCGGTATAGCATAAAGGAGGGCAGAGCATGACAAATGAAGAGCTTGCCGCCGCGATCCAGGAAGGGCGGGAGGATTTATACCCGGCCTTGTGGGATCAAGTAAAAGCCTTTGTCGCGCAGCAAGCAATACGGCGGTATCTTTCAACCGGCGGCTTTGGCGGTGTCGAGGTCGAAGATTTGATACAAAGCGGCTTTCTTGCCCTCATGGAGGCCGTAGGGTATTATAATCCGGCGGCAGAGTATTCTTTCCTTGCTATCCTCGGAAACTGCCTCAAAACGGCTTTTGCGCGGGCTGGCGGCTATCGGACAACTAAGCGCGACCCGCTCAACAATTGCAGATCACTTGACGCGCCGCGCGGCGACGATCCAGAAAGCGACAGCTTGGAAGAGCTGCTTGCAGATGAGCGGGACGATATAGAAACTGCCGAAAACAAGATATATCGGGAGCAGTTGCGCCGCACAATGGACGCCGCTGTATCAGACCTTCCCGCGGAGCAGATGGAAACGCTATACCGGCTCTTTGTGCGCGGGCAGACCTTTGAAGAAATCAGCGCTGCGGCCGGAGTGAAGCCGCAAGCGGTCAAAGCGTGGGAGTTTAAGGCGCTCTCCCAGCTGAGGACGCCCAGGCATGCGAGAGAGCTTGAACAGTTCCTTGATGAACGCACGGACTTCTATATGCACATCGGCGTGCCGGGCTTTCAGCGGACAGGAAAAAGCGCAGTGGAAAGGCTCGCAATTAGGCGCGATGCTTTGGCCCGGCGCTTTGCGTAAAAGGTGGCAGTATGGCAAAAGGCAAATACAGCGAATGGATCACAGAGAGCGGCTTGCAGCTCATTGAACAGTGGGCGCGCGACGGCTTGACCGAAGAACAGATTGCCGGAAACATCGGGATTTGCCGGGACACGCTCAACGAATGGAAAAACCGTTTTCCCGCCATTTCCGACGCCATAAAAAAGGGAAAGGCCCCGGTTGACTTTCAAGTTGAAAACGCGCTCTTAAAGCGCGCTCGCGGCTATGAGTACAACGAAACCAGGACAGATGCGACGGGGAAGGCTATCACGATCACGCGGCACGTCCCGCCCGATGTGGTCGCCTGTATCTTTTGGCTGAAAAACCGCCGCCCGGAAAAGTGGCGCGAAAAGCCGCCCCAGCCGGAAAGCGGAAAGAACGATCTGCTACAATCGCTTTATGACCTTATGGCAAAAGGCGAGAACAGGGAATAATTAAAGCCCAGGGGGATCAATCCTCCTGGGCTTTTTCCTCTTCCATCTTGTTTAGTCCCATCAAATACCCATAAACAAAAGCCGCGCGCACTCCCCATTTTCCGGGGCTATAGAAACCGGGATAGTCTTTCGGATCGGTACAGTCATAATAGACATTGGAGAATGCAAGGGCTACGGCCTCCGCTTTGTCGCCGCCCGGAATCTTTTCGAGTATGTCGAGCGGATCATTGTCCTGTAACCATTGAAAAGCGGCGCCGTAAGCCTCTGTGTTCTTCGGCTCTTTGCGCCTCGGCTGCGCCAAGTTTATTTTTTTCATGATTTAACCCTCCTGTTTTTGTGTGGCTCGGCGGGGCTTTACCCACCGGCAAGGATATAATAGCATAGATACATGCATATAGCAATCGGCAAAACAAACAAAGATACATGTATATATTTAGCTATATTTATATACATGTATCTGTTGACAATTCCGCGATGTCCTGTATGATAAATGTGGAGGTGATAATATGGCCGCATATAAAGGCTTTACAGAGGCGCAAGCTAAAGCACACAAGAAATACATGGAGACCGTCGCAACGATCCAGATTAGAACAACGGCAGATCGGAGAGAGCTTATCAAGGCGCACGCCGAGGCCCAGGGCGAGAGCGTCAATGTATTCATTAACCGCGCAATAGCGGAAACTATGGAGAGAGATGATGAGCGAAAATGAAGCAGAGCGGGAATTAGATAAAGCCCTGGCGGAATATGCAGAACACTTTGGAGAGCAATATATCTTTCAGATCGGCTTTGATTGTTTAAGTACCGAAGAAACCACCGAAGAGATACGAAAGCTAATAGCGGAGGGAAAAAAGCAGACAAAGCGCCGATATGAAAAAGGCGTACAATATTGAACGACAAACACAAAAGCCGCTCTTGACCGGGCGGCTTTTGCGTTTATAAATCTATAAGCGGGATAATAAGCGGGAAATGTTAATGAACGCCAACAAGCAATGCACAAAACAAGAAAGAAAAAGCACAGAAAACAAAATAATTCCTTGATTTCATAACGAAATCAAGGAATTAAAGTGGCGGAGATGGAGAGATTCGAACTCTCGAAGAGCTTTTGACCCTTACACGATTTCCAATCGTGCGCGCTCGACCAACTACGCGACATCT
>OCTX012241057.1_pt1 | contig 10919 bp, 6 predicted proteins | sample 1539691 | NCBI WGS metagenome assembly OCTX01 (sample SAMN02144231, study PRJEB22623) | gut metagenome | biome: sheep rumen | host: Ovis aries | place: New Zealand | reverse complement strand
CTGCGGCGTCCCGGAGGCTTTGACGGTCACCGTGTTGTGATCGGACGCGGAGATCTCGGCGTTCGTGATCTTCATCGAGGCGAGGTGCCATTTCTGGGCTGCCGCGCCGTTGTTCATGAAAACCTGGATGTTGGCGTTGTAGTCCACGGAAGAATTCGTGACATCGATGTTCATGCGCGAATTCTTCTTGCTGCAGATGGAAGAGGTGCCATCGGCATTTTCCACGATATGCCAGATCTGGGCATCCGAGCCGTTCCACTCATAGAAGCGGACATTCTGGTTGTTTTTGGCCATGCCGCCCTGGATATCCACAACCAGGCCGTCCGGTGCGACGAGACGGACATAGTAGCCGTCCTTCACCCCGTCCACATGGACCGGCTCGATCTTAAGCTTCTGGGAATCCGCGAGCGTGAGGTCGCCGGAGACCAGTTCCCGGCCGGATTTTGTGAGGACGCGGTCGGAGTTTCTTGCATTTTCAATCCATACCGAGATGTTGGCCGTATTCAGCTCCTCCGGCTCCGTCACATGAAACTTCTGGTTTGTGAGGCCCTGTCTCGTGTTGAGGTAGAGGTTAGCCCCCTCGAAGGACCCGTCTCTCTGAACTGTCAGCGTCAGGTCGCTCCTCAGCCGGGAATGCAGCGTATAGGTGCCGTCAGAATTCTTGATAATGCGCCACTTCTGCGCGTTCGTCCCGTTCGGCGTGTAGAGCTGAACGTTGGCGCCGGGCTTTTTGGAGGCTCCCGCAACGTCCAGGGCCTTGCCGGTCGCCTTGTCCTTCAGGGTGTAGAAGCCGTGGTCCGCCTTCTCGACGATAAATTTCTGGTAATTATTGCCGGCTTCCGCCTTCGTCATCTCAAGGTTGGCGTTGCCGGTGCTGTTTCCCGCCGGAGCCGCCGCCATCCGCTGGGATGAGACCGGACGCAGCATGATCGTCCCGCTGAGGTCGGGAACGCTGACCTCCTCGAGGAAAAACTTCTGGGCAATCGAATTGTTCGACTCGTAAAGCTGGATCTTGCGGCCGTTCCGCATAAGCCCGCCGGAAACGTCGAGGACCTTGCGGCTGTTCACCGTGCTGGTGAGGGTGTATGTCCCGTCCGCATTTTTGACCAGCGACCAGTTCTGGGCGGCCGAATTATTGGGCTCATACTGCTGGATCTGCGTGCCGTTCGCCTGGGACCCGCCTTTCGCGTCGATCATCTTGCCGTTCGCAAGGTTCATGATGCGGAATGTGCCGTTCGAATTCTTAAAGAGCATGAACTGCTGGGCACCTGAGCGGTTATCGGTATAGAGCTGGATCTCGGTGCCGGATGCGTAGAGCCCGCTGCGTATGTCCAGAACATACTTTTCATCTTTCGCCGAATGGAAAATGTAAACCTTCCCGTCCGCCGGATCCTTCGGGGTAAACGAGGTCGCCCCGACAGGTTCCGCCTCCGGGAGTTCTTCGAGCGTTTCTTCCGGCTCTTCGGTTTCTTCCGGCTCTCCGGCTTCTTCCTCCCCGGATTCCCCGGTTTCTTCAGGGGTCTCCTCCGTGCCCGCAGCCTCCCCGGCCTCTTCTTCCGTGCTCTCCGCTTCTTCGGAAACGCCCTCCTCCGGCAGCTCCGCCGCGGATTCAGCAGGCAGCTCCGCCATGGACTCCGCCGCATCGGCCGGCACTTCAGTGACGGACTCATCTTCCGTCGACTCATCGCCGGGCACATTCCCGGACTCGTCAGCCGGAACCGGCTCTTCCGGGGCAGACGTATCCGCCGGAATGAGGCTCTCATCAGCCGCATCCGGGATGCTCTGCGCCGTCCCGCCGTCAGTATCCTCCGCCATCTCCGGAATCTGCTCCCCGGATTCCGCAGCCGCGAAGGTTTCCGCTATGCTCTCCTGCGACGCGCTTACCGGCACGACCGCCGTAAACAGCAGAAGCATACTCAAAAACATTGCCAAAAACCTCTTATTCATTCGCTCTCCCTTCTTGCAATTTATTACATTTTTGTTACAATAATATTATGATAACAGATACTGAAGAATTTCTCAACCACAGATTCGCATTTAACCCGGAGTTTACATAATGAAAAATCCAAAACGTCTTCTGGCCATCGCCGCCATCATTCTTCTTCTCAGTATGTACCTGGTTCTCTTCGTCTCCGCACTCGGCAAAAATGAAGGCTCCGCCGCCGTTTTCCGCGGCATGCTGGCCATGATGATCGCCGTGCCGGTCCTGCTCTATGCCTTTCTGCTCGTCGCTCGGGTCATCCGGCCTTCAAAATCCGCGCTCATCGACGCGGTCATCTTCGCCGGCTCCGCCGGTGACGCAGCCGATCCGGCCGTCTCCGGCCACATCGCCTCTCTCCGGCTGAAAGGTTACAGCACTTACATAAGACCGGAGGCCGGCATCGACGAGATCCGTTCCCTCATCAGGGAGGACGGGCTTTCAAACGCCCGCACCTTCGTCATCACGGACACGGAGGAAAATGCAAAAAAAGCCCGGGACGCCGGCTTCCCCTCAGCCGTTTACCGGGACATTGAACACCTGAAAGAACAAATGAAAGCGGTCGGCATACGCTGACCGCTTTCATTTTATGCATTTTCATTTACCTGTACATGATGTCCTCGCGGCCCGGGCCGTTACTGACCATCGTGATCGGATAGCCGAGGCGCTCCTCGATGAACTCGATGTACTTCCGGCAGTTCTCCGGGAGATCCTCATAGCGGCGGATGCCGCGGATGTCGCATTTCCAGCCCGGCAGGTACTCGTAGACCGGCTTCGCCTTCTTGAGGAGAGGCGTGGTCGGGAAATCCGTCGTGATCTTCCCGTCAATGTCATAGGCGACGCAGACCGGGATCGTGTCGAGGTAGCCGAGCGCATCCGTGACCGTGAAAGCCACGTCCGTCGCGCCCTGCAGGCGGCAGCCGTAGCGGGAAGCCACGATATCGTACCAGCCGACGCGTCTCGGGCGGCCGGTCGTCGCGCCGTACTCGCCCTTGTCTCCGCCGCGGCGGCGAAGCTCCTCAGCCTCATCGCCGAAGATCTCAGAGACGAACTCGCCTGCGCCGACGGCGCTCGAGTAGGCTTTGGTGACCGTCACGATCTTCTTGATCTCGTAGGGCGGAACGCCGGCGCCGACTGCACCGTAGGCTGCCAGCGTGGAGCTGGAGGTGACCATCGGGTAAATTCCGTGGTCCGGATCCTTCATCGTGCCGAGCTGGCCCTCGAGCAGGATCTCCTTGCCTTCCTTCAGGGCATTCATGAGGAAGGTCGAGACGTCCGCCGCGTAGGGGGCGATCATCTCCTTGTAGGAGGCGAGCTCCTCCATGATCCCGTCAACCGTGAGCTCCGGCGCGTTGTAAAGATATTTCAGCATGATATTTTTCTTGAGGACGATATTTTCCACTTTCTCGCGAAGCGCGTCCATATCCTGAAGCTCAGCGACCTGGATGCCGATCTTCGCGTATTTGTCCGAGTAGAACGGAGCGATGCCGGACTTCGTGGAGCCGAAGGATTTGCCCGCGAGGCGCTCCTCCTCAAGCTTGTCAAAAAGGATATGGTAGGACATCACCATCTGGGCCCGGTCCGAGACCAGGATCTTCGGCATCGGAACGCCGGCTTCCACGAGGGATTTGATCTCCTTCATGAGGATTGGGATATTGAGGGCGACGCCGTTGCCGATCACGGACGTCGTGTGGCCGTAAAATACGCCCGACGGAAGCGTATGAAGCGCAAACCGGCCGTAATTGTTGATGATCGTGTGGCCTGCGTTCGCTCCGCCCTGGAAACGGACGATGATGTCTGCCTTTGCAGCCAGAGTATCGGTGATCTTGCCCTTTCCTTCATCGCCCCAGTTTGCACCTACAACAGCTGTTACCATGATATTTCCTCCTCAGACGTTGATTTCAGCGGTCATCCCGAGCACGTCTTTGTTGGCCTCGAGGACCGGGTTTACGACATTTTCAAGATACTTTTCGACCTGATAGGGGGCGCGGCCGACATACTTCTTCGGATCCATCGCCGCCTCAAGCTCTTCCTTGCCGAGCGGGAAGGTCGGATCCTCCGCGATGAGATCGAGAAGATTGTTGTCCCTGCCCTCGATCTTGACGGTCCTGCCGGCTTCCATGGAGAGCTGGCGGATGCGCTCGTGCAGCTCCTGGCGGTCGCCGCCGGCCTTGACCGCATCCATCATGATGTTCTCGGTCGCCATGAACGGCAGCTCGGCCATGAGATGCTTCGTGATGACCTTCGGGTAGACGACCAGGCCGTCCACGACGTTGACCACCAGGTCCAGGATGCCGTCGCAGGCGAGGAAGCCCTCAGCCACCGAGAGGCGCTTGTTGGCCGAATCGTCGAGCGTCCGCTCAAACCACTGGACCGAGGACGTGATCGCCGGGTTCAGCGCGTCGCAGAGGACGTAGCGGGAAAGGCTGGCGATGCGCTCCGAGCGCATCGGATTCCTCTTGTAAGCCATCGCGGACGAGCCAATCTGCCCTTTCTCGAACGGTTCCTCGACCTCCTTTAAATGTTGCAGCAGGCGGATATCGTTGGAGAACTTGGTCGCGCTCGCGGCGATCCCGGCGAGGACGTTCAGGACCCTGGTGTCCACCTTGCGGGAGTAGGTCTGGCCGGAAACCGGATAGCAGGCCTCAAAGCCCATCTTCTCGGCGATCATGCGGTCAATTTTATCGCACTTTTCCTGGTCGCCCTCGAAGAGCTCAAGGAAAGACGCCTGGGTGCCGGTCGTGCCCTTGCAGCCGAGCAGCTTCAGGCTCCCCGCGACATAATCGAGATCGTCAAGGTCCATCATGAATTCATTGATCCAGAGCGTCGCGCGCTTGCCGACGGTCGTCGGCTGCGCCGGCTGAAAATGCGTAAACGCCAGCGTCGGCAGCTCCTTGTATTCGTCCGCGAACTTCGCGAGGCATGCGATCGCGTTCACAAGCTTTTTGCGGATGATTGCGAGCGCGTTCCGCATCAGGATGATATCGGTGTTGTCGCCGACGTAGCAGGAGGTCGCACCGAGGTGGATGATCCCCTTTGCCTTCGGGCACTGCAGGCCGTAGGCGTAGACGTGGGACATGACGTCATGGCGGACGATCTTCTCGCGCGCCTTCGCGTCCTCGTAGTTGATATCCTCCGCATGGCTCTTAAGCTCTTCGATCTGCTCGTCGGTAATCGGGAGGCCGAGCTCCTTCTCGGTCTCCGCGAGGGCGATCCAGAGCCTGCGCCAGGTCTTAAACTTCGCGTCCGGCGAAAATACCGCCTGCATCTCGCGGCTTGCGTAGCGTTCAGAGAGAGGGCTGACATACCGGTCAAAATTATCGCTCATTTATATTTCCTCTTCCTTCCATGGTCAGGGTTTACACAGACATACATAGTATATCATACCGTAAATGCAGCTGATTCGCAAGAAGGAATTCAGGATACGATCCGGTTACATTTCAATACATTTTTCTTAAGGGGGTTACATTTTCCGCCGGTTTATACTAGAATAGAGACAGCCGGCCGCTGTTTGGCCGGCCCCACACCAATTATCATACGGGGGTTAAGACCATGGCAATTTTCAAAGGCGCCGGCGTCGCCATCGTGACGCCGATGCACGAAGACGGGAGCATCAACTATGAGGCTTTCGGAGATCTCATCGAGTTTCAGATTGCAAACCATACAGACGCGATCATCGCGGTCGGCACGACCGGGGAGGCACCGACACTCGATGATGACGAGCACCTTGAGGCGATCCGCTACTGCGTGGAGAAGACAGCGGACAGGGTCCCGGTCATAGCCGGAACCGGCTCCAACAACACCGCCCACGCGATCATGATGTCGAAGGAAGCGGAAGCGCTCGGAGCGGACGGCCTGCTGCTCGTCTCGCCCTACTACAACAAGACCACGCAGAAAGGGCTCATCGCCTCCTACACCGCGATCGCGGAGTCGACGAACCTGCCCTGCATCCTCTACAACGTGCCCTCCCGGACAGGCACCAACATCCTGCCGGAGACGGCCGCCTATCTCGGAAAAAACGTCAAAAATATCGCCGCCGTGAAGGAAGCCTCCGGCAATATCAGCCAGGTTGCCCAGCTCATCGAGCTTGCCGGCGATTACATCGACGTCTATTCGGGAAATGACGACCAGATCGTCCCCATCATGTCCCTCGGCGGCATCGGCGTCATCTCCGTCCTCTCCTGCGTCGCCCCGAAGGAGACACACGACCTTGCGCAGCTCTGCCTCGACGGAAAATATAAGGAGGCCGCAAAGCTGCAGCTCAGGGCTCTCCCGCTCATCCGGGCTCTCTTCTCCGAGGTCAATCCGATCCCGGTCAAGGCCGCGCTGAACCTTCAGGGCAGAAAAGCCGGAAACCCGCGCCTGCCGCTGGTCCCGATGGAGCCAACGCACGTCGAAGCGCTGAAGAAGGCGATGATCGACTTCGGATGCCTGTGACGGGCAAGGCGCAAAGCGCCTCTGACCCGCCACATGAGCAAGCCGCAAAGCGGCGGTGACTGAGCGTGCTGAAACTGCACAAAAAACCTGCCCGGAGCGTGCGTCACGCTTCGGGCAGTTTTTTTATGCTCTTTATTAAACCCCGGCCGGCGCGGATACGCCGCCCTGGTCCTTCTTCTCCTCCTTCGCGAACGGCATCACCGTCCGCTCCGGAAGCTTGATGTGGAGCGCTTCCCGGATGACTTCCTTCACGGTCGCCACCGGCACGATCTCGAGCTTCTCCTTCGTCTCCTCCGGCACGTCCTCAAGATCCTTCACGTTGTCCTTCGGGATGAGGACCTTACGGATCCCGGAGCGGACCGCTGCCATCAGCTTCTCCGGCAGTCCGCCGATCGGCAGGACCTGACCGCGCAGCGAGATCTCGCCGGTCATCGCCAGGTAGGGGCTCACCGGCTTGCCGGTCACGAGCGAGGTCACCGCCGTGAACATCGTGATGCCGGCCGACGGCCCGTCCTTCGGAACCGCGCCTTCCGGGATGTGGATGTGGATATCGCGGTCCTTGAACTCGAGGCCCTGCTCCATGAAGGTGGATTTCACGAGGCTGACCGCGGTCTCCGCGGACTCCCTCATGACGTCGCCGATCTGGCCGGTCAGATGAATCTGGCCCGTACCCTTCATCGCGACCGTCTCGATAAAGAGGATCTCGCCGCCGGCCTGCGTCCATGCCAGCCCGGTGACGACACCCGCCGGCGCGTCCTTCATAATCTTGTCGTGGTTAACCTTCTTCCTGCCCAGATAATCCTCAACGTCCTTCTCCCGGATGACCAGCTGCCGCTTCGCGAGCGCGGTTTCGGATGCGGAGGCGGGCTTTTCTTCGGTGTCTTCATTCTCCGCCGTAAAATTGCCCTCCACGATCTTCACCGCGGCCTTGCGGCAGACCGCCAGGAGCTGCTTCTTCAGCCCGCGGACGCCGGCTTCGCTCGTGTAGTCCGAGATGATCTTCCTGATTGCCCCGTCGGTAAAGCGGATATCGTCCTTCGTGAGGCCGGTCTCCGCGATCGCCTGCGGCACCAGGTGGCGCTTCCCGATCTCGAAATGCTCCACCGGCGTGTAACCCGGCAGTTCGATGACCTCCATACGGTCAAGCAGCGGCTGCGGGATCGTATCCCAGGTGTTGGCTGTGCAGATGAAAAACACATGCGAGAGATCGTAGGGCAGATCCACATAGTGGTCGTTGAACGTGCTGTTCTGCTCCGGATCAAGCACCTCCAGAAGCGCCGCGCTCGGGTCGCCGTCGAAGCTCCGCATGATCTTGTCAACCTCGTCGAGGACGACGACCGGATCCATGACGCCGGCTCTCTTGATGCCGGTCATGATGCGGCCCGGCATGGAGCCGATGTAAGTCCGCCTGTGGCCCCGGATCTCCGCCTCGTCGCGGATGCCACCCAGGGAAATGCGGACATACTTGCGGCCCAGCGCCTCCGCCACGGATTTGCCCATGGAGGTCTTGCCGGTGCCCGGCGCGCCGACGAGCAGCAGGATCGAGCCGTTCTGCTTCCCGTTCAGGGAGATCACGGCGAGGTGCTGCAGGATCCTCTCCTTGACTTTCTTCAGCCCGTAATGGTCGCGGTCCAGGATCTCCCGGGCCTTCTTAAGGTCGATATCCTGGGGTTTCCCGCAGGTCCATGCCAGGGAAGTGATAAAATCAAGGTAATCGTAGAGCGAATTGTACTCCGCTCCGTTCGTCGGCTCCTGCTCGAAGCGACGGAGGACGCGCAGGGCTTCCTTTTTGACCTCCTCCGGCATGCCGCAGTGCTCGATCTTGTAGGCGAACGAGTCTTCTTCCTCCTCGGTCTCCGGCTCCATGTCGCGGAGTTCCTTCTCGAGGATTCCGATCTGCTTCTGGATAGCCGCCTTCTTGTAGGAGCGCCCTTCCGGGTCGTCCCGGTTCGCGAGGTCCACCTGCAGGTCGATCGTGCCCTTGAAGCGCCGTACCGCCTCATTGATCAGCTTGCCTCTTTCCTTGAAGGAGTCTGTCTCGAGCAGGGCATATTTTTCCTCCGGCGTCATGTCGAAGAACTGGCAGAAGGCCGCGGCGAATTCATTGACGGTCTTCACCGTCTTTAAGTATTCGATGGCGTAGCGGCCGCCGCGGATATTTTCCGCGATCTCGGTCGCGGTCTTCTTGAGGCTGGCCAGCAGCTGCTTTTCCCCCTCCACCGTGACGTCCATGATCTCATCCACGGGTGCGCACTCGCCCTCGATGATGCCGCCGGCGTTCACGATGCCGGTCACCTCCACCTTCTCGCGCGTGTGCATGTGCAGGAAGGTCCCCATCTGGTTCTCCGTGATGTCGATGATGTCTGCCGCTGTCCCCAGCGGGTAGAAATCATCAGCCGAAAGCTGCGGGTGGTCCTTAAGCGTTCTCGTGGGGAGGATCACCGCGCGGTTCTGGTCGATCTTGATGCGGCTCTTCTCCTCACTGCTGATTTCTCCGATATTAAGACGATAATCCACATCCGGGAGGATCACCGTATCATAGACGGCGAGAATCATACGTGTTTCCTTATTCATCTTCTTACCTCCTAAATGGTATGTCTCAAGAGGCGCGTGTTATGTATCAGCACTCACCTTCATTGAGTGCTAATATCATACAAAATAAAATCCCCTCTGTCAAGGGGTTCCGCAAAAAAAGACGGCCTCCTTCCGGAAGCCGTCCCATGCCACATATCTTATTACAGGACTACACCGTCCTTGAAGATGGAGATCTCCCTGATCCCGTGCTCCTCGGACTTTGTCTTTTTGCCGCTCGCGATCTCAATCACGAAATCGAGCAGGCGGTCACCTGCCGCGTCGAGCGATTCGCCGTCCGCCACGGAACCCGCGTTGAAATCGATCCAGCCTCTCTTCTTATTGTAGAGAGCATTGTTGGTCGAGATCTTGACGGTCGGAGCCGGAGCGCCGAACGGTGTGCCGCGGCCTGTCGTGAAGAGGATCATGTGCGCGCCTGCCGCCGTGAGGTCGGTCGCACTGACGAGATCGTTGCCCGGACCGGACAGCAGGTTCAGGCCCTTCTTCGTGACCGGCTCCGCATAGCGGAGAACGTCGACGATCTGGGCGGAGCCGCCCTTCTGAACGCAGCCGCAGGACTTGTCCTCCAGCGTCGTGATGCCGCCGGCCTTGTTGCCCGGGCTCGGGTTCTCGTAGACCACCTGGCCGTGGCTGACGAAATACTGCTTGAAATCGTTGACCATGTTGACTGCCTTCTCAAAGACGGCGTCATTTTTGCAGCGGGCAAATAAAATATTCTCCGCGCCGAACATCTCCGGGACCTCTGTGAGGACCGTGGAGCCGCCGAGCGCGATCAGCCTGTCGGAGAAACGGCCGACAGTCGGGTTGGCCGTGATGCCGGACAGACCGTCGGAGCCGCCGCACTTCATGCCGACGACCAGCTCGGACGCCGGGATCGGCTCGCGCTTAAACTGCGATGCGTAGGCCGCGAGCTCGTGGATGAGCTTACCGCCCTCCTCGACTTCGTCCTCCACGCTCTGGCAGGTCAGGAACTTCACGCGCTCCGGATCGTACTCGCCGAGCCCCTCGAGGAAGAGATCCATCGTGAGGTTCTCGCAGCCGAGTGCGAGACAGAGGACACCGCCCGCGTTCGGATGGCGGACAAGCGCGGTCAGAAGCTTCCTGGTCTGTTCGAGGTCGCCGCCCAGCTGGCTGCAGCCGAACGGATGGCCCCAGTAGTAAAGCCCGTCGATGGAGCCGGTCACCACATCCTGGTTCTGCTCCACGATCTGCTTCGCGATACCGTTCACGCAGCCGACGATCGGGACGATCCAGATCTCGTTGCGGATGGCGGCCCTGCCGTCCTTCCTCCGGTAGCCCATGAAGGTCTTCGGAGCGACTTCCGGCATCGGATAGACCTGATGGTCGTAGACGTAGTCCGCACTCTCGGAGAGACCGGTCTTCACGTTGTGGGTGTGGACCCAGTCGCCTTTCCTGATGTCCGCTTTCGCGACCGCAATCGGGTTGCCGTACTTGATGACCGGATCGCCGGCCTTGATGTCAAAGAGCGCGATCTTGTGGCCGCGCATGATGTCTTCATTTGCCGTGACGGTAATGCCGTCGACGGTGAGCTCCGTTCCGGCCTTGATCTCCTCGAGGGCAACCGCAACGACGTCCGACGGATGAATTCTGATGAGTTCCATACTCTGCTCCTTTTAAAAGAGCGTGCGCAGTGATGCGCACGCCCGTATCGGGTTTTATTTTACAGTACCGAAGCGTAGGCTGCCTTCGCGCCTTCCTTGCGGATGAGGGTCAGGTCAGCGAGAACCGTGTCGTAGAGGCCTTCGATCTTCGTAAGGTCCTGATCCCACATCTTCTCATTGGAGAGAACTGCCTTGACGAGGGCGGCGTCGTCGAGATCCTTATTTTCAAAATAGAAATCAAGGACCCATGCGTCGTCCTGCACCTTATACTCGTTGCCCGCCGGACGGAC
>OCTX011461885.1_pt1 | contig 10920 bp, 12 predicted proteins | sample 1539691 | NCBI WGS metagenome assembly OCTX01 (sample SAMN02144231, study PRJEB22623) | gut metagenome | biome: sheep rumen | host: Ovis aries | place: New Zealand | reverse complement strand
AGAATCAGATTTTATTTTAGATGAAACTCCTTGGTATAATAGATTTTTAAAAAAATGAGATAAGTTCGCCTATCAAGCATCTAAAATTAATTCTAAAAAGAAAGGGAATAAACATAGATAAGATTACTTTTTCTTAGAATACTTCCAAATCAATACCAACATTATCACTGAACAAATCGTAGTTATTGAATTGAAAAACTGCATCTGCCAAGAACCCAAATACCAACCATAAATTATCCAGCATACTCCTCATATCGCCCATATCCAAAACATCAAAGGAGATAATCATTTCACATCTTTGGTTTTTAATGTCTGAATAATCTGTGGAATTGAAGGTATTGCTGCAGATAATCCTGCGATTATTCCAATAATTTCAAATATATTCATGAGAATTTTATAACATATAAATACAAACACATTTACCATAAATCGTTAAAAAATCAAGGACTAAATTCCTTGAATTTATACCGGAAATAATCATATTAACTTTTGTTTAATTATCAAAAAAATCTGACTATGAATCACGAAGATTTTATGCAAAAAGCTGTAGAACTTTCATTGGAAAATATGAGAGCTGGAAAAGGTGGACCATTCTGAGCCGTTGTCGTAAAAGACTGAAAAATCGTATGACAATGAGCCAATCATGTTACATCTGAAAATGATCCAACTGCTCATGCTGAAGTAGTGGCAATCAGAGATGCTTGTAAAAATTTGTGAAGTTTTCAGCTTGATGACTGTATAATCTATACAAGTTGTGAACCATGCCCAATGTGTATGTGAGCGATTTATCGAGCTAGACCAAAAGCTGTATATTATGCAAATGATAGAAAAGATGCTGCATGAATCTGATTTGATGATGATTTCATCTATCAAGAATTGGAGAAAAAAATGGAAGAAAGAAGTCTACCAATTCATCGCCTCGAAAGTGAAAATGCTCTAAAAGTCTTCAAAGAATGGAAAGAAAAAAATGATAAAATTGAATATTAAAAATTATTGCCACAAAATCAAAAATCAATTCGTTAATAATATTAGATTAAAAACTTTTATTTCATAATCTAATAATCATGAAAAAAATTATCGCAATTATCGTTATTTGTCTAACTATTTTTGGATCATGCTACTATGCAAGCAAAAACTTTAATAAAGCTGAACATTCAATTTCAGTACAATGAAATGGAGAAGTTTATGTAACTCCTGATACATTAATTTTAAGTTTCCGTGTAGAAGAAACTGCTCCTACAACTGCAGAAGCTCAGAAAAATGCAAATGAGAAAATTGATAAAGTGAAAGAAATCATCAAACAATATGATGTAGAAAATACTGATATCAAAACTACGAATGCAAATGTTTACGAACAGTACGATTGGAGAGATACTGGTAGAGTTTCTCTATGATATACTGCTAGTCACACTTTGGAAGTGAAAATCAAGAAAGCAAATATTGAAAATGAATGAATCGCTTCTAAAATTATCGCTCAGGTTTCAGAAATTGGTGGAGTATTGTTAAATAATATCAGTTATGATATCTTCGATAAAGCTCCATTCTACAAAGAAGCTAGAAAACTTGCTATGGAAAAAGCTTATCAGAAAGCATCTGACTTAGCTGAATATGGAAATGTAAAACTTTGAGATCCAATCTCAATCATTGAAAATAGAAGTTATGATTATGCTGTAAGTACTGCAAACTATGCAATGGCAAAGATGTCAGGAGTGGAAGAAGAGATGGATATGGATGATGCATGATGATCTATTGAATTATGAGAGATGAAACTTATATTAGATGTGTCTGTAGTATATGCTATAAAATAAAAATCTGATTTATAATATTGTTGTCGTAATTGATGGAAAGCCGTGGTTTAATTAAAAAATTAGTTCTTTTCCGTGAATGAAAATTTCATCAAGTATATCAAAGTTGGCTAAATAAATATAGAGTTAAAAAAGAATTTGTTACTTTGGTAGAAATTTGAATACTGCTTTTAGCTGTATTGTTTTGTGCGTTAGTGTTTTTAATTTATATTAATAAATCTTCCACACAGTGATATTTCCTTCGTTCAGCAAGGAATACTTATAATAACACAGTCTTTAATCATGAGATTATAAAAACTGATATTCTTGATTTGAAGAAAATTAACTGGGATAAATTGAAAGAAAATAATAGTAGAACATCAATGTGAGTAAATGTAGAAACAGTAAATATTGACTGACAAAATTAGGTGAGTAGTATAATGTTTTGTATATTAGGATTATATTTTTATAATTAGCTATGAAGTTTTTGTTGGTAGTAAGTTTTTGCTATTTATATAAATAACTAGTTTATAATGCTCTCACCAATTACATTGAAATTTCTAGAAGCAGTGAAAATAAACAATAACACTGAGCGAATGCATAGAAATCGTGATCTTTATTTACAGGAAAGAAAAAGATTCACAGAATTGGTAGAACATTTAATCATAGATATGCAGAAAATTGATCCAAATCTGAACTGAATCGTTGCAAAGGATTGTATCTATAGATTCAATAAAGATTTACGTTTTTCTCCAGATAAATCTCATCCGTACAAATTACATTTCGGAGCATTTTTGTGTAGTGGTGGAAGAAAATCATCGTTGCCATGATATTATATTCACATACAACCGGGAAATAATTCTATGATCTGATGAGGTTCTCGATGTCCAAGTAGAGATGAAGTAAACCGTATTAGATTACACATCTGGAAGAATTGGGACGAATGGAAAGAGATTACAGAAAATCAGACTTTCAGAAAATATTATGGAGAAGTGGAATGGAAAGATAATGTAGATGCTGAAAGAAGACTCAAAAGTAAAGTTTGAAAAGAATTATTGGGAAAAGCCTGAGAAAGATTAGCTAGAAAATTGGTAAATAACCCAGAAATGATTGATGTTTTGCGTTATGTGGCTCGAGTAGTTTCACACAATTTAACGGATGAGGAAATCTTGAGTGAAAAATGATATAATGGAGTAGTTTCATGATTTAAGAAAATGAAAAATTTTAACGATTTCCTTTTAAAGGGATTTTAAAAAATACACTTAAATATGTGTTTTTATTTTCTCTTGCATTGATATTAATTTTGTTTATTCTAGCATTTGGTAAAAAAGGAAAATTTTTAGTTTCTTATAAAATTTTGCCATGTTGTTTGACTTTCCTGCATTCATAGAAGAACTTAGACAAAAAGAGGATAAGAAAGAAATTGTGGAGAAGTACGAGAAACATTTTTGAAAAATTCAATGAGATATTAAGGATCAAATTTGGTATACTGATTATTTATCACAATTTCCTACACAATCTTATATCACTCCAGAGGATTTAGAAGATGATTTTGATTGGGATATATTACAGAAATTAGTGATTGGATCTTTTTCAAGTGATTATGAATTGAAGCAAGATGATAAAAGTTGGGAGTTATATATTGCTGTAAAGAGTGGAGATCAATCAATTGTTAAGACGGTTTCAGAATTGTGGTCTTTTCAAATTCTTAGATTATACGAAATTTATATTGAAGAGCAGATGAATCTTCAAATATTAATGAGCGAGGAAGAGGAAGAATGAGAAAAAGAGGCTTTAATATCAGAAAGACAAGTTAGGTTAAAAAAATGGAATGCAGTGCTTGATACGTTGAATAGATCTCAAGAAGCTGAAGCTGCTAAGAGAGAACAAGAGGCTAGTTTATGAGATTTGATGTGAAAGTTATAATAATTAATGTATATAATGAATCGGTCCAGATGGATCGATTTTTTATTCTTTTTTGATATACAAAGAATCGCTTAAAAATAATAAATATGTAAGCAAAAAGTATCATCCAAAAATTAATATAATGTATATGAGTATTAGAGATAGGTTATATTTGATTGATAAATTGTATCATCGATGAACTAAAACTCAAATCAGTATTGCTATTACAATTCTTCGGATTTTTTGTCGTATATTTAAGTTTTTTAGATGACGTTGTTGATAAAATCTATATAACAATAGAGCAATTAAAACTGTAGCAATGAAATGTAATAGTGAAGCAAAAATTCATCTTCAGAATATTAATCACCAAATTCAGTCTTGGTTAGATGAAAAAATCTCTCTTCATAGGTAAAAAAGATTTTCGATAATGCTGAATCAGAGAGCTATGAATATAGAAAAAAATAACAAATCTGAAGAGTAAAAATCAGTTTTACTTACTTCGTTTTCAGTTGCTCAGATTTTTAAAAATTCTTCTGAATATGCTAAAACGAAATAGTATAATATAGTTGCAGAGATTCATATTTTTAAGCCAAAAAATCCAACTATAGCAAATAATATCATCCAAATTAAAAATAAGAATCGGATCTGTTTTTGTTTCCAGTTTTTACTTAACAATATCAGAAATAGGAAGATTAAACCGCAATATGGTAAGAATAAACATAGTCGTTCGGTAGAAAGTTGTTCATTATGAATTCTTATATTTGGGAATATGGCATTAATTATAAAATTAAATGCTAGTAAAGATCAGACTAATAAAAAACTGGTTCAGAATAATTTTCGAGAAATTTTTTTTTGTTGTTTATAAAAAATATGTTGAATGAGCCAAATCCGGAAATATCATAATAGGATAGATATAATTATTGCTAAAGCAATTTTCATATGTAACTCAAAAATAAATTAGTGATACGATTCGTATCGTATATTTTTGTATAAAATTTTCAAGTAGGGAAATCTTGCTTGAATTTATCAAGGAAATATTTACTATCTTACTTGTATTTATAGGTATGGCGAGCTTAGCTCAGTTGGTTAGAGCATCTGATTGTGGTCCAGAGGGTCATGGGTTCGAATCCCATAGCTCGCCCCATTAGTGAATGTATTTTGATTAAGGTTTAAAACTTGTCCGTAAATAACTGAGATTTGAGGAGTTCGAAACCCCTCTTTTTTGTTTATAAGAATTATATGAAAAAAGTCTGATTTTTTTTGACTTTTTTTGTGGTTCTGGTTATAATTAGTTGTGGATTTTAAATAAAATTACTCAATATGACGAAAAAAGAGTATATTCTATCCGTATTAGACATATTTCCTGACTGGGAAATGTGATGGTGAATCAAGGCGATGGTTCAGAATGACCAACTTGATGATCATACACTAAATTTGCTTGTTATCGCACTGAAGAGAGCTATGGATAAACTTACAACAGTAATAAAAGAGAATAAAATGTTGGAAACTATCCAGGCAGTAGAAAATTTTGATAAGCAGAAAAAGGAACAAGCAAAGAAAGATGCAAAAAGTCTAGAAGAGCTAGATTCTAAACTTAATGATTTTTAATTCCTTAACCTCATAAAAAAATGACAAAAAAGACAAAAAAACAAGAGGTGCAAGGAATTCAAGCATCTCAAAACAGTCTTCTTAAATGACTTGAATCTGAACTTTGAGCATTGATTGCGGATGAATCGAGTTGATTGTCTGATTTAGCATCTTTTGCTAAAAATCTTACACATAAGACTGAAGAAAAAAAGTTAACTAAACATAATCTTCGTATTATAAAGGAAGATTTGCAAGATGGAGGGTTGGTTGATTTTGAATCATGAGATAGAAACGGAATTCATTTCTGATTTGAAGTAATCGGAAATGATATTGAACCTACTCTCACTCCAAATGGAGATTGTATTATTCCTATCAATTTCCGATATGATTCACAGAGAAGAACTAAATTATTGGTTCTCCATATTAAAGATGAAGATGGAAAGAATGTATATAGTATCCCAAATTGAGATAATAAATATGAAATTCAAATCTGAAAAGAATCTTGGACTTATTCATTAAGTCAAGATGAAAATGGTTTTCATTTAATGATAAAATAAATTTTATTTACTAATTATATTAAAAATGGCATCACTAGAAGTTAGAAATTATCAAGATCCAGAAGAAAAAAATATTAAAGATGAATGAAAAGAAGTTACAGATAACGGGGAATCTACTGTAGAAGTAACTCCAGAAATTGAGAAAGAAACTATAGAATCGTTAAAACTTATGCAATCAATAGAAGAAAAGTTTCAAGCCCTTTGAAGTAACGAACTCAATGATTATAAGGGATTGTTACATGAATATAAAAGCATAAAGGATGATATCCAAAAGAAGATGGATGAAGATCCTGTATTTCAGAAAATAATGAAAGAGTATTGATCTAAATTAGATGCAAACAATGCTAGAGAAAATAAAGAAAATCCAGAGATTGGTGAAAAAGAAATTAAACAAGTAGAAGCCGCTAAAAAGGTATTAAATTCAACCAATTATTTAAATGAAAGCCAGATGGCAGCTTTAATGACAACAGTTCAAGCGATAAAAGACAGACTATCAAAAGTTTCAAAAGAACTTTGACTTGCTTAATTAAGTAAAAAATAATAAAAAAGCTGACTAAATGTCAGCTCTTTTTTTTATGTAAATATATCCACCAAATATTGCTAATGTCGCTAATATAATTCATATTATGTTTATACTTGGTCCTGTTTTTGGGACGGCAGTAATTACTGTTCTTGTTATTTCAGATTTGTTTTCTGTAGATGTTTCGTTGTCGTTTGCTGCGTAATGTGTGGTAGAATCAGTATTATCTCAGTTAAATGAAGGGTCTAATGAAGTAGTTATAGCGAAGGAAAATCATACAAATATACTAAAAATCGCTAGAATCGATGTTAATAATTTCCTCATGAAAGAGTAAATAAATAAAAAAACACAACGATGACCTTATAAATTTACAAGCATAAAAATCAAACTGAAACTTTATTTTTATGTTTGATAAGAAAATTATCGATATAGATGATATTGACATTATGTATAAAATCATTATACTGTAGTTGTTAATGTATTTTATATTTCAGGCAAAGATGTGAGTTTGAGATAAAATATTAGCATCAATAATTTCTGTATCTATGTTGGGATGATCTCCTAAATGTTCAGAGGATGTTAAATCTGAGAATTTTAAGTGAAATTCTAATGTGATTGAAACTGTAGATGTGGGGAATGTAAAAGATGAACTTCTTCCTAGTATATCTGAAATTCAAAAAGATGTAAAAAAGCAGATTTCTGTATGTTTAGTTACAGATGCTGAAAATACGTTTACACATACAAAGGTTTTGGAAAAAGTTTCAGATCCTCAAAATATAATATTAGAATTTCCAATATCTCAACTGTTTCAAAAATATTGAAATCGTAATCATCCTTTGTCGGTATCTGGAGTTGGGAGAAATTTTAGAGCTTTGCTTTGAAAAGATTGAATAGAGAGATTGAGCTCGAAAGTTCCTCAAAAATTAAATCGTCGTAAAGAAAAAGTTACAAGTGATACAAAATATGAAGTGGGAGATACTCTAAGATTTTCACTCATTGACCCACTATTAAAGAGTGATTTTCCGTACTATCTTTCAGATCAGTTAAAGGAGGATGGATTTAAGTGATTTTCGGATTCTGAGGCATCGATTTTAGCAAAAATAATTGCGAATAAGAATAAAATACAGAAAACTCAAAAAAAATCAGATTTTATTTATGATATTGTGGTGAAAAGAGTACCTTCATGAAAGTCAGCATTGGCTCTTTATAGAGATGGAGAGCTTTTTATGGCGACATATGCTTCTGTTTGATTAAATAATAGAAGAACGCTGACATGACAATTTGAGGTATTAAGTAAAAATCCCTATAAACGTTCACATAAGTATAATAATGCAGCAATGCCTGAAGCATTGAATTTTTGTGGATGATTTTATATTCATCAGTGAAATGTTACGTGATATCCAGCATCTCATTGATGTGTTAGGTTGCCATGAATATATGCAAATGTTTTATACTCATCAGTAAAGGATTTAAAACATACTGATATTTTTATATCTAAAAATTTATATAAATCTCAAAAGTAAATACTTATATTTCCAATTATAACAAAAGAGAATCTATTTTTCTCAAATTTCAGCTATTTTTGTTTGCAATTTATTAATATAATAATATAAGCAATTCAGTGAGAATTATGTTATTTTTTATATGTTTTAATCTATCCAATGAAAGAAACTTTGTTATCTTTGGCTGGTGTTGTGGCTTTGTCTGCTGCATTTCGATGAGCTGCCAATGCTCAATTAGACATTTCTGATCTATTTTCTGAAGGACAACCAATAGAAAATGGTGTTTACACAAAATTATTGAATGATTACGATAGTTCTTGGGGATACCTTGATGCTTCAGTAACTTGTGATGTTAATGAAGGAATAACTATTACATCTCCTGTAGTTGAAGATTCTATAAAATATGAGGCAAATATTTATAATTTGTTTATTAGTCCATATCGCTTAGATCAAATAAAGGCTTGAGATTCATCTGTTGATGTTTCAAAAATTATAATGAAGAAAGTAGAAATTAGTAATCCAGGTGATGATGTAAAGTTTGAGATTTCTGCTGATGAGATAGATTCTAGCGCTGAATATTATGGATTCATTTCTCCTGTGAATGTATACGATGAAGTAGGAGCTCCATCAAAAGAAATTTGTTTTAAGTTGTCTAGTAACATGTGTCTTCAAGATACAGCATGTGATACATTAGCTGCTGTTTGATGAGATGATGAAGAAGAGATAGAGAGACATGGATCTGCAGATTGTGTATGAATGGATTATGCAGCTGTTACTCATGTAGTAAATGGTGATACACTTACTCTTAAGTGGAGTGCTGTAGATGGGGAAAGCGTAGAAATTGCTATTCTCGATCCAGAAGAAAAGGCATATAAGAGTTTATGAACAGCAAAGATGAGTGATGAGAAATTTGATTACAAAATGCAATGGGATTGAGAGCAAAATTTCAAGCTTACAAATGGATGTAAAGGTGTAAAATATAAGGCTGATGCTAAAAGATGAGAGCCTCAACCAGAAATTCCAGCTACTCCAGCTACAGGTCCTGCTGAAAATGTATTGTACGTAGCAATTGCAGCTATCGTATTATACGGAGCATATGTAGTATTCTTCAGAAAATCTGATAATAAATAGTAAACTTTAGTTATTAATATAAAAGCTGATCTTCATGGTCAGCTTTTTCTAATTCGTCATTTTGAGGAGGAATGTAATGATGACAAAGAATCTTTTGTGTTTTGTTGTCATTCAGAGGGAGTGAAACGACCGAAGAATTCATTAACTTTATGTTTTCCTGGATTCTTCGCTACGCTCAGAATGACATATTAAAACGCAGAAAAGAAATTTATGATCTGATTTTTTAATTCTTGATAATCTTTACAAACTAGAACCTGCTGTTTCCATTCTTTAGATCATGGAATTCATTTTACATATTGAAATAGAAATTTTCTGAATTCTACTATCGTATGTGGTTGAAGGTCAGATTTCTTTTGATTTTCTTTAACTTTATTTTCGAGCCATTCAAGAGGTATATTCAGATCTTGAATTGTAATCTCTCATGATTTATTTGCTATTCTTCCATCAAACCGCTGATCACAAGCGATACTATAATTTAAATGTTTCAATACAGTTTCACACTTTTCTTCAAGAGTCGGTTCATGAGGAGTAAATATTCGTGGATTTCAAATTGCAGCTTGACCTATCATGATTCAGTCCAAATTAAATTCTGAAAGTTTATTCTCAGCATCACCGTAAGAATTAATTCATCCGTTTCATATAATTTTGCATTCAGAATTTCAGTTAGTTTTGATGTTTTTTTTAATTTCTGAGATAAATTTTCGGTCTGCTTCTCAAGTGTAAAGTTGCTTCAAAGTTCTACCATGAATTGAAATTTTACTACAGTACTTACTGGCTTTTGTGATAAAATTTAATTGTTCGGACTTATCTCAGTCATTCAATCACGCTCTAGTTTTGAGTGAAAATGGAAGAGGACCTTGAATTTCAGATAATTTCTGGATTATTTTCAGAGTTTTTGATTTATCTTTCAGCATATCACTTCATCATCATACTTTCATCACGGTATTGCTCGGGCATCCAGTATTTAGTTCAATTCAACTAAATAAATCTGAATATTTATTCTGAATCTTTTCTGTAGCTTGAATCAACGTCTCTTCCTTTCATCAGTAAATTTGTAAAATAGGTTTCTGTCACTCAGTAGTCAAAGTATGTTTGATTACTTGGTGTGGATTAATTAAAAATCCATCCACATTCATAAATTCTGTCCGTAAATTCAGTGAATCTTCTTTTTTTCAATATTTTTCAAAAATATTTTTGGTAATCAACCTCGTCGCACAATTTGTGATTCAATCCATGGGTGCAAAACACAGCTGCATTTTGTAGAAAATTTATCTAAAGTTAATTTTGTCCTCCTTTATTGAAAGGAGGTGGCTGAAAGCCGGAGGATTTTTACACAGCATACACTTAAAAATCCCCAGTCACTTCGTGACAGCCCCTTTCCTTAAAGGGGCACAATTTATTTGCTAAGTTTTACTTTCAGAGCTTTTAATGCTCTAGAGCATCTTTGTCTTACCAAATCCTGAGAAATTCAAAGTATTCCACTTATTTCTCCATAACTTTTATCTTCGATATATTTTAATGATATAATTTCCTTACTAATTTCATCCAGTTCATACATTGCTTGCTGAATCTGTTCGAAAGTATATTCATTATCGAGAATCTGGGTAAAATCTTCTTCATCTTCGAGAGAATCTTCAAAAGTAATCTCACCATCCAAATCTATCTCACTAAATGCAGTTTCTCATTTCTTCTTCCAGAAATCTTTCAAAGTATTCTTGAAAACAGACCAAACCCAACCAGAAAAATTCTGATCTAAATCAAAAGTAGGGAATCCATTCCAGCATTTAATATAAAAATCTGCGATAATATCCTGCATATCATCTTCATCGATAAAATAATTTGACTTCAAATAACGGAAAAAAATATCAACAGTTTCCATATAGAATTTATTGAAAGCTTCTTCATCCTGCTGGACTAAAAGCTGTTTAAATGCA
>OCTX011645987.1_pt1 | contig 10929 bp, 15 predicted proteins | sample 1539691 | NCBI WGS metagenome assembly OCTX01 (sample SAMN02144231, study PRJEB22623) | gut metagenome | biome: sheep rumen | host: Ovis aries | place: New Zealand | reverse complement strand
AGGATTACCTTCAGGAACTTTATGGTGCAAATATAATTTAGGTGCAACATGTGAAAATACACCAGAATCTTGGTATGGTGGCTATTATGCATGGGGAGAAATAGAACCAAAGCCAAAAAATATTAGAAAAACAAATTGGAAAAAATATAAATTTTTTAAAAAATTTGATTATCGAAATCGCCCAATATTTACAAAATATGTGTCAGCATGCAAAGATGCACATGGATACGATATAACATATGCTGATGATTTAACTTAGCTTCTTCCTGAAGATGATGCGGCATATCAATTTGATAATAGATTTCAAACACCATCGTTAAAATAGCTTGAAGAAATAACAGATAATCTAGAAAGTGAATGGGTAAATAATTATAATAATATTAAAGGCTTAAATGGAACTATTTTTAAAAGTGAAAATGGCAATGAAATATTTTTTCCATATGCTGGTTTAATTACAGAAACTGGAAAAGAATTGGTTGGCGACACAGCATATATGTTAACAAATGAAATTGCAAGGCTTAATTTAAATCCAATTTGTATTGGTATGGCCGGTAATGAATATGGAACTAATGAAGGAATAGCTAATAATTCATTACATAGATATGAGGCATTTTCAATAAGACCAGTATTAATTAAAAAATGAAATATTATAAATATTAGAATCGAAAAATGAAATATTATAAACAAATATTAGAAGCTATAAATAAAGGCATATAGTTAGCTCTAGATGACTTTGATGATGAAGAATCTCCTATTTAGAATATTAAATCTAAACAAGTTTAGAATAGAGACTACACTAAAGAGTATTTAGATTTATTAAAATATGAAGTTGTAGATTTAGGATTACCATCAGGAACTTTATGGTGCAGATACAATCTTGATGTAGATCCTAACTAGTTATCTAAACCAGAAGACTGGTATGGAAAATACTATGCATGGGGAGAATTAGAAGGAAATAAAAGAAGTGAAGGTGGTTGGATTACATTTCAATGGGACAATTATAAATTTGGAAATGAACGTGATTTAACTAAATATTGTAATAATTCTAAATATGGTTTAAATGGTTTTACTGATAATTTAACCGAACTTCATCCAGAAGATGACACAGCATATCAATTCAAAAAATATCATAGTTTTAAATTCCATATTCCAACCAAAGAATAGTTTGAAGAACTAATAAAATATACTAGTAATTATTGGGTTAATAATTATAACCCTAATAAAATTATACATAATCCAGAAGATGATGGTGGAATTAAAGGATTGAATGGAAGAGTTTTTGAAGGAAATGGAGATATCATGTTTATTCCAGCGGCTGGTTATTATTATTATAAGATTGGCAATATGGGTCTTGCCTGTTTATTGTGGGCTTCAAATCTTAAGTTAGATAATCCGAATGAAGCTTATTACTTAGCCTTCGGTTCAAATAGTATTGGCATCTATAGCAGTAATCGTTATCATGGTTTATCAGTTCGTCCAGTAATAAATTTATAAAATAAACACACTCATAAATGAAAAACCTATATAAAATATTGTTTGAAGGCGAAAATATTGAAGATGAAGAATTAATTTACTTCAAAGATGAATGGTATCCAACAAAAGAAGATTGGTATACTATGATTATAAATATGAATCGACATGCAGCTCTTCATAATATTTTTAATAAAATATCAGATATTGATAAAGTAGTTAGATGTTATATAGCTGCTAAAATGATAGGGTATCCAAAGCTCAAAGATTATGAATATAATTTATTTCATGGCAAAAAATGGAAACATTGGTTATTATGGGATGAAATAGAATTAATTCAAAATGAAAATGTTTCAATCCCTGATGAATTTTAGGAATTAATAGATGATTTAACTGAATATGATATTACTGGCGGGGTTGCATTGAGAAACCAAGATTTAGGGGAATTAGTTTAGTTTAAAACGGTATTTGATGCAATTGATAGGTATAAGGATAAAATTAAAGATATTACTTTTAGCAAAATAAAATATGATAGAGGAGATTTTCATCCAAATTCACGAGTAGCAACTATTAATTTTACTAATGGTTCTAGAGTATATGTTAGAATAACAGTTTTTGCCGCCAATATGTTATCATTTAGAACTCAAGATACTAGTGAAAGGAATATAAATAAGGCTAGGTTTTTAACAACATTTGAATTAGCATTATATCCATATATTGAAAATGTAATGGTAGACCCAGATTATGTATTTGAATATGTAAGTACAATGGATAATTATTAATTATGAAAAACTATAAACAAATATTAGAAGCAGTAAATAAAGGCCTGTAGTTAGCATTAGATGATTTTGAAGATGATGAGTCTCCAATAGTTCATAGAAATTCAAAGCAAGTAGGTATAGATGAATATGAACTTGTATAGAAAGCATATGTAAATAATTTAATTTCTGAAATGCAGTATTCTATGCGTATTCAACTATATTAGTTAATTATGCAGGCCGCATTTGGCTATATATTTCATATTGACGATTTAGATATGAAAGATACAAATGGAAATCAATTAGATTATTCTTAGAAAAAAATATTAGTTGATTATATTAATAAACATAATATTACTGAACGAGAATATATTGATTTAGATTTGCCATCAGGAACAAAATGGTATATTGAAAATATTGGAGCAACTAAAGAAAATCCATTAGGTTCTTATTTTAGCTGGGGCTGTACTGAAGAATATGATAGTCGTGAACCGTCTTATGAAGATAATTGCCAACGTGTTTCATCTGAAAAATATATGGCAGATTTAGATAATTCACATAAAATAGAGTCTGTTTTAGATTTAGAAGATGATGCAGCTCATAATATAGATCCGCACATTAGGATTCCTTCAAAACAACAATATGAAGAACTAATTAAATATGCAGATATGGAAGTAATATCAGGAAAATTGTTTTTCATATCTAAAAAGAATCCTTTGAATTTTATTTGGTTTGAAGGTAATAATATTTTATATTTAACATCAAGTTATTCAAATGAAGCAAAAGGTCCATCTATTGCTAATAGAGCAGTATCTGATAAAAACTTTAGTATTTATATGATTAAATTTTTTAAGAATGACATCCCAGCACCAAAATTTTTACAATTTGCGGATATTAGTGGCCAGGTTCCACCAGTCAGAGGTCCTATTAGGCCAGTTTGGTATAAATAATAAAAAAATGAGATTCATTAATTTGAATCTCATTTTTTTAAAGTGAATAAGTATTAATTCTCTGTTGTCTTGCCCAATCATCTGGGATAAACAACTTTGTATGTCTTGCATCATTATAGAATGTGTAAGAATTTTTAAGAGATTTACAATACCTACGAACAATCCCGTAACCAACTAGATAAACACTATTATTACTATTGTCATAGAACGCATAGTAATTAACCTCATTTTCTAGCACAGCAGAAACCAGATAATTGTGATTGCGCGGATTATGGGCAGCAAAATAAAATGTTACTGTTTCTTTTCCGTTATTTGCAATAATATAATTACCAGTAGATCGAGTCTCATAACCATTCCTCCTTAATACATCACAAAAATGACGACGATAAGAAGTAAATGGAGTATCAGTGGAACTATGTCCTGGACGAGTATGACGAACACTCACATTAGTTGTATTCTTTACTCCTTCTCCAATTAATTTGTTAACTTGTTTTAAACCTTCCATAATTACAATTCTCGTTCAGTAAAATTTGCAAACTGTTTAAGTTTATACTCATTTTTATTATTTTCAGATTTAGCTGCACATGCATCTATCACTTGTTCAGAATTAGATGTATCATCACTTTCTGAAGTAGATGTATAATTTTCGCCCATAAGATCGCGAAGCTCATCATCAACACCGGCAAGATAGATGTGTTTCAAGCCCTCACTCTTATCAAGGCGGTTCATCTCTTCCTCATACATGCGAGTCAGCTCTTTACGTTGATAATTGATAATCTCAATATCAGACAAAAGCTCCTTACGGCGTGCCTTATTAAATGCAATTGCACGGCCGACTTGTTGATCATACTGGTCTACCTCATGACAACGAGTCTTTGCAATAAAACGGCGTCCGTACCAGCGATCATAAAGTGTACATACTGTTACACCATTCTTCTCATCATCGTGAAATTTAACAGTGTTTGACATATCCTGCTGCTCAGGACTCATTTTCGTAAAATTACTTTTCATTTTTCCTTTTAATTTTAATTTTTTAAATTTAACATTAAATTATTCAGATTTTCGGTCATCTGAACTTTAATTATTATAAATCAAAAAATTAAAAAGTTTATGAAAAATATCAAAATATGCTATAAAACATAAAAAATAAAAATAAATAAAAAAATGTGATATTTAAAACATTATTTTAAATCAGAAAACTATGAAAAGATATTTAACATATATTTTATTAATAATTAGTTCTATTTGTTATGGACAAATATATAGCACTGCTAATTCAAATATTCAATATAATGATTTTCAATCTACTAGTTATTATAATCAGCCAATAAGAGGATATAATACAATAAATTATAATATGCAAAGAATTGGATATACAACCAAAACTGGTTATTCAACATATAAAGGTACGTATAATCCATATAATAATTCTTATAATAAAAACAATTATTATGGAGGTGGTCGCCCAAGAAGAAGTCCAGGTCGTCCGGATCCTAACAACCCAGACAGTGTGGGAGATGATTGGAGAATGAATAATGATTATTCTACCTTGGAAAGAATCTGGGGGTATCTTACAGATCCTGATTATGAATCATATAATAAAAACTGGCCATACCTTATAAATGATGATTATTGGGAAGAGTTTATGGCAAAATATGGAGATACAGAATATGGAGAATATGCACGTAAGTGGTATGAAAATCGCGGTTTACTATTTCCTGGTGATCCATTTGCTGATCCAGTTGGTGAATTTCCAATAAGTTTATTATTGATATGTGCACTTGGTTATGTTTATTATAAAAAGTATAAAAATGATAAGTAGAGTTTACAAAATCAAAATAAATAATAAAAGAAAATGAGCATATAATAATGTATTATACATAATTAATATATTAAATAAGGGTTTGTACCGAAAGGTGCAGACCCTTGTGCTTTTTATATTAGTAAAAAATATTAAACATAAAATTAGACATATGAAAAAAATTCTTCTCTTCTTATCTTTCCTCTTAATGAGCATTGGAGTATTTAGCAGTACTGTTACATTTACAAAATCCGATTTTATTGGACAAGGTACTCCAAACACTGGTAGTGAAGTAACTGCAACTAAAGGTGACGTTACTTTTACTTATAGTAAAGGTTATGGTGCTGATGAATCTTTAAGATGTTATGCGCACGGAAGTCTTTCAATTACTGCAACATCTACAATCACAAAAATAAATTTTACAACAACTAGTGGGAAAACAGGTGGGTTATCAACTGAAGTAGAAGTTAATGCAACTAACTATACAATAACAGATTTAGCATCGCAAGCTCGTTTTACACAAATAACTGTAACTATTGGGACATCTTATACAATTACAGAACAATCAAATAATACAACATATGGCACTGTATCATTATCTGGAAATGTAATTACTGGTTCCCCTAAATCATGTTGTCAATATGCATCACCTGCATATTCAGTAACATCCGGAACTGCTATAGTTTCCCAAAGTGATAATACATTTACTGTTGCTGCATCATCAAATTGTACTGTTCAAATCAATTTTGAAGAAAAACCAAAATACACAATTTCTTTTAATAATGCAGCAGGTACAAATCCAGAATCAATTACACAAAGTGCGTGTGATGAAAGTATTACTTTGCCAGATACAGCACAATTAAGTGCAGCATGTTCTGAAATGGGATGGAGATTTGGAGGGTGGACTACAAAATCAAATGGAGAAATTACTTCATCAGATTTAGTAGGTATTAGTTATATACCAACAAGTAATATTACATTATATGCGGTATTTAAGAAAAGTGAGGGCAAAAGTGTTAAATGGGCAAAACTTACATCTAATATATTGTCTAATGGAATGAATATTGTTATTGTGGCTCCTGATGCGGGAAAAGCACTATATCAAGAAACTGTTTCTAGTAGTTATGTAAAATATTGGGATTTTAATGCTGATGATATAGATGATGATGCTAAAAATTATATTACATTAAATGCATCAGAAGAAGCTGACGAATGGTATCTTGGCGATGCCACAAATGGATGGTTACATACAAGTGGGTCAACAAATTACTTAAATATAGATGGTACATTAAAAACAAGTTGGGATATACAATGGAGTTCAACAGAAAGTAAATTCTATATTAATAGCGGACGTTATTTATCATGCCGTAGTGATTTAACACCTGATAATAAATACAAATTTAGATTAGTTAGCGAACTTAATACTTGAGAAACTTATTTTGATATATATGCAAAAACTGGTTCCACTGAATATTCATTTAATCCTATATGTGAAACTGTGCATGTAGATACCGTAGCATTACAGGTTGATACAATTAGAATACACATTGGTGAAACTTATAAATTAGTGCCGTTTATTACACCTATTAATGCATCAAATAAATCAATTGAATGGTATACATTAAATAGTAGTATAGCGACAGTGGCCGATAGTATAGTAACTGGTATAGAAGAAGGTGAAACATATATTGTAGTTAAAACTGAAGATGGGAATAAAATTGCATATTGCATTGTAATTGTATTAGGAAACCCAGATATTGATATAGTTGAATGGAATCCTGATTATATTAAAATTGGTATTGATAATTTTGATGGAGCTGTAACAGCAGTAGTTGAAAATAAAAATACATAGGAATCGCATGCTGAAAATATTGCAACAGAATTATTCTTTTCTAAATATTTTGAGGCCGCCGGCCAAAATAAAATGTTAGCTATATATAATGGAACAAAAGATACATTAGATTTAAGTAAATATTATATTTCAAAAGGAGATGAATCACCTAAAAAATTTGATTTAAGATATTTTGGTAAATTAACTGGATATATTTTACCAAATGAAGAAATTATTTTTGCACGTTTTGATAATACAAATTCTGCAAAATCATGCGCTGATACAATTAGTGGATTTGAAAATTGGGTGGCATATACGGTTGGTGATGCGGCCCCTTCGTATTTTGGAAGTACATTTGATTTTGGAGGTAGAGCATCATTAGGTTTATATAAAAAGGGAGTAAGTATTGATACATTAATTGATGTTATAGGTTCACATAATAATGGAATGTTAATGCGTATTGGAAAACAAGGGTCAAGTATTTGTCCATATGCTAAAATTAATGAATATAATGACGATGCTGGATTTTATACTTATACTGGTGATTCTGTACATGGAACTTCTGATAATTATTTCTTATCAACAAATAGATGTCTATTAATTCGTAAAAATACTGTTCATAGTGGAGATAGTGCAGTAAAATATAATATATATGATACATTTGATGATTGCAGTACAGAAATTGCTTAGTCATTTATAACATTATCTTCGGAATGGATGGGATTTAGAATAGGTACTGGTAATTCAAGTTCAGATGAAATAAATGCGTTAACATGCATTGGGTTGTCGGAACTTGGTAAATATGATTATGGTAATTATTATGCGCAATATTCTGAAATTAAAACAATAGATTTATTAGAAGATGGAATATTACAAACTGATGGAACATACCAGATACCAATTGCGCATTTAGATACTCTATCCTGTACACTTCTTAAGGTTATAGTGAGTAATGGAAGTGAAGAAAAAGAAGAGGAGTATAAAATACCAATCTTTGTAAATGCGCAAGTTAATTCAAATGTATTACTTGCACAAGAAGGCGAAGATTGTCAAACATGCGATGTTGTTATTATAGATGGTGGAGAATTAACTATTAATCCTAATTTATAGAATAGAAATATCGCAGTATATCCTGGTGGTAGATTAATAGTTCCAGCTGGAAAAACATATGCATTAAAATCTCTTACACTTCGTAGAGATAATAATGATTTACCTCATTTATTAAATAATGGTACTATTACATTAGAATCAGATTCAAATTATTTTGTTGAAATAAGATCAGATGCTATTGATTGGAGATGGATGACACTTCCAGCTCCACATAAAGTTGCTAATATAAAAGATCATAATGGAAAGAAAGCTAAACTTGGTACTGAAGTATTAGTAAGTCATTATGATGGACAAACAAGAGCAATAAACAAAAAGAATGGTTGGGTAACTACACCGGCAGACAGTATATTAGATAAAGGGCAAGGATTCTTATTTGGACTTAATTTAGAAGGAAATAAAAAGAAAACATATAAATTTACATTCCCTAATACAGCTATTAATATGGAATCATCTTCAAAAACAATTCATGGACTTAAAGCATGGGGTTGTAATAATGACAATTTAGCACCTAACCATAAAGGATGGAATTTAATTGGTAATCCATTTACAGATAATGATACTACTGATATTATAACTCCAATTAAAGTAGGCGAATTAGTAAAAGATAGTACTGGAAGTTCATGGAACGGTCAATGGGTATATAAAGCCGGTTCTGAAGCTAGAAATGTAAGATATGCAGTTATTCCTGTAATAGGTAGAGCATGTACAGCAGATGAAGCTGCTGCTGGCGGTTATGCATCTGAATTATTAGATGATTATATATTGCCTCCATTTACTTCATTCTTTGTTCAAATTGGTGGAAATGAAAATGCAAATCAATCATTAACTATTAATCCAATTAGAACAAATCCTATTAATAGAATAGTTGCTAGAAATTATAAAGCAGAAGAAAATGAAGAATTATTCTTAAGAATTAAAATAGGGGACAAAAAAACTGGTTGCTTTATATCTAATCATTTTAATGAAAACTACGAACCAGGGGATGATTTAGAGTCACGGTATACATATTATCAGTTAATTAATGGATATAAATTATTATATTCTGCAATAAATGATTCTATTATTGAGAATGGAGTTCAAATCCACTCGCTTGGTGGAAAAGTAACATTAGATCCAAAAGTTGAAACTGAAAAATTTGAATAGATTTATATTCTTTATAATAATGAATGGTATGATTTATTGTATGGTGATGAACCAGAAGTTTCAGGTGATTTTATATTATATGGAAAAAGAAAAGTCCAAGAAGATATTCCAACAGATATTGATAATATAAAACCTGGTCAAGGAACATATAAATTTATAAACAGTGATAATGTTTATATAAACAATAAAGGAAAGATTTATAATATATTTGGTTCACAAATAAAATGAAAAAGAGGAGAAATTAATCTCCTCTTTTTATCACCATATATCATGTGAAACCCCTTTACGACGTTCTTTATGAGTTACTTTTCTAATGCATTGCAAATATTCAGGATTTAATTTTTTAATATCAAATTTAATATGTCCTTCTTTATATAATTCTATTTCCTTTGCATTATATTCTTTAGTTCCTTCTGGATACCAATTATCAGATGTGTATTTTTTGGATATTTTATTTAATTCTTCCCATGCATAATCGTCGGTTTTTTGATCTGCTAGCCATGTTGTTTTCTCACAAATATTAAATACTACATATGGTTGACAAATATAACCACCTAATGTCACATCAAATACAACATCAAATTGTCTGACAATATCATGAAATTTTTCTTTTTCTTCATTTCCACGTCTGAATCCCTCTTCGGGCCAATTAGCAATCACAAAATCATTGTTTCTCAAACTATTTGCAACTAACATATCATATAATAACCATTCATCCCAAATATCGTCATTATGCACTAAAATATCATAATCTGTTTGATCTTTGCATTTTTCTGGATATTTTTCTTTATATTCAGCAAGACATTTATCAACTATAGCTTTATTGCTTTCATTAATACGTGGAATTTCTTTTAGTTCTGATTCTCTAGCCCACTTATTATGTCGTATTTTTACAGAAGCTTCTTCCGGAAACAAATCATCTGTTATCATATCTTCAATAGTTGGCCAATTTTCATCTCTTTCGCCTGGACAACTATCACAAGAATCTTCACATCCAATTATATAATCTATATCTTGGGATTTATTTGAATTCGTAATTTCAACTGCCTGTTCTTCAACAATAATTTTTTTCCAATTTTCTCCGTCAAATATATATTCATTCCCATTATATTCAACCATTGCTCCTTCATGGAATATAGTAAAACCAATAACAGTTGGTCCTTCACTTTCTGGGTCTGTTGTTGACATACCAACATAATATACCATATCATTTAAATCTCCGGGTGCAGTTAAATCAATTTTAATCCATCTGGTTACTCCATCTTCACATCGTACATAACGATATTCTGCATCTTTATACACAATATAATCGCCTTGTTTAAAATCTGTATAATTCTCAATAGTAGGACCTGTTTCACTAAGTGGGTCGGTAGATGACACACCTTTAAATATCCAGTCATTTAATGTTTCTATTTGATTATTCATTTCTTCATTAATTGTTTGATTTCTGTATGTACTCATAATTATAATATTTCATTTTTCTTCTAATGCTAGTTTATAGATTTTTTCTTCTAATGGTTCTGACAACCCATTTTTATATGTTGCATTATTATATAATCCATATGCTATGGATAATTTTTTATTTGCATATGCTGGCGCATAATCTTCATTTTCATTTTCTTTAATTACAAAATCCGAAAAATTATAAAATACATCATATTTCCCCATTACAGTTAAAGTACTTCTAAAATAAATTGTAAAATTTTTAGTTTCTATATAATATCTAAAATCATCATAATTTATTGAACATTTAAATAAGTTTGAAAACTTAAAATTAAAAATATATGCAGTTTCTATAAAATCTTTCAATAAATCTTCATCACAAAAATATATTGGGAATTCTCGCCAAATTTTAATTCCGAATAT
>OCTX012035683.1_pt1 | contig 10930 bp, 4 predicted proteins | sample 1539691 | NCBI WGS metagenome assembly OCTX01 (sample SAMN02144231, study PRJEB22623) | gut metagenome | biome: sheep rumen | host: Ovis aries | place: New Zealand | reverse complement strand
ATTGTTAGGAAATCGATGCAAAGGTAAAAAGAAAAGTGCAATTGTGCAATTATTTTCAGCAAAAAGTCTGTTTCTTTCTGTAAATCTTCTCTTTTTAATCTCTTAATATCTTAATCCCTTAATCTCTTAATACCTCCTGCTCAGGCAGATTTTTTGCAATAACCCTTCATTATTTTTCAATAACCAGCCTTTACTGTTCAATAACCAGTCCTTATTGAATGACACTCCAGTCCCCATTCAAGAATTTGTTCCCACCGTGGGAATAATTGTTTCCCAGTATGGGAATAAAACGTTCCCAGTATGGGAATGCGTGAGTACTGTAGTTTAACGATTTTAGTTGACTACTTTGAGTCTTATTTATAAAGTGGGTTGACTAATGTTAAACTTGTTTTTAATTCACGTTGACTCTAACTCTAAACTCTAAACTTTATAGCAGGTTGGGTGCGTACACAGGGTGGGAAACTGAAATTTTTCTTCAATTTTCTTGCATTATTCAAAACATAATAGTATCTTTGCACCATCGTTCAGCTTGCCCATAATGGGTGGTGGGACGATCTTATATATGAGAAAGACGTTTTCGGACGTCTGTCGTTGTGAATCTTGAACTTCGCAAACTCAACCTCTACAACAGACAGATGACAACGAGGCGTCACGGTAGTACGTTTCTATATAGTTTTGTTAATATATAGTTTCCGTATTGGCGTGGGCTAACTGCGTTGTCTATCCTGTGTAGAGGGGGCTATGCGAAGGCCTAAGATTCCAGGATGGACTGATGAACAGATACCTACGCCTTTTTTGTGTATCAAGATAATACAAAAAAAACTTTTATCAAAGCCTTACGAATAATATTTTATGTCTGATTTTATTATGCAGATACCTGAAGCCTCACAATATATGTTGTGTCTGGGACGCAAGTATATTATAAATTCCAAATGCATTTTTCGCGTCAGCCCAAGGAACAAATCTTTCTCTGTGACGACTAAGGTAAGAATGTTTCCTAACCTGTATTGAGTTTTTTTATAGTTTTGTCAAAATTTAAAACATATTTTTTTGCATGTGGCCATGAGTTTCACGAAAAAAAGTGCATAGTTCACGATAAACGAAAAAGAAAAGCAATGTCATAATAATTAAATATCCTATTTTTGCAAAATAGATAAATATAAATAATAACCTTTATCAAATACAAATAAAAACCTATATCAAATACAAATAAAAACCTTTATAAAACCCTTATGAATGACGTTTTGTGTCTTGGTGCGTATGATGAACTATATAGAATAGACCTTAGCCAGCTTCTCTATTTTCAGGCTGATGATCATTATACGAATGTCTATTATGGAAATGGGACTCGTTTCGTTATACCCTTCGGGTTGGCGAGGGTGGAAGATTTAATAATGCAGATGCCTGAAGCCTCACAATATTTGTTGCGCTTGGGACGCAAATATATCGTAAATTCTAACCGCATTTTCCGCGTCAGCACAGTTAAGGAACAAATCTTTCTCTTTGATGACCAGGGCAAGAATATCCAACTGCACGTTTCCAAACCTGTATTGAGAAATTTGATAGACATCTTGAAGGAATTTCACGAAAATAATCGTATGGTTCACGAAAAACCCCAAAAACCCTAACAATATTATAGATTATTTATCCTATTTTTGCAACTGAAAAATAGCGTCGCATATTGGGATTACTGTCTGTATGTGCGTGCGCGCGTATAATTTAATAATGAATACCAATTCTATATTATTAACTAAAATAAAGTAACTATGAGAACAGAATTTGTTTACTCGATTATTGCAATGGGAGCAATCCCTGTTGTGGCAAATGCGGCTACTGCCCAGAACATCAGTAGCGATGCGCTTGTCTCTGTAGATGGAACCAAGATAACATATCCTGTGGGGAAACTTGTGCCAGGTAGTTATACCTTTAGCGCAAAGCTGACCTCAAAGGTATATGATGTGAAGGTAAAGATTGCAGGCGCTGATGAAGTTACAGTTAAATCTAACGGCAGCAATCCTGCAGATGTGGAGATTGATTTCAAGCTTACCGAGGAAACTGACGTAGAGCTGGAACTCGTAAGCACTGACCCAGGTGAGTCAGGTGCAGGCTGGACCGTTGCTGACGCAGTGGTGATTTTGAATACCGACATTGCTGCTATCAAGAGCACTTTGAGTGAAAATGCCAATACACTTGCAACTACAATAAGTGGCTATAACTACGCTGCTGCTGCAAAGCAGGAGGACGTAGATGCTGCCAATGCACTGAAGACAAAGGCAGATGGCATTGATAAGGATAGCTATGATGACTATAAGAAATACGAACTCTACGCTGATAAGTCTACCATCCAGAAAGAGATTGATGCTTTGTCAGAGAAGGCTGCTAAAGCTGAAGCAGAGTATCAGAACGAGCAGGCTTACAACCGTGTAAACAGTGACATCACAGCTATCAAGGCTAAGTACAACGCTGCTGTTGCAGGTCTCAAGGAGAAACTCGTTAATCAGGCTGCTTATCTGCTCGATGGTGCATTGGCTGATCTTGACGAAAACATCAACAAGGAAATTACTGCAGCAACACAGGACAGCTATGCTTCTTATCAGAAAAAGACTGCTGCAGCTGACGAAGTTGAGAACAAGAGCAAGATTCCTACAGAGAAAGCCATCAATGATATCGTTGCCGACTGGGAGAAACAGGGCACAACCAATCAGACTGCTTATGACGATCTGCATAAGGTTGTGACTGGCTTGCAGGATCAACTTAACGCTGTGACGGTTGCTGATGCTTCTCTGACTGAAACATTCGCTGCAGAGCGTGCCACAGCACAGGAGGCTATTAACGCCATCAATACGAAGGTGGAGAACGCTAAGAACTCTGCTGCTCAGCTGACCCTTAACGTTGATGATGACAAGACTGCTGCTCAGGCAAAGATTAACACATTGACTGGCAAGGTTAACACAGCTAATGCAGAGTTCAATGCCAACAAGAAAACAACAGAAGATATCGCTGCTGTTCAGAAGGCTTATAACGATGCCAAGAATACTGTTGATGCTAAGGTTTCTAAAGACGGCGACTACAAGGCTGCCGACTACTATGCAGACTATCTGAAGACCCAGCAGGATGCTATTGACAAGCTGACCTCTGACGCTGCTGCCGCTTATAAGGTAGATGGCACCGGTACTGCTCAGACATACAATGCGGATTTGGCTGCTAAGACAGCGCCTATCACAACAGCTATCGACAACTATAAGACCAACGCTGTTGCAGCCGTTGAGAAGTATGATGCTCTGCAGACAGCTATGACAGGCTATCAGACTGACCTCGATGCAGCTCGCGCTAAGGTAGAAGGCCTTGCTGTTTATACTGCTGATGGTTACGACTACAAGACCAAGTTTGACCTCCTCCAGAAGCGTATCAAAGATATCAATAAGGCTATCAAGGCTGCTCAGGAGAAGGTAGGTGAGGAGCACTGGACAGCTATGATTGCTATCGATGCAGATGCTAAAATCACTACCGATATCTCTGATCTGCTCACTAACGTACAGGCAGACCAGAACCAGTACGATGCTGACTTCCTGGCTAATGGTATGACAACTCTTGAGGATAAGATTACCGCATTCAAGGCAAAGGACGCTTCAGTGCTCGGTAATGATGTTACTACGTTCCAGGACGTTGAGTCAGATATTGAAGCTGCTTACACAGCTGTTAAGGACGCTAAGGGAGCTATCAATGCTCAGTCAGAGACAGTAGATTATACTGCTAAGGTAGGTACAGAGGCTACAGACTGGAGTGTCGCATCAGGAAATAATTACAATAGGGCAAAACTTGGAAATGGTCAGGTTGAGCACTATGGTGAGACTGCTGTTGGTGACATGATTTGGCAGGAGGTTTCTGTTGAGAATGGTATATATGACATTGAAGTATTAGCAACATCTCACAATGCAAATGGTGGTGCTTCCCTTGAGGAAGATGCCAAAGATGTGGCATATGTATTCGGAAAGTCTGGCAATAGTAATGTACATACTTGGATTACTGCTCGCAAGAACAATGGTTTTGTTTCAGGTGAACCAGAGACTTACGAAATAAAAGGCGTGAAGGTGGAGAATGGAAAACTCACCATCGGTCTTCATAACAATGTAGCAGGAAAGACCAACTGGCACACAATCCAGATCAAGTCTCTGAAGGCTAACACGGCATCTCTGATTCAGGGCTGGGGCAAGAAGGTTGATGACCTCAACAAACAGCAGACTGCACTCGAAACCACAGCAAATGCTGTTGCTGCTAAGGTTGCTGCCAATACTTCTAATAAGACTACACTCGCTACCAACATCGGTGACAATACAGCTACTCCTAAGACTGGTATGTGGAAGAGTATTGACGACTTCAAGACTCTCTATAATATTGGTAAAGCAGAAAGCACTCTGGGTAACCGTGGTAAGGCAGATGGTGAAGTAACCAAAGCTGTTACTACTCTTGAAGAAGATCTCACAGCACTGCAAGCTGCCAATACTGCAGTCGATCCAACCAAAGTGACAAATTATGATGACAAGACAAGCTCTGTCAATAAGAAAAAGGCTGCTGATGGCTGGACTACCGGACTGAAGAAAACTGGAAACTTCCGTGACTGGACTGTTGGTGGTATCGAATCTGTAGAACACTGGGTGTCTGCAGACGACAATGCTGAAACCGGTGTTGTGTTTGCACAGACAGTAAACAATTTGCCTAACGGTATTTATGATATTGAGCTTTATGCAAATGCCGTTGACCAGAAGACAGCAGGAAAAAATGGCGCAGCCTATGTATATGCCAACGACGAGCAGGCGTCTGTTACTATAACAGACAATGGAACAGCCAATTCTTATCCAATTAAGAATGTGGTTGTGTTAGATGGTACTCTGAAAATTGGCATGATGAAAACTGCTGCTGGTACCAACTGGCACTCTATCCAAATCAAGTCTCTGAAATATCACGAGAACAGTCAGGACGCTCTTTACAACAATACCGATGCTGAGAATCCAGGTCTCAACAACAGATATACTAAACTGAATGAGACACTGAATGAACTCAAGGAGGCTGCTCCTGGCATCAAGACCGCTGTTGAAAACAACGCTAAGGCCAACACTGATGCTCAGAAGGCTGTGGCTGATCTTGGAACATACGAGTTGGATAACCTGAAGAGCCTTGCTGACGTTTCTAAAGCAGATGCAAGTTACAACGGCAAGAAAGGTAACGCAGTTAGAAATGAAGATGTAACTGGATGGGAAAACTTCTATGTTTACCAGAGCGGTCTCGATGCCGATAAGAGTTACAATTCAGAGAAGGGCGCGGTCGATGCAACCATAGCAGCTATGACAGCAGCTATCAACGCTGCTAACGCTGATGAGACTCTGCCTTATCCTTGGAAGGACGAGATTACGGTTGTTACCACCCCAGATGATCCAGCTACAGAAGCAAATGAGGAAGTGAAGACTAATTATAAGGTTTCTGAAATCAAGGCTGCAATCGATGCTATCAAGACTGAGGCTGCATCAGAGAGTTCCAACTATTGGGCGTATCGTAACATTTATTCTGGAAAGAATTCTGTTACTCCTGCCTATGATAAAGCTTTGGCTGCTGTAAAAGCAAACGAAGGAGCAGATTTAAAGACAGCTGCTGGAGACGGTGCTCTTGCATACTATCAGGGAGTTGTCGCAGGTTATGAAACAGAATTTGCAAACATAGAAAAGGCTATGAGAGCTAGTATCTATGCAAGAACCGCTGTTGCTGATGCAGATACACACAAAGCGAACATTAATGCTTTGACTAAGAAGCTGAATGATGATAAAAATAAGACTGGTGTTCTGTATGATGCAAAGGCTAACCTTGCTAAGTACAACGAGCAGGTTAAGGAATACACCGAGACTCAGACTCTGTGGAACAGCACATACACTGAGATTGCTGCTACCGACCAAAGCTCTAAGGTTCAGGAATGGCTCGACGAACTCGATGCTATCCAGGTAGATCTCACAGCTGCTACCAAGGCTGTTGAAGATAACTATAAGGTTGGTAAGTCTGTTGCTGAGGCTAAGGACTTCGCTGCTATCAAGGCTCGTATCAATGACGTGAAGGCTCGTCAGTCTGAGGCTTACGTTGCTCAGATTACTGAAGACAACAAGGTTGGTCACGAGAGCTTCATGGGTAACGAGACCAAGAAGGGTACTATCCAGCTGGCTGAGGATGCTTATAAGAATGCCGTTAAGGAACGTGCTGAGTTTAGCTCTACTAACGAAGACGTTAAGGCAGCCATAGACAAAGCTGCAGCTGAACTTGATGAGGCACTCTATAGCTGCCCAGATGAGATAGCTGAACTGAAACAGCAGGAGAACGAAACTTATGCTGCTACACAGAGCCCAGATGTATTCGATGTTGATCCGTTCAATAAAGAGGCTGAAAATATCGCAAAGGATATCAACGATAAACTCGCTGCCTTCAAGAATGTCGTTAAGACAGCTATTAATGATGATGTATGGACTCCAGCTAAGGCAGAGTACGTAGCTGAAGTAAAAGCTGCTAAGGATGAAATTGCAGGCTACAGCGATGACGCCAAGAAGGATGCCTTCAAGGATGTTGAGGATCTGATTGCTAAGGGTGATGCAGGTGTTGCTGCTTACAAACTCTCTGAGGTTGAGGCTGCTATTGCAGGTCTGGAGGATATCGACGACATGCTGGCTGCTGACAAAGACGCTGCTGCTGAGAAGGATATCAATGCTGCACTCACAGTTGCTGACAATAAGTACACAGAGGTGCAGACTTACATCAGCGGTGTGAGCGACAATATTGGAGCTAAGAGCACACAGTCGGCTGCACTTGAGGAAGCATACGCTGATGTTAAAGCAGCCAAGGAACTGGATAAGAACTTCGAAAACCACAATGCAATTGTAGCTGTTGCAAACGACTTCATTACAACTGCTGACGGTTGCAAGACCACTGTTAAGACTGCTGTTGATAACGACGCAGCAAACACAGCGGCTTACAACGAGATGGTTGAAGCCCTTGCTCCTGTAGAGGCTAAACTCGCTGAGGCTAAGGCTGCTGCATCTGCTTATAAGTATCCAACATCGTTCGAAAATGAAGAAGCACTTCTCGAAGGTCTTAAGGATGATGCAGAAGATTCTAAGGCTGCTGGTACTGCAGTTGGTGACAAGGCAGACTTTATTGTTGGTGTTGGTAACCTTGATGCAAGTATCGATGCTACTCTCACTGCTGCCTTTGGCAATGAGAAGACCGGTTTGGCTGCTGACATCACAGAGCTGAAGAATCAGTATAATACTTACGTGGCTGCTAACGGTCTGGACGCAGCTACTGCATACAAGAAAGACATTGACGAACTGGAGAAAGCACTCGGTGATGCTGCTATCAAGGACGCTGACGATCCTGAAGATGGCCTTCAGTATGACGAGATTCTCGATGCTACCAATAATTTGGTTGCACTGCAGGAGTCTATCGCTACTAAGGAGAGCGAACTGCTCGCTGCTAATGGAAAAGCTGCTAATGCAGATGCTATGGCAGAACTCAATGGTAATATTGCAGAACTTGAGCAGACCGCTTCTCTCGAAGGCTATGACGAGTGGGTTGCTGAACAGCCTTATGGTGACACAACACTTGGTGCAGCTATCGAGGCCCTGAAGACTCAGATTGATGATGTTAAGACTGCTGTTAATGCTGAACCTAACATCGCCTTCTACAAGGATCAGTACCAGAAGAAGATTGATGATATCAAGAAGGTCCTCAAGCCTGTTGCAGACGAAATTGCTGCTAAGGATAAGCAGTTCAAGGACAACGCTGCTGCTTATGAAAGACTGACAGCTGAGATTACCGAGATGCAGGCTCAGATCAACGCTGCTAAGGAAAAGGTTGGTGCATACGAGTATGCTGCTGATAACTACAAGTGGATGATAGAGCAGTATTACAATGAGGACGATCCTACAGAACTCACTGGCGGTGCTCAGTACGACCTTAACCTTGTTAAGAATTACGTTGATGAGCAGAACGCAAATAAGACTGTGCATCAAATTCCTGAAGCAACTGTTAGTAAGTACAGGACTGACATTTCGAATAGTGTTCAGAACTATCTTGACCAGTCTGCTAAGGATGAACTTGACGCTCAGGCGGACAACCTCACTACACTTCTTTACACTGCTGTTGACGCTAAGTATAAAAAACAGACGTACTCAAGTGTTCTGTGGGCAAGACTGGTTGCTGAGCAGAAAGGCATTGCTGCGGAGATAGATAATTTGGAAGAGGAAATCTACACATCTTATCAAACTTCCAAGTGGGATGAAGAGCAGCAAACTTATGTTCCAAAGGATCGTACCAGCGATGCTGACTATGAGACACAGATTGCAAAAGTGAACAGCATCAAGGAGGAGATTGCTAACCTCGGAGACGCTGTTGACAACCTCAATTTGCTCGGTGATGCTAACGTGGACGGTAGGGTGAACGTGCTTGACTACCAGAAGGTGCTCAACATGATTCTCGACCCAACACAGCAGCCTGAGGAAGGTACCGACTTGTTTACTAACATCGATATCAACCAGAGCGAGGTAATCGAGGTAGGTGACCTGACAGCAATCGTTAACTACATACTGGATGGCGATTGGCAGGGTTTTGCCGCTGCACGTTCTATGAACAGGGGTGGCAACGAGAACCTGAGCCTGAGCTACAGCTCAGTTTCAAGCAGCGTACAGCGCATCGCTGTCAACCTGGAGAATGCTAACAACTACACTGCATTCCAGATGGACGTAGTACTGCCTGACGGTATGAAGATTGTAGGTACATCGCTCAGCAGCCGTGCTGGCGAGAGCCACAAGCTCTACAGCCGCACACAGCTGGATGGAAGCGTCCGTATGCTGGTTTCTTCAGTGAATGGTGAGGCATTCAGCGGTAACGAGGGAGCAGTGCTCTACATCGACGTTGAGGGCGCTAATGCAAACAGCGTAGAAATACTGAACATCCTCTTCTCTGATGTTAACGCTAACACCCGTGAATTCAAGCTTGGAAGCAGTGTTACCGGCATTGATGCTATCGGTAGCACATTCGATGCTCTGAAGCAGAAGGTTTACGACCTCGGTGGACGCGTGATGAACGGTGTGAAGAAGGGTATCAATATTATCCGTAATGCTGATGGTTCTACCAAGAAGGTAGCTGAATAAATCATTACTCTCATGATAATAGACGGGTGGCAGTGATGCCGCAAGCGATGCTGCCACCCTGATTTCTTCTCAATAACCATAAAAAATAGAAAAGAATTATGATAAAATTTACGAACATAAGCAAACGGATGATGCAATGCAGCCTTATGCTGATGCTGTTCCTGGCACAGTCGGTTGCCGCTTCCGCTGAGACAAAACTCTATATGGAGGAATTCTCAATAGCAAAGGGTGAGACTAAGGAAGTAGCTCTATTGCTCGATAATGACAAGGCTGCAACTGTCATGCAGGCAAAGATTGTTCTTCCTTACGGTCTCGATTATGTCGAAGGCTCTGTTGCAAAGACAAGTCGTGTTAAAGGCCGTGGAGCTGAAGTGCAGGCATCAGAAGAAACTGGCAGCCTCGTAATCGTTGAGACTGACGGAACAATTGAACCTGGTGAGGGCGCTGTTATCACTTTCCTGGTAGAACGCAACGGAGGACTTGATGGTGACCATGAAATAAATATTGAAGAAATTGTAGTTTCTGATGAGAACGCTGAGCAGTTGAATACAATGGAGGAGCAGGATGTGAAAGTTTCCTTCGTAGGACTTCGCGACTGTACATTTGCTGCACCTGAGGCAATAGACGTTACCGTAGGTCAGGAATATCAGGTTGATGTTACTCTCACAAACAGAGGTGTCAATAACCTGTCTGCTTTCCAAGGTCAGCTGGTTTTGCCAGAAGGTCTTGAAATCGTACCAGGTGAAGAGGGTAAGTTTATCTACTCTGACCGTATTCCTGGTAAGTCGGAGTTTAAGTTCAAGGAGTTCGATGGTTACACCCAGTTCGTACTGAGTTCTTCAGGTAACTACTTGATTACCGAAGAGGAGGGTGTTATCTTCTCATTCAAGGTTAAGGCTACTGAAGCTCTGGCTGAGAATACAGAGATTAAACTTACAGACCTCCGTGTAGCTGCTACAACAGGTCAGTCTGTTAAGTCACCAGATGTAACAATCAGCGTTACAAACGCTTCTGTTGCTGACAAGGCTGCTTTCGAAGCATATCAGGAAGAAAAGGCTGCAGAAGTTGTTGCAATGGCAGTTGAAGGTGACAGCGAGGCTTCACAGAAACTCATCGCTGATGCAAAGGCTGCCATCGAGGCTATGGAATTCGATTATGCTCAGACTCTTGATGAGCAGCAGGCTGCTATTGATGAAATAGTATCTACAGTAGCTGCTGACCTCGAGGCCCAGCGCGAAGCAGATGCTTTCAAAGCATATCAGGAGGAAAAGGCTGCAGAAGTTGCTGCAATGGCATTGGAAGGTGACAGCGAGGCTTCACAGAAACTCATCGCTGATGCAAAGGCTGAAATCGAGGCTATGACATTCGATTCTGAAATGACCCTCGACGAACAGAAGGCTGCTATCGATGAAATAGTATCTACAGTAACTGCTGACCTCGAAGCACAGCGCAAAGCAGATGCTACTATAGTTGGTGATGTAAACCATGATGGTGAAGTTAACGTAGGTGACCTGGTATCAGTAAGTAACTTCATGGCAGGTGAAGCTGATGATAATATTACTCTGGAAGACGCTGATGTTAACAAGGATGGTGAAGTTAACGTAGGTGATATGGTCGTTATCTCTAACATCATGTCTGGTAACGAGTAATGGCTTTTGTAAGAGGTTTAGTTATAAACAATTTAAAATTAAAGAAACAATGAAAACAATAAAAGCTATTATTTTATGCGCACTGCTTTCATTAAC